>Ga0209164_1000864_pt1 | contig 50390 bp, 58 predicted proteins | sample MTBNYHSulfiMetaG_FD_187458 | JGI IMG/M metagenome (GOLD analysis project Ga0209164, IMG submission 187458) | Enrichment culture microbial communities from rom New York Harbor, USA that are MTBE-degrading - MTBE-NYH (New York Harbor Sulfidogenic)... | ecosystem: Environmental > Aquatic > Marine >... | reverse complement strand
GCCCACGCCAGCTATCTTAACTTTGTCTGCGCCATCCCGGAGTAAGTTCTTGAAAACCTGCCTGATCGCCTCAACCGGCCTTCCCGCAGTCATCAGATAATTCTTTCCCAGCAATCGTTTGCCCGATTCATCCAGTATCACCGCCTTGGTGCTGGTGGAGCCAACATCGACCCCGAGGTAGCCAACGCATGGTTCTTTTATCCTCTGACCATCTTCACCATCCTTAACGGTGACAATTTCAAGTTTGGACATTTCAAAATGGCGCTGCTTGGCGTCCGTTCCTGACAGCATAACGCTTTGAGAAGCTTTCCCTATGGAAAGTAATGCCGAACCCAGGGACTCCATATGAAGATAGCCTTCGGGAATAATTACCTCGACGGGATGCCCGTTCCTTGCAGAAATCATATCATTGAGGGATTTGGCCACAGCAGGATTGGCGGCAACGCCGCCCACAAAATATACCGGCTCCTGGAAAGTTCCTTTCTTCAAAGAGGCCACCATCCGCGCCACGCTTTCGCACAGTGCATAGAGCATGGCGTCCAGCGGGGCGCCCTTCTGCTGGAGGTGGATAAGGTCGGTCTTGGCAAAGACGCTGCATCGAGCAGCTATCCTGGGCGCAGCGCCTTCACATTTCAGGGCCAGGCTGGCGAAGTCCTCCATGCTGATGCCAATCCTGTATGCCTGCTGCTCCAGAAACCTTCCCGTGCCAGCGGCGCAAAGTGGATTGGATTCCACCTTCCAGGGCTTCTTTAAACCGTCTTCCAGCTCTATCACCAGGGTGCTCTGGCCGCCGATTTGTATGATAGTCTTAACGTCGGGGTAACGGTTAAGCAAGCCGGAGGCAATCGCCAGTGAGCTGCTGTATTCCGTCCAACCGAGCTCTTTGGGGATAACAGCCCTGCCGGAACCCGATACGCCGGCGGCGACAATCTCCTCCAGATTGAATCTCTCGCCCAGTCTGGCGACAAGTGCATCGACGGCGGCTCTGGGGCTGGAGCTTACTTTCTCGGTATCGAACTCAACAACCCCACCGTTCTCATCTATGAGCGCCAGCTTGGCATTGACAGAGCCAATATCTACGCCCAGAAAATAACTCATTGCTCGGTGGACAATTGTAGCAAAAAACGGACTTTCTTAAAAGGGGCATCTCTCTCCCTTGATGGGAGAGGATTAAGGTGAGGGTGAACAAAGCATGGCAATTACATTCCTTTATTTCGCCATTGCAGAGCACTGCCAGGGTCGTGGTGGTATTACAGCAGGCAAATATACATTTCACCCTCGGGTATATTCTGGACCTCTGCCTCGCCGCCTCGTTGCCCAGACCGCCAGCGCCACTGAAACCAGCACCAGCAAGACTGCTACGATCGTCTTCTCGTCCACGGTAGTGTTTACGGCTACGGCGCTCATGTCTACAGCGGGTAACAGTCCAGCCCGCACTATAGGCTTCAGGCTGGGATGCTCAGTTATAAACTGAGCTATTGGTGGACTAACCCTGTAGTAAAACTCCACCAAAGCTTTTCCCACCGGGTTAATGAGCATGTATTCATCCCTGAACTTACGCAAAATTCCTATTTCCTCTGCCATTGGAGTGCCGTAGGCTGCGGTGGCGATGAAGCACTGCAAAAAACCAGGCTTACCAAAATTAGCTGTGATTAAATAGTCGCCGTTCATGATGATGGTGGTCTCGGCAGCGTCGACATCGGCGAAGGTGCTCACATCGCCCGACCAGTAGATAAACTGGTAGCCACTCACTGCCTCAGCCACAAGGCTAACCTCGGTGCCGAGAGGATACGAGAATGTCCCCTCACCGGGGGTGGTTACCGAGCCGCCATAGGTGCTGGATACCGTTAATGTCACCATGACGGGTTCGGGGTGCGACGTCTTAAAAGTGGCGGTGATGGAGTAGGAGTCGTACATGGTGATGTTGGTCGAGGCGGCATTGACATCGGCGATGGTACTTACATCGCCAGTCCACTTCAAAAACTGATAGCCTATGTTAGTCTCAGCGACAAGAGGGACCGTCGTATTAGCGGCATATACAAAAATCCCATCGCCGGGGGTGGTTACCGAGCCGCCTTCGGTGCTGAAGGTGGTTAGGCTGTAATAACCTTCGTCTAGTTCGAAGTTGGCGGTGATGGAGTAGGAATCGTCCATGGTGATGGTGGTTGCAGCGGCGGTGACATTGCCAACAGTGCTCACATCATCGCCGGTCCATTCCACAAAGTGGTAGTGTGTGTAATTTTCAGCGACAAGGTCGACCGGAGTGTTCTTATAATAAACAAAAGGATCCCCGCCGGGTTGGGTTTCGCCGGGTTTGGTTACCTCACCGCCTTCGGTCCTGGAGATGGTTAGGCTATAATAATCTTCGTCTAGTTCGAAGTTGGCGGTGATGGAGTAGGAATCGTCCATGGTGATGGTGGTGGTGGCATCATAAACATTGGTGATGGCATCCTCACCACCAGTCCATTCCACGAAGTGGTAGTGTGTGTGATTTTCAGCAACAAGGGGGACCACCGTCTCGGCGTCGTAGAAGAACCTCCCCTCGCCGGGGGTGGTTACTTCACCTCCAGGGGTGCTGGAGATGGTTAGGCTATTCACCAGAGGCTCAACAGTGATACCAAGCCCATCAATGATGTGCTCTGCCTTGTTAATCCACACGATGTCTCCGGTGTCGGTGCCAGCAAAAACCAGCCCCACGAACTCTCCATCCTTATCCACTGCGGAGCCTGAATCACCTGCCTCTGCGAAGGACCAGTTATCTTGAGCTACTTCAATCTGGTCCACGAAACGAGCTATTTGATCGCCGTACTTAAGCCAGAGGGAGGCGTTAGTGTTAATCACCTCGCCGGTGGTTACCCCAGTCGTGCGCCCGGACTTTCGTATGATATCTCCCTCAGAGACCTCGGTCCAACCTTCAATCCAGTAGTTACCTCCCTCGCCAAACTGCTCGCCGGGAGATGCCGCAACACCATCATCAATACTGCCTATAGCAGCATCGGCGTAGTTTTCCGCACCAGGGCCAAAGTCAATAGGTATGTAGTCCGCGAGTTCCCCCACCTTATCGCCTGACCCTCCTCCATCGCCACATGAGGGCTGGATGATGTCTGTTCCCAGGGCGAGAAAATTATCAGTCTTCGGCTCAATAGCGATAACGTGGGCATTAGACAGAATCTTGTCGTCATAGGTGACCATGCCCAGGGTGCCGCTATAATAATCGTCCTCCGCCCAGGTTGACACCCATGCTGAGAGGCTTATCCCGCCGACCAGAGTTTCGACCGTGCCTCTCCTCGCAGAACTAACGCCGGCCAGGGGCTCCGCTACCTGAGTAGACAGTACTTGTACTTTTCCGGTAACCTCCGTCCGCACCGTGTAGCCGTCAAAGGAGTGCGGCATTCTTTGCTTCGCCTGTTCGTCCTCGACATAGACGATGACTTCGCCCTCAGCTTCCGAATGGGCGATGCCGACAAAGCCGGCTCCAGCCATAGGCAAAAGTTCTTGTTCCAGGGCTTGTCTGGCTTCCGCCAGTGACTTTACACGACCAGGATTTTCACCAGCCGAAGCAGGGACAACGCTAAAAAGCAGCGTGACAACAAGAACCAGTGCCAATAACAATAGGACCTTTTTATCTTTTTTCATCCCTTCCCATCCGTTGACTCGACTATTGCTTTCACTCTCTTACGATAAACCCCTAAAATCTTGCCTTTTATTAATCCCATTTTAGTCATTTAGCAGGCTATCTATAGTCTCTCAGTCCATTCCCGTTAAAGTGACTAACACTGCCCCAAATCGTTGTAGTATAGCACCATGTACTGTCGAGGGCAAAGTTCATTCGAATTCGGTAAGAGGGTTAGCAGATTATTGGTGGCGGTTTAAATCATTTAAAATATGTCCGAAATTTATGATTTGGCCTGGTTATAATCCCTTAGGCCTTTCAATTGTCACCCTTGTTCTGAGCGTAACAAAGAGAGGAGTCTCTAGAACTTCGGTTATTCAAGGCGACCCCGGAATGACAATAGGGACCATTAAACAAGCTCAACTTTAGAGTGAGGTAAAGTCAGGCTATGAAGGAGATTTACACCATAATAAAACCGGGGCCACATCAACAGCGAAGCAATTCGTGTGATGCAGACCCCGGCTTGATTCAAGTCACTTAAGCGAGCCTTTATGCTTCTTATTAGATACTCCCCTTCTTCAATGTCTCAGTGGGTTCGAAAGCTTTGACATCAAACTGCTTGGCAAGGTCCTCGCATATCTTGGCTAATTTATCATACCCTATCCCCTTGGCAAGCTGAAAAGGTCCAACCACTGAACCGCCTCCATTAACCATGGCCTTGTCAATCTCGTCTGCACTCTTGACTACTCCTGCCTCGAGCAGTTTTGTCGCCTCGTTAACCTGAATGGCAATCAAGACAGTAGGGTCGAAGTCCTCTTTCGCCTTGGATAAGTCTATCTCCGGCCTGCCTTTAGACCAGTCAAAAATGCCCTTCCCGGTCTTCTTCCCCAGCGTACCAGCGTCAATCTTAGCTTTCAGCCAGCTGGGCGGCGCATAGTCGCGAGAGAGTTTTTCCGCAAAATAAAGACCGCTGTGGTAGGCGACATCCAGCCCCACATAGTCCATCAGTTCGTATGGTCCCATAGGCATACCTATTTTTCTCATCTTGGCATCGATTTCCACCGGGGCAGCCATGCCTTTTTCTAATATGAGGTTAAGTAGAATTGCAGTCGGCGCGTTGATCCGATTATAAACAAATCCGATAGAGTCTTTCTCAACCCTGACCGGCACTTTGTTCATCTTCAGCGCCAGATTATATGCCACCTGCATTGTCTCCTCGCTCGTCTTCCCTCCCTTTATGACTTCGACAAGCTTCATCAGGACAGCCGGGTTAAAGAAATGCACTCCAACGACCTGCTCCGGCCTCTTTGTAGTTGATGCAATCTCCGTGATGCTCATATTGGAGGTATTTGAAGCCAGTATGGCATGCTTTGGAGCGGCTGCATCAAGCGCCTGGAAAACCTGCTTCTTGAGGTCCATCACCTCGGGAACTGCCTCAATAACAAAATCAGCGTCCTTAACAGACTCGGCAATATCAACAAAGGTCTCGATATTAGCCAGCATTGCCTTTTTATTCTCTTCAGTGATTTTCTGTTTTTCTGTGAGCTTATCGAGGCTCTCTTTGATTCTGGAAAGCCCCTTATCAACAAATCTCTGCTCGATATCCCGCATTGCCACCTTGTAGCCAGCAAGCAGCGCCACCTCGGCAATGCCATGTCCCATATCACCAGCCCCCATAACCGCAATCTTCTTGACGTCTTCAACTTTCATATCAGAAATCCTCCTTCTATTTTTTTCTTTCGTCTCTGGAAAGCTATTCACCGGTGAAGACCGGCTCTCGTTTCTCGATAAAGGCTATCGCGCCTTCCATGGCATCCTTCGTTTTGCTTACCCTCTGTGAGCCTTCCAGTTCTATTTTCACGCCCTGGTCAGTGGTGGTCTCAAGTCCCCGAGTCACTGCGTCGAGGATTACCTGTATAGCAACCGGGGCCTTTTTCGCCAGCGCCCTGGCAAGTTCTTTAGCATCATTCATCAACTGCCCTGGCTGAGACGCCCTAGTTATAAGCCCGATGCTCAAAGCCTCGGGGGCGTTGATCCTGGTGCCGAGCAGAAGCATTTCAAGCGCTTTGGTCTTACCCACCAGCCTGGGCAACCGCTGGGTGCCACCCCAGCCAGGTATAATACCTCGGTCAATCTCGGGCTGCCCCATCACCACTCGCTCAGAGTTTAGCATTATCCTGAAGTGGCAGGACATTGCCAGCTCGCAACCACCACCGAGGGCGAAGCCATTTATGGCGGCGATTACAGGCTTGGGACACTTCTCGATGTGGCTGAACACCTCTTGCCCCAGGGACATAGATTTCTCACCTTCCGGCGTCCCGGCTGTTTTTAAATCAAAGCCGGCTGAAAATCCTCTCTCGCCGGCTCCGGTGATGATTATGGCTCTCACCGCTTTATCCTGTGCCCACTTGGTCAAAACCTCATCCAGTTCATTAAGCACAGCCAGATTTATCGGATTTGCCGGCGGTCGGTTCAAGGTGATTATGCCGACATTCTCCTCCTGCTCCACAATTAAATTTTCATAAGCCATGAGACCCTCCTTGTTTTGAGATTTTTCAACGGCGCCACGATTTCCCTAATATCGCTATACCACCTCCTCTCAGTCGGGCAGCTCACAAAGCGCCGCGCCAGTAGAAACAGTGAGATGTTAGCACCCACAGCAGTGACTTGTCAACGGTTAAAAGATAACAGTTTGGGTTTTCCGAAATCCCAGCCTACACCATACGCCTCCCACACGGTCAAGCCACCAAGAAGCGGGTTATGTCGATTAGTTTGGGGGAAAAGTTTTATTGCTAAAAGGCCTGAAATGAGAATAGAATACTCATAAAAGTAAGCATGGTTGAAAGTAATCAGCTATGGACAACAGATGAGCGGTACAATAGTCCTTGGCATTGGCAATCGGCTGGGCGGCGATGATGCCGCCGGCACCTGTGTGGTGGACATGCTCAACCCAGCACTCAGGGCGCTGAGTTCCGGGCGGCACAGAGACAAGGCTCTCTTTCCCACTGAGATTATGGCCATCGACGCCGGCACTGTTCCTGAAAGCTTTACCTCGGTTATCCGCCAGCACCGGCCTGACTTATTAATACTGGTAGATGCCGCCGATATGGGTTTACCTCCCGGTTCTCTGCGCATAATTGCGCCAGAGAAAATCAGCGTTTTGTCCTTTTCCACACACCACATGCCCCTCTCCATGTTTATATCTTATATAAAGGAATTCTGCGGAAAGATCCTGTGTGTCGGAGTGCAGCCTGAGCAGACGGAGACGGGCAGGCGCATTTCAAAAGGGGTGGGCAAAAGCGTGAAAAGACTGGCTGAGTCTATTTTGGAAGGACGGGTAGCTGAAATTCCGCTGCTTGAGTAAAGGAGCTAGCTCTGCTCGGCTGGTTTCTCTGCGGCTTCGGCGGCTGGTTTCTTTTTCTTCACCGAGCCTGGTAGCTCGCCGCTGTCAACGATTACCAGCTCGTCGGCGTACTTATCATAGCTGGCGAGCAGAAACTCTTCCGTCATGGCCAGCGTATTTACCGGGCAAACGTCAACACACTGGGCGCAGAAACAACAGCGTGAGACAAACACCTTGATCTTTTTTCCCTCAGGCAACCACTCGATAGCCCGGGTGGGGCATATCTTGTAGCATTGCTGGCAACCGGCACAGTTCTCCCGGTCGTAGGCAATTTTGCCGCGGAACCCGGGCGGTACAGTGACCGGCGGATGCATCTTCACTTCCTGCCTGGCCACCCTGTCCAGAAAAGACAGCGTGGACTCAGGAGCATACTTGGCCGGGAAGATATTTGTCGCCGGCTTCCGGAAGAGCTGTTTGAGTATAGTTATGGCTGCTTCCCACATATCACGCCTCAAATTACGGTATCTATCCAGACCAGGAGCATTCCAACCAGCGCCACCGCGGTCATCGCTATCACGTATACGGTGCTGGCCTGGCTGATTTTGAATCTAGCCATGCCTGCCCGTATCAGGCTGATGCTGAAGAACATGACCACCAGGACCTTGACCAGGAAAAAGAGCCCGTCAACGATGCCCGCCGCAGGCGCGACTGTGATGCCCAGCGCCGGAGAAAGATTGTAGGGTATGAACAATGCCACTACAAGCGAGGCCATGGCGAAGGTCTTGATGACATCGGATAAGTAGAACAAGGACAGATTTCTTCCCGAGTACTCCACCAGCAGCCCGCCGGCTATCTCGGTCTCTGCCTCGGCAACGTCGAATGGCACCTTGGCTGCCTCCCCCACGGTGACCACCACCAAGGTGAACAGCATGAGCAGTGCCCCGACAATCCCCACCGGCCCCAGCAGGTTCCAGATAGGATACTGGGTTATGGTGGACATCAAAAACGGGTTGGCCCCGGTGACCTGACTGATTCGCCAGGCGATGCCCAGTACCACCACCGCCAGGGGCGCTTCATAGCTCATCATGATTATCATCTCCCGCTGCGCACCCACCGTAGCATAGGGAGAACTGGAGGCAAACCCACCCACCACAAAAGCCAGCGAGGGGATAATAAGCATGTAAAGCACCAGAATCAAATCTCCGTATCTCCCGAGCAGCGCCGGTTGTCCGAACAAGGGGATGAAGAGCAATAGAGAACCGGTAGAGATGAGCGCCAGGAATGGGGCGGCGTTGAAGAGCCATGATATAGCCCCATCAGGGATGATGTTCTCTTTCATCAGTAGCTTCCGCACGTCTCGGAAGGGCTGCACTATGGGTGGGCCCACTCTTCCCTGCATATGCGCCACCAGCTTGCGGTCAATGCCGCGATAGAGCATGCCGAAAACACCGCCGATGAACATCAGTATGGCGGAGCCAAAAACAATAATCACGCCGTTTATCCAGATATTTCCTCCCAGTAAGTGCATCGCTGCATCTCTCTCGTCTTTTCTATAGAAAGCCGCTGGAGTTCTTCATAGCCCACCACCGACTTTCTCCCGGTGGCTCCGTCCGTTACCACAACCCGGTTGGTGCAGGACATACATGGGTCAATGGAGGCAAAAGCTATGGGCACATCGGCAATCTGCATACCTTTGAGTATAGTGGGAATTGACACCAGGTTAGCATAGGTGGGCGCCCTTACTTTCCAGGTGGCCAGAGTGCTCTGCCCCGCCTCCAAGCGGGCATAATGGATGTCCTCGCCCCTAGGTGCCTCGACCCGGCCAACGCCCTCGCCGGCGCCATCAGTGAGCAGGCGCAGGAGCTTGGGCATCTTGGGCTCAGACATAATCGGGCCTTCGGGCATTCTGGCAATACATTCCTCGATGAGTTCCACCGACTGCTTGACCTCAAGCAGTCGGACTATTATGCGGTCATAGACGTCCCCTACCACCGTGCCGGTGACAATATCCGGAGTAACGGCCTTGACATTGAGGTCGGCATAGGCACTGTAGGGCTGGTCCTGCCTCACATCTTTGCGGACGCCGCTGGCCCGGGCGGTGGGCCCCACGGCAAGCAGCTTCAACGCATCCTCGGTGCTTAATATGCCGACGTTCCGTGTCCTCATCCGCACCGTCCTATCTTCCAGGAAAATCCGTCTCAGGTGCTCGAAAATGCTCTTGTAATAGTCCAGAGATTTTCTTATGCGCGGTAGCTGCTCGGCAGTTATATCCCTTCTCACACCGCCGAACTGAAGCACCGCCTTGGTCACCCGGTTGCCGAAGACATATTCAATGAGGTCCATTATCTCTTCCCGCACTCGCCAGGCGAGATAGAAGACGGTGTCAAAACCAATCTCGTGGGCCGCCACCCCGGCCCATAGTATATGGGAGTGGATTCTTTCCATCTCGGCGGCGATAACCCGGATATATTCTGCCCTATCGGGCGGCGTGATATTAGCCGCCTGCTCCACTGCTATAGTCAGGCAGAACGGGTGACAGATGTTGCAGATGCCGCATATCCTCTCGGCGAGGTATAGCGTTTGAACGGGATTGTTGCGGTTCATCCCCAGCCATTCGATGCTGCGGTGGACCTGTCCCATCAGTATATCGGTATTGACTACCTTCTCCCCTTCAATCTCCAGCATTAACTGTATCGGCTCCTTGAGTGCGGGGTGAATAGGGCCTACCGGTATGGTGTACGTCGCTTTCTCTGTCTCACCAACTGCCATTCTCTCTATCCTTTCCTATCCTCCCCCTTTGGTTTTCTCCCCGGCAAAACCCTCAGGAATTTCTCCGGGCCGGTCTCATCCTTTCGCCAGGGATAGACGCCCTCGGGTATTTCTCCGGCGATGAACAGCCTCCTCCCATCAGGTATGCCTACCACCTCTACCCCCATCATCTCCTGGGTTTCGCGCTCGGTGAATATGGCCCCGGGGATGAGGTCGGTAATTGTTGGTATTCTCAGGTCACTCTTGGGCAGCTTCACCCGCAGCCCCAGGCTCAACTCTTCCAGGTGATAGCCATAGTAAATGGTGAAGTGATAGATGAGTTCTACCTCAGCACCCAGGTCGCTCGAGGAGATAATGGCCAGGTGGGGGTATTTCTGGAGGTGACAGATATGCTCAACAGCCGCGCGGAAGGCGCTCTTTTTCACCTCAACCCAGAGGCTGCGGAACTTATTCTTTTTAATGGCAACCTCGCGCTCGTAGACCGAGCCGCTAACAAAGCCATCGCCCAGCTCTTTGCTGAAACTATCGATGATGGCCTGAGGGGTGAGTCTCTCCACTAAACCACCTCCTGTTTGGCCAGCTTTTCCAGCTTCGCCCAGGCCATGACCACACCGTGAATAATGGCCTCCGGCCGCGGCGGGCAGCCGGGGACATACACATCCACCGGGATAATCTGGTCAACGGGTCCCACCAGGCTGTAAGCCTCATGGAAGACGTCCCCCTCTGTGCCGCAGTTTCCCACCACCATGACCACCTTTGGCTCAGGGACCTGGGCGTAGATGCGTCTCACGCTATCTTCCATGCTGCGTGCCACCGGCCCGGTGACCAGCAACACATCGGCATGGCGGGGCGAACCCACCAGCATGATGCCAAAACGCTCGACATCGTAGCGGGGAGTGAGTACGGCCAGAATCTCAATATCACAGCCATTGCAGGAGCCGGTATTCATATGGTACACCCACAATGCCCGGTTGAACGCTTTCAGATTCATCACTCTATTCCAAATCCATCCTTATACTATCAGCCTGCCAGCACCAGTATCAAAATAGTTATCGCCAATATAGCGACAAACCAGAGAATATAGTCATTCACTATTCCGGTATGGGGCTTCATCATGGCGCTGTAAAGCTCTTTGAGTGACTCAAAAAAGCCCCAGTATATATTCTCCGCCTTCACATGCCGCTGTTCCTCGGGGGGAACTTTGATGCCAGAAAGGAAAACATCGGTCTGGGCTGTCCCTTTCTTATAGCTTTTCTGGCCGCGGCTGCGCCAGATGAAGACCATAACCCCGATGACGACCAAGGCGATAATCCAGACTATGGGAGCCCAGACAGCATATCCATAAGTTAAAGCCGACAAATTACCCTCTCCATGTTTTTAATATATCCTGTTTTTCACGGCACCGCACCCATCACAGCATTGATATAAGATGCCTGGTTAATCAGTGCATTCGTCGCCGGCGCAACGATGGTATCTACCACCAGCCCGGGGAAGATGCCGAAGAATATAACGCATGCTGCCAAGATACTCATCCCGATAATCATGGATTTAGGTACTTCTCTGACTTCTTTATAGGCCGGCATTTCCGGCCCGGTGAAAGCGGAATAGAATACTTTGGCAAAGGAGGCCAGCGTTACCAGCGAAACAAACATGGCAATGACCGAAAGGACGGGATTGAACTTCAAAACTGTTTCATAAATGAGCAACTTGGAGGCAAATCCATTCAAAGGCGGAATTCCAGAAATGGCCAGTGCTCCAATAATATAGAAGATCGCCGTCCACTTCATATTGCGAGCCAGACCACCCATCTTGTTTGTATCCCTGGTCCCAATGCGGAAGAATATCGCTTCCGCGGTCATAAAGAGCAGTGCCTTATAAAAGACATGGTTGATGATGTGGAAAATACCCCCGTTTATAGCATCGCGGCCATAGTTGGCCAGTGCCACCGGGTCAGCAAGCACGGCCAGTCCCACTCCCACGCCTAGGAGCATGTACCCCCCCTGGGATATGGCGTGGTAGGCCATCATGCGCTTGATATCGGTCTGGTGGACGGCCATCATGACGCCGATGAACATGCTGAGCACACCCACAATGATAACTATCCAGCCAATAGCCGTGGTATCAATGTGCACCCCGTACAGGGTGAAGGTCATCCTGTAAAGGGCATACATGGACGTATAGCTTGCAGCAAGGATCATGGGCGTGGTGCCCGCCGGTGCCACCGTGTATGTGTCCGGTGCCCACATGTGGAGCGGGACACCGGCTAACTTCATCACAAAGGCGCCACCCAGCAGCCCCAGTGCCATCATGTCCAGCGTGGTGTACTGCATATAGTGGGCCAGGGCTGCGATGCTGAGGACGTTGTACTGGGCATAGAGTATGCCGATGGCAAAGAGCACCAGAAGGGCGCTTATCGCCGAAATGACGATATATTTGAAACCACCCTCTACAGCATCAGCCATATTAGTGCGGTATGCAGCAAGTCCGGCGCCGGCAATGGATGCTATCTCCAGGAACACGAACAGGTTAAACATGTCTCCGGTGAACGCCAGGCCCATCATCCCTGCATAGAGGAGCATCATGAGGGAATAGAACCGGGCCTGTCCGGTCCGTCCCTTCAGGAAGTGCAGCGAATATATCAAGGCAGCCAGGGTGACTGTGGTGATGATAATGCCCATGAAGATAGACATGCCATCCACCTCAAACATAATCCTTACCGGCACCGTGTAACCCCCCGGGAGAGCCAGCTCGGCCGCTGTGGCACCAAAGGTGTAGACACGGATGCCAACTGAATGGACATCCACAGCCAGTATGGCTACGAGGAAAGCAATCAGGCTGAAAATGACCAGATTAAATGTGTTACTGACTCTGTATCCTGCCCGGCTGATGAGTGGGATGGCGAAGGCTGCCACCAGCGGCAGGGCCACAATCAAGGCCGGCGAGTGAGTGATCAGGGAATCCAAACCTTTATCCTTTCAGCCTCCTGGATTTCTCGGAGTCAATATCTCCGGTATGGCGGTAAATGTGTACTACCATGGTCAGCATCAAGGCCAACACCGCCACGTTGATGACGATGCTGGTCAGGGTAAGTGCCTGAGGTACGGGCAGGACCATGGGTCCTTCCGGCACGTCGGTATAAATAGGGGCGTTCCCTCCTGCCCGGTAGCCCAGCGCTACCAGAAATAAATTGACCGCCGACGCCAGTAAGGCAACGCCCATAATGAGCTTAATCAAATTCCTTTTGAATATGATTATATAAAAAGCTACTCCCGCCAGCAGTGCCGCCGCCAGAAAGGGAAAATTGAGAGGAATGTGCTCCATCATTCCTCTACCTCCTCACCGTTAACAAATAGCGCCATAGCCAGGACCACTGCTGAAAGTCCGGCTATCACCTTAATTCCCACCGCCAAGTTCATCAGGGGAATGACCCCTCCTGTCCAGATATCCCCGGGGTTAGGACCGGTGGGAGGAATCCTGCCGAATATTGACGTGCCTACCAGAAAGTTATAGGCAAAGACTGTACCTATCCCGGCCAAAGCCAGGCCAATTAAGATTAAAGCCCCGGTGCTTTCCATTATTGATAAAAAACGCTCACGCAGCGATTTTTTAAGTTCCTTTGAGCTGAAGGCCACCAGCAACATGACCACACCGGAAACGATGACGGCACCACCCTGAAAGCCTCCACCCGGGGTAAGATGTCCATGGGCAATAATATATAGGCCAAAGATGAGGATAAACAGGATAAGCTGGTTGGCCACCGTGCGCACAATCTTTGACAGCATTAGGAGCTTTCCTCCCTGCGTTTCAGTGTTCGTAACAGAAGCAACACCCCGGTAACCGCTGTGAACAGTATCGTGGCCTCCCCCAGCGTATCAAGCAAGCGGTAGTCAAAGACTACCGACGTTACCACGTTGTTGCTCCCGGTTTCTTCCTGGGCGTTCTCGATTATATAATCGTCCATATCAGATGGAGGGTAACCAAAGTCATGCATGGTCGGAGGTAGCACCCCCCACACCAGAAAGGCTACCACAACAAGCAACAAAATCAGGCCTACAACCTTTCTCATTATTCACTCCATACGCTTGGTCGCTCTGATGGCGATGATAAAGATAGCTGCGGTCACAGCTGCCCCGATTCCTGCTTCAGCAATGGCCACGTCAGGAGCCTTCAGAAGGTAAAACTGAAAGGCTAACAGCAGGCTCAGCACAGCCAGCGCCACAACCGAATACAGGAGATCTCGACATACGGCGACAAATATAGCACAGGCAACCAGTGCCAGCGGTATTATGATAAACAGAGGTCCAGCTTCAATCATTCTCTTTACCCTCTAGGTCATCCACCACCGCCCTGATGGGCTTTTCTCCGCTGCGGTGTGCCGCCCGGGCCATGGCATGAGCGCCGGTGGCATTGGTGATTAGCAGCGCCACCAGCGCCAGCACCGAGTGTATGCACATTACAGACTGAGAAGTCCCTTCCGATGCCCAGATACCCGCGGCCTGCACAATTACTGCCAGGATGAGGAAGATGGAGCCAAAGGTGGTGCATTTGGTAGCGGCATGCAGCCTGGTGTACACATCAGGAAAGCGGTGAAGACCGAAAGCCCCGACAAAATTGAAGAAAAGGCCAATCCCTATAAGTATATAGGTTACTATGTTCACCGTAGCCACTAAAACTTGTCCCCTTGAATGTATTTAGCCACATACAGTGTCATTGTGAACGAGAGCAAAGCATACACAATGGCCACATCAATGAAAATCGCATGATTGAACATCATCCCTACAATGACCAGACTGGCTACCACCAGAGTGTTGGTGGTATCAAAAGCCACCAGCCTCGTCGGCGCCCCCGGCCCGATAAAGATACGTACCACAATGATGATAATACACACCGCCATGGCTATGATTACCGGAAGCCAGTTCATTCCGCAATTCTCCTCGCCCAGTCAGGAAAACTATCGCATATCGGATGGTAGTCTCTCGGCATATCCTTGAGCACCTCAGGGTCAATATTTATCCAGTGCACATATAGTTCGTTGGTCTTCTGGTCAACGTCCACGCTTAGTGTTCCAGGCGTCAGGGTGATGGAATTGGCCAGGATGGTAAGTGACACATCGTTCTTTAACCTGGGATTTATCCTCACGATGGCCGGATTAATCCGCCCGGTGATGACGCGGTAGGCCACGTCAACGTTGGCCTTGGCCATGGCATAGAAAAAAGGGAACAGATAAACGAGGAAAGTAAGCCACCGTCGAGGGTTCAGCATGCGCAGGTCTTTACCGATGAAACGGTTCCCGAGCACAGCACCCACCACTACAGCGAGCACTGCCCCTATGATGAGCTCGGCCCTACTCCATAAAAAAACGGTGCCGCTACCGATAGTGAGAAGGAGATAAACTATATAAGCGACAACCGTTGTAATTAGAAACTTCATGCTTTACCGCGCAAACAGCTTCTCTGCTGAAGGTATTCTATTTCAGAGCTGGCTACCTTGCTGTAATAGCTTAGTTTCCTTAAAAGCTTTACATTGATTATACATTATCCGCCGGAAACTATCAAGCTCCCTTATTTTTCACTTTTGTACGGAGGCAGAGTATCGGTTAATTGCCTGGCATCAACCTTCCCAAGGTGATGAGGCTCACCAGGTATGTGAAACTTTTACCGCTTTGTGGCATTAGTTTCTACTTGTTCTAATACCCAGGAACACCACCTTTCTATCCCCTCGCTGGTCTTGCAGGAGAGTTGGAAAACCTCGGCTTCAGGATTTAGTCCTTCGACGGAATGACGAAATGCGGCAATATCGAAATCAACATGGGGGAGAAGGTCCATCTTATTTATTATCACAGCATCGGCATCGATATAGATCAGGGGATATTTAGTGGGTTTATCATCCCCTTCAGGCAGGCTGGAAATCACCACTCGTTTGTGTTCTCCCAGAGTAAATTCGGAGGGGCAAATGAGATTGCCTATATTCTCGATTAAGAGTAGGTCTATGTTATCCAGGGGAATGTCCTTTAGAGCTGACTCAATCATGGCAGCCATTAAAGAACAACTTTCCGGCATATTTCGGGTATTTATTTGAACGACTGCTTTTGCCTCGCTCTGCACTTTCTCAGCATCTACTGTGGAAGCAACATCGCCTTCGATAACAGCCACATTAAGCCTGCCTTTCAGCCTAGCTAAAGTTTGCAGAATAAGACTCGTCTTGCCAGCACCTGGAGATGACATAATGTTAATAGTGAAAACTTTGTGCTTATCCAGCAGCTGCTGATTTCGGCTAGCTATGGTCTCATTAGCCTCCAGAATGTTCTGGATAACTTCTATTTTTTTCATTCTACTTCCATGCTTTCGATATAGAGCTCTCGTCCCTTGGATATTTCTACGCTCTGCCCTCGACATTTAGGGCAAGCCCATAGGGTATCTTCGGGAGAGAAAATCGTAGCACAATTACGACAACGCAATTGAGCTGGTACTGATTCAAAGTGGAGTGCTGCTCCTTGAGCGATAGTATCTTTGCTTAGAGAATCGAAATAAAACTGAATACAATCAGGGACAAATCCTGACATCTCGCCAATTACTAAATTAATTCGGATGACCTTGTTAGCTTGCGCTTCACCAGCTTTGGCTAAAGCAATATTCATGATATTTTCAGTTATGCCAAATTCGTGCATTTTGTAAACCAAAGTAAATAGTGTATTGTAGACTACTTAATTTCTTATTTCAATCCACCGAAAGGTTCTAGTTTAAATATCGCTACGTGCACCAGGAATAGTGCAAATAGCTTTAGATAAGTTTGTACTGTTAAACTTGCGTTGCTCTCAGATGCAATAAAATCTTATCTTCCCACTTCATATATTTTTCAGATTTCGATTCTCCAATCCTGGGAATATATGTCAAACCCTTTTGAACTGGCAAAACCGATGAGTGTTATCCCGTATTTATTGGCTTCCTTTACAGCTAAGTACGTGGGGGCAGAGATGCTTATGACTATTGGTATTTGGCAAAAAATCGCCTTTCTGATTATGGAAGCTGTTTGCCGACACGAGGTAATCAGTGAACTGTTTGCCAAATTGATTCCGTCTCTAATTGCCAGGCCGATGGCTTTATCTATGGCGCAATGTCTACTTACGTCCTCCACAAAAATCTTCTTGTCCCCGCAGATCCCAACAACATGTGCACAGCCAGTCTTTTCATACAAAAAACTGTTTTCATTGAAAGTTTTTAACGAATCAAAAACTTCGCTTTTGGTTGACTTTTTCTTTGAATCACACTTCTGGAGAGCCTTAACCAATTCTTCAGAAAAATTTACCTCAAACTCACTGTTGCTAAGTTTCTTGATCTGGGACAAAGAGGGGTCTATGCCTCTTGATTTCAAATTGCCAGCTATCATGTCTTCCAGGTCAAAGGGAATGCAGTAGAACCTATGAATTTCTCCATTGAGCTTAACGATAATCTCTTCTTCATGAGCAAGCTCATATATCTTCTTCCACTTACCATCTCTGGAGATTCCTAAAATTTCTATTTGGGTACTTCTTTTCTCCATGATTTGTGGAAATCCTTTATCTCATCTATTATGCTTCTGCAGGCATCGAAGGCAGGCCCTCTGTGGGAGGCGGAAACTGCAACTAATAAAATATTCTCTGATATGCCTAAGAAACCCACTCGATGTATTATGGCTACATCCTCGACATCAAATCTGTTGATTGCTCTTTTTTCTATCTCTTCTAATTTCTGGACGGCGTTATTATCGTTCTCAAATTCCAGCCCCACTCCTTCAGGAAACTCGCGTACAGTGCCCAAATAAATTGATATCGCCCCTATTTTGAGGTCCGTCATCTTCCTAGTTATTTCATCGACGGAGAAATCTCCTCTTCTTATCTCAATCATCTCGGCTCACCAATGTGGTTATATATGTGGCGATTAGCTTAAGCTCTCTCAGTTTCCCGCCTAAGGAAGCTACATTTGGCAGGTACCACAGCTTGTGGCAGAGCATGCGCTACAAGAGGAATTTCCCCCAATAGGGGCAGATGGCCCTTCACTGCTCTTAGAAAAAGAGGCGCAAGAGGAGAATACTCGTTTAGCGCCATTGTGACAACGGGGGCAAGAGGCACTTTCATTCAATTGGGTTTGGCGGCGAAGCAATTCAAACTTAAAGTTGCAAGCAGGGCAAAAATATTCATAGATGGGCATTTTTTAATCCTTTCCTTTGTCAAAAGCTTTTAAGAATACGTCAGGGACTTGAGGAACCTGGGTATCTGTCCATCTTTTCAGGCAAACCGAGGAGCAAAAATTGTAATGATCAACTGCTCCTGGACCCTTCCATCGTGAAACCATGAGCCAACCATTGAGCACCTGGCAAGGCCGCTCCTCTTCTGTATGTTCTACCGTTTTACCACAAGTGTGGCAGACAAAACATCCCTGAGGCATTTAAGTCTCCAGCCTGATTCGCTTCTGCCCTCCTTTTGAAATGCTGCCGCAGGTTAGACAGCTACCACCTCCTTAACTTCGGGCACTTGTTCCTTGAGCACCCGTTCAATCCCACCCTTCAAGGTCATAGTTGCCATGGGGCAGCCACCGCAGGCACCGGTCAACCTTAATGTCACCACTCCGTCCTTGACATCTATTAGTTGGACATCCCCTCCATCAGCTAACAACGCTGGCCTTACTTGTTCCAGGGCTGCTTCTACTTTTTCTCGCATTCTTCCCTCCTTACTTTGTTAAAATATAGAGCCAAAGTCGCTAATTGTCAAATTAAGCTGAACTTGAGACACTAGCCTGCATAGATAGAAATAGCAACGGAAGTTGGTATGGTGATTGGAGATAATTTATAATGCCCCTGGGGAGTTTGCCGCGTGATCTCTGTTGAAGAAGCCCTGGAGAAGGTTTTAAGCTATGTTGAGGTTCTTGAGCCCGAGCAGAAGCCCATTCTGGACTGCCTGGAACAGGTCCTGGCTGAGGATATCTATTCCACTATAGATATCCCCCCACTGGATAATTCCGCCATGGATGGTTATGCCCTGCGAGCCAAAGATACTCGGGGGGCTAGTGAAGCATCGCCGAGATATGTGGTCGTGGTTGGAGAGGTTGCTGCCGGGTCTATGCCCACAAAAGAGGTCAGGCCGGGGACGGCTATCCGCATTATGACGGGAGCACCATTGCCTGAAGGGGCTGATGCTGTGGTTCGATTTGAGGACACCGATGAAGTAAACCGCAAATCATCCGGTGGCGACCTTTCGCAAATCGGTATACTGTGCCAGGCCAAGAAGGGATTGAATGTCCGGGGTAGAGGCGAGGACATTGCCAAGGGAAATTTAATTCTTGAAAAGGGAAGGGTGCTTCGTCCCCAAGAGATAGGGGTGCTGGCCTCCCTGGGGCGCTCCACCGCGCTGGTTATCCGTCGGCCGATTGTGGCTGTTCTAGCTACGGGAGACGAGCTTATTGGTGTTGACCAGCCATTGGCTCCCGGTAAGATTCATGATAGCAATACCTATACCATTGCCGCCGAAGTCTCTCGCTATGGTGGAATTCCCAAAATCCTGGGCATAGGGCGAGATACAGTTCGGTCTCTGACCGAGAAAATAGATAGGGGTTTGGACGCAGATATGCTTATTACCTCCGGCGGTGTGTCTAAGGGAGACTACGATATAGTAAAGGATGTCCTGGCAGAGCATGGGGAGGTTGGCTTCTGGACGGTTTGTATGAAGCCCGGAAAACCAATCGCCTTTGGGGTTATGAAGAAGGTAGGAGGAGGGAAAAAGGGGAAGGTGCCTCATTTGGGGTTGCCGGGCAACCCCGTCAGCTCCATGATTACCTTTGAACAATTCGCCCGTCCTGCGATATTAAAAATGATGGGGAAGAAGATTCTGGCCAAGCCAGCCATCCGAGCGATTATTGAGGACGATGTTGTGAATACTGATGGGCGCCGCCTCTTTGCCAGGGTAAATGTAACCAAGCGTGGTGGTCAATACTATGCCTCCGTCAACGGTCCCCAGGGCTCGGGAATCCTTACATCCATGGCCAGGGCCAATGGTTTGGCTGTTATCCCCGAAAGTAGCAGGGGGGTTAAGGCCGGAGACATGGTCGAAGTGCAGATGTTGGATTGGGGAGAGGAACAAGGCGATGTGAAAAAATTGCCGGTTGTTTCCATCGTGGGCAAATCGCAATCTGGTAAAACAGTGCTTATGGAGCAACTTATTGCCGAGTTTAAAAGAAGAGGATATAAAGTCGCTGCCTTAAAGCACAGTCATGGCGGGATGGAAATAGACCATCCTGGAAAAGACAGCTGGAGGTTTGCTCAAGCGGGCAGCGATGCCGTGTGTATTAGCTCGCCTGATAAGCTCGCCTTCATTAAGAATTTAAACCACGAACTTAAGATTGAGGAAATTATGCCCATCGTTGGCCCTGAATTCGACCTAGTCCTTGTCGAAGGATTCAGGAAAAGCAAAACTCCTAAAATCGAAGTGCATAGAAAAGAACTCGGAGATGACTTATTGTGTTCTCCCGAGGAACTTTTAGCCATTGTTACTGATGGGTCATTGGATACTGACATAAATCAATTTCCCTGGGGTGATACAGCGGCAATAGCTGATTTCATAGAAAAAAATTTGTTTTGAAAAGCCAGGGCAGTGTCTTTCTACTTCCCGTGAAGGAAGAGGGTTAGGTAAAGAAAATGTTTACCGTAGGGATATTGACCATCAGTGACAAAGGCTCGAGAGGAGAGCGTCAGGATAAAAGTGGAGCGGCTATTCGCGAAATCTTTTCCAATATGGATGTTCGCATTGTAAATTACGACATCGTTCCTGATGAGAAGGAACTTATTGTTGAAAAGCTGGTTAAGTGGGCGGATGAAGACGATTTAGACGTGCTCATTACCACGGGTGGAACGGGGCTCACTCCCAGAGACGTTACTCCGGAGGCGACTCTTGCCGTGGTGGATAGAATTGTCCCCGGTTTTGCCGAGGCGATGAGGGCTGAGAGCCTGAAGAAAACCCCCATGGCCATGCTCAGTCGAGCAGTTGTGGGCACTCGTGGGAAATGCTTAATTATCAACCTGCCGGGAAGCCCCAAGGCGGCACGCGAATGCCTTCAAGTGATATTACCGGCTCTACCCCATGCTGTGGAAACGCTTAAAGGCCAAGCAGGCGAGTGCGGCACAGCTGAAGCTTAAGTTCAGGATAGTCTATCCGCTCCTGAGGCTGCGGATAATTTCTCCCCAGGCAGGCCTTTTCCCGTACATGAGCAGGTAAACTCGGAAAGCCCTGATTGCCAGGAACATAACCATAATGATGGAGAGCACCAGCACCGCTAAACTGACCGCCAGTTCCCAGGCGGCAATACCAGTTACGCCCAGCCTGAGCATCACGGCCATAGGAGCCGTGACCGGGAAAATGGTCAGCACCGTCCAGATTGGGCTGTCTGGGAATACAAACAATAAGGATGCAAACCAGAGGGGGACAAAGGCGAGAAGCGCATAAATCGGGACCAGTAGTTGTCCTTCATGAGTGCTGGGGCTGATTGCGCCGACGCCCGCTGAGAGGGCGGCGAACAATAAATAACCCAGAATGAAATAGACTATCCCCAGCACCAGAAAGTTGGCTGGTAGTTGTATCGTGCTGAAAAAGCCGCCTATAGTGGATGAGGCTAGGTTTAAAAGGAGAGGTAATGAGGCCAGCCAGACGACCACCTGTACCAGTCCGGCGGCACCCAGCCCAAAAACCTTGCCGGTGAGTAGCTGCCGGGGGGAAACTGAGGAGAGCAATACCTCGATAAGGCGGCTCTCTTTCTCATTTCCCAAGCCTTCCACCATGTAGCTGGAAAAGAGCTGCAAGGAGAGAGCCAGCAATAGGGCAAAAATCCCGGGGATGATAACATTCCCGTATCCGCCCTGCTCGGTAGCCACCTCCCCCGTTTCGGTAAGTCTGGTCGTCACCAGGTCTAAGGGAGCTTCTATACGGTATACCGTTTCAGGAGGTACTTTACCGGCTAACATATTACTGGTGAGGAAATTCTTAATGACGGTGGCGATGCCCAGGGGCGTTTCCAGCTGTCTCTCCAGGGTATAACGGTTAATTACCCCGGTTGAGAGATAATCCGATGGAATGACGAAATACTCGGAAACATCGCCGTTAATCAGAGCAGCCTTGGCATCACCAGGCGTATCAAAGTGGACTAGTTCTACATATCCTTGAGTAGTATATTGGTCGAATCCGCCGACTTCATCGACATAGCCGATGGTGACCGCCTCCACTACCGGTGACTCGCCAGCTGATATGAGCTGGAAAACACCTATGCCTATGAGGGCTAAGACCGGCACTATAAGGGTCATAATAATAAACGCCTTCCTCTTTATCGCATTCAGGAATTCGTGCCGTAATATCAATAGCGTCTTGTTCATGATTTTTTACCTACCTCCTTCAGGAATATTTCGTTAAGTGAAGGAGTGGCTACTTCAAAGCGATTGATTACCATACCACGGCTTATCAGATGCGCCAGAACCTGCTGGGGGGTTGTCTTGCTGTCCAGCATCAGCTCAGTGTAGCCTTTGTGGGTTCGCTTACCGGTAACTCCCGGTACTTCCCCCAGTTCACCTTTAAAATCCAGCAGCACCGAATTACCTCTGTATCTTGCCTTGATTTCACTTAAGTCTCCGTAGAGGACGTTCTGTCCGTTGTTTATCATTAAGATGCGGTCGCATAGTTCCTCCACCTGGTTCATCTGGTGTGTGCTCAGGATTACGGCTTTACCCTGGTTCCTCAGGTCGGCGAGCATTCCTTTTAATAGCTCGGTGTTAACCGGGTCGAGGCCAGCGAAGGGCTCATCCAGGATAAGCAGTTGCGGGTCATGAATGATGGTAACAATGAACTGGATAATCTGCCCCATGCCCCGGCTCAGTTCCTCAATCTTCTTATTCTTGCTGGCTAACATGCCGGTTTGATTTAGTAGCTCGTTAGCTTTTTCTGTGGCTGAGTGCCTGTCTACACCCTTGAGCGAAGCGAGGTAGGCTATGGAATCTATGACCTTCAGCTTTTTATACAGCCCTCTTTCCTCGGGCAGGTAGCCAAGCCTATTCTTGGTAGCTTCATTCAACTTCTCGCCGAGGATGGTAACCTCGCCCGAGTCCGGCTTGAGGATGTCCATCATCATCCTGATGGTGGTAGTCTTGCCGGCACCATTAGGACCAATAAGGCCGAACATCTCACCCTGGGCGACAGAGAAGGACAGGTTGTCAACGGCAACCTTATCAGCAAAGGACTTTGCTACATGGTTGACATCAACGGCAAGCATATTAGCAACTTCTTCCCAACTTCGCATTATATCAAATCGCAAAGATGTTTAAGACTTGACTTCAGAATTATGGCCGAGCGTTTAAAGAAGGAAGAGGTACATTGAAGTATTGGCTTTCAAGGCAATCGGGAAAGGCAATGGCACTGCACTAAAAAAATAGCTCCCTCGACAAAATTTAAGAGTTACTGAACAGGCTCCAGTCAAACATAACGCGTGTACTTCGGATCATACATTTGAGACTTAATGTATGCCGAAATATCATCGGGCCTCGGTTTCCTTACAAGGCCTTGATTATAGGCTTCCTCGGCCACTGCGGTAGCAATAGCAGCAGAGACTTCTTTGATTTTAGTTAGTGGTGGATAAATGCGTCCCTGTGCAAGATCGGCTTCTGAAACCGCGTTCGCCAGTGCTTTCGCAGCAACAGAAAACATTTCATCGGTAACAGATATAGCCTCGCAGGCAATGATGCCCAGCCCAATGCCTGGAAAGGCATAGGCGTTGTTAGCTTGACCCGGCACATACGCTTTTCCCTTAAACGTGACGGGAGCAAAAGGGCTGCCGCTGGCAAAAATAGCGCGCCCCTCCGTCCAGGTATAAGCCTCTTCGGCAGTGCACTCAGCCTTTGAGGTCGGATTCGACATAGCAAAGACAATGGGTCTTTGATTGTAAACAGCCATTGCCTCCAATACCGACTGGGTAAATGCCTTAGACTGCCCGGAGACCCCGATAATTACCGTAGGTCTGAGTGACTTAACAGCAGAAAGAAAATCTATGAGATACTCATAGTCGTGGGCGTAAGAAAGCTTGTATTCCGCCAGATCGCTACGGCTTTTCACTACCAGGCCTTTAGAATCCACAAACCAGCACCGATTTCTTGCCTCCTTCTCAGACAGCCCGTCGGCAACCAACGCAGAGCTAATTGTATTGCTAATTCCTATACCAGCTTCACCGGCACCGAGGAACAGAATTTTTTGATCCCTCAACTTGCCACCCGCAATTCGCAGGGCTGAATACAAGCCTGCTAGCCCCACAGCCCCCGTCCCCTGTATATCGTCATTAAAAGTACAAACTCGGTCCCGATATTTATTCAACAGGCGAAGTGCGTTGCCAGTGGCAAAGTCTTCAAACTGGATAAGAACACGTGGGTAGAGTTCTTGCACCGCCGTGATAAATTCTTCAACCAGGTCGTCATATGGTTGTCTGCTAAGGCGGCGCTGTCTGAGGCCGACGTAGAGAACATCGTTTAGAAGTTCCTCATTGTTTGTTCCTACATCGAGTGTCACCGGGAGACATAGCCCAGGGTAAACTCCAGCGCAGGCAGTGTAGAGGCAGAGTTTCCCCACGGGAATGCCCATCCCATTGGCGCCCAGGTCTCCCAGACCCAGAATCCGTTCACCATCGGTGACCACTATAATGCGCACATCCTTATTCGGCCAATTCCTTAAGACATCAATCACTTGCCCCTTGTCCTTGGCCGAAATAAAGATGCCCCGGGGTCTCCTAAAAATGTGACCATATTCCTGACACGCCCGTCCCACTGTGGGAGTATAAACAATAGGCATCATCTCCTCGATTTTGTCCATAACCACCCGGTAGAACAAGGTTTCATTTCGGTCCAGGAGGCTCATAAGATAGATGTACTTTTCCAAATCGTTTGGCTTTTTATGGAAATTTTCCATAACCCGTATAACCTGTGTTTCCAGAGAATTGACATATGGCGGTAAAAGCCCCTCAAGGCCCAACGCCTCCCGTTCCTCTTCGGTGAACGCTGTCCCCTTGTTTAAGCTTGATTCATGGAGTAAGTCAACACCGGTAGGCATATTGGCAGTACGAACCTGCTTTTTCTCTTTCAGCCCTTTATTACGCATAACCAATTCTCCTTCTGGCACTAACCAGTAACTGCCAAAAACAGTGCCCAAGATAAACAGCCAACGCTGTCTATACCCCAATCCTATCCTTTATCCACTCCCAATCGGGCTCACCATGCTCGAAGAAAGACTTGAAATTATCCTTCAGCCACTAGTAATAATCATCCTCAACATACTGACAAAAAGCTTCAACCAAGGCTTCTTTCTTGATATCCCTTGGGATTTTTATCTCTAGCTCTTTAAGTTTGCAATCAAGGAATTCTTCAACAACGTCTCTATCAAGCATCTTTCGTCTTCTTCGGCAAATTTATTTCTTCCAAGAAACGCTATATGCCCAGTGCCTTTTCAAAGTCTAAATACGCTTTTTTGCGTTTATAAAGCTCCTCTACCTTGCGCAATTCAATAAATTTAATCCGACTACTAATTTCATGGAAAGTCCCAGATAGCAAATTCTCGACTCTATTGCGGTCTTCTTGAGGTGCAACAATGAAAATGTGGCTATTCCATAAGTCGAAGGCATGCTTTAGTTTTCCCAGAGCGTGGTATACATCTCCGCCGACTTGGACCTCAAACACATAGGTTGGCACGGAGCGTTCCACTCTTCTCCACACAACGTCGAGCCTCCCAGTATCGAAGACATACTCCTCATCGGCAAGATAGCCTTGAAGTTGCCCAATTTCTACCAGTCTATGTTTAAGCTCATCGTGCGAAGGTAAAGCTTGTTCTACTTGCAGGCGTTCGGGGGGATAGATAGGAAGAGGCTCTTTTGCTGAGATTGGCGTTGGAGTCTCCACATAGTATTCTTTAGACAAGGATGTGAATTTGGAAACAAGTTGCCGCGCTATATCATGATCCAACGCTTGAAACCCTCCTCTAGGAAACAGCTCCCTACAAGCTATTTTGGATGTCTGCCATTTATCAGAAGGAAGGCAACGTTCTACATCAAATTCGAAGCGCAATGGCCATATAACTCTGTTTTCCTTGATCTCCTGAGGCCACAAAGGCTGATCCTGAGGGAATTTTGTACGAACAGTGCCATAGCCAATTATGCCACTTACAGGGCTTGTGACATAAAAAAACAATTTATCTGTTTCACTCAGGCTCTCCCAAAGGTGTCTCTGTCTTTGTTTAAGGCCCCAAATGTTTTTGTGCTCAAAAGCAGTGCTCCAATTGTTGGGAGAACCTACCACTAACCAAAAATTACTCAATGTGACCCCTCACCTTGCATCCTGTCCTCCGTTTTCTTCAGCGCCATTTCGGCAGTCAAGGTGCCAAGCATATCGGACACAAGAGCCTTGAAGTGTTAGGTCATCATCAGATTCTGCAATATTCCCTTCTGTTATAACAAGGATGAGCTTCTCTTCCTTCATTGACTCTCCGCATTTGCTGGAGATGATAATCCCAAGCCCTGCTCTCACCTTCCTCTCATGTTAATAGTCCACCTCTACTCCATCCCAGCAGTCAAGGTGACAAGCATATCTTATTTCAGGCTCGGGAACCTCCAGCTCACAACTTTCTCTAGCAACGGCGCTCAGGCCTATAGTAACAATGTTTTGTCCTACTTTCATAGGCTCTCCACACTTATCGCAGGTGGTTACTCCCAATATCATTTCCATCTCTTACCTCCCGCAGCAATGCTTGTATTTCTTGCCGGAGCCGCACGGGCAGGGGTCATTACGCCCAACTTTCTTGCCCACCGGAACCGCTTCTTTCTTTTTCGGGGCTTCCTGGGCAATACCGACGTGGTAAATGCTATGGGCAACGTCATGCTGAATGCCAGCTAAGAGGGCTTCAAAAGAGGCATGACCTTCCCTCTTATACACTATCAGCGGCTGTTCCTGGCCGACAGCCCGCAGACCTATCCCTTGACGCAGATGCTCCATGTCAGTAAGGTGATCCATCCATAATCGGTCAATAACTCGCAGCATTACCAGTCGCTCTGCTATTCGCATGTTATCAGGGCTTAGCTCTTGCTCTCGCTGGTTATAAAGCTCGATGGCGTAATCAGTCAACTTTTCTGTGATTTGCTTGTCACCGAGTTCGGAAAACCCATCGCTTCTGAACTGCGGAGGCAAGGGGAAGATGGTGGACACATCCTCAAGTAAGCCGGATAAATTAGATTGTTCTTCTTCCAGTTCGTAGCTAGCCTTGCTGAGATGCCTGGCTACCAGGCTCTGGATTTCATCCTGGACCATGGATATTATATTAGCCTTAAGGTCGGCGCCACTGAGGATTTTTCTCCTCTCGGCGTAAATCACCTCGCGGTGCTTGTTGATAACGTCGTCATATTCCACAAGGTGTTTACGAATATTGAAATGGTAGCCTTCGGTCTGGACCTGAGAATTGGTCAGAGCCCTGGTAGCGAAAGGATGCTCAATGGGGCTATTTTCATCCATACCCGCCCACTGCATAATTCCCTTAACACGTTCACCGCCAAAGCGGCGGAGGACTTCATCTTCTAAGGAAGCATAAAAACGAGAACTGCCAGGGTCTCCCTGTCTTCCTGCCCTTCCCCGGAGCTGGTTATCAATGCGTCTGGCTTCGTGGTGCTCGGTACCTACAATGTGAAGTCCGCCAAGCTCAATCACCTTATTATGCTCTTCCTGCCATTCTGCTTCACCACGCCCCTCAAGAGTGCCACCAAGGATAATATCCACACCCCGCCCGGCCATGTTCGTGGCCACAGTTACCGCCTCCAGACGCCCGGCTTGAGCGATTATAGTTGCCTCCTTTTCGTGATGCTTGGCGTTCAACACCTGATGGGGGATACCATTTTTCTTCAATAGGTCAGATAAATACTCCGATTTCTCAATAGAGGTTGTGCCGATAAGAACAGGCCTTTCTTGGTCATGTAATTGCTTGATTTCCCTGGTCACGGCGGCAAACTTGGTTTTCTCGTCTTTGTAAATCTGGTCAGGGTATTCAGCGCGAATCAAGGGCTTATTTGTGGGTATAATTACCACTTCCAGATTGTAAATCTTGTGGAACTCTTCGGCTTCCGTGACTGCGGTACCGGTCATGCCCGCCAGTTTTTGATACATGCGGAAGTAGTTCTGAAAGGTGATAGTAGCCAGAGTAACTGATTCTCGTTGAATCTTTACCCTCTCTTTGGCTTCGATGGCTTGATGCAGTCCCTCAGCATACCTCCTGCCAAACATCAACCTGCCAGTGAATTCATCCACGATGATGACCTGTCCATCCTTAACCACGTAGTCTTTATCCTTCTTGAATAAGACGCGAGCCTTAAGGGCACTCTCCAGATATTGAGTGAGAAAGTAATTAGAGGGGTCATAAAGGTCAGGCGCTTTAAGCATGCCTTCCCTCTTCAGCATCTTCTCCATCTTGGTCATTCCAGCCTCGGTAAGGTTGGTAGTGCGCGTACGCTCGTCAATGGTATAGTCCACGTCTTTGCTAAGGCGAGAAACTAGCTGGGCGAAGGTGTAATACCTCTTAGTTGCTTCCTCGGCAGCACCGCTAATAATTAATGGTGTACGGGCTTCGTCAATAAGGATGTTATCAACCTCATCGACGATGGCATAGTTCAAGTGACGCTGCACGCATTGAGATAAATCCAAGACCATATTATCTCTGAGGTAATCAAAGCCAAACTCATTATTGGTGCCATAAGTTATATCTGCCTCATAAGCCTGGCGGCGGGTGACAGGGCGGAGAAAATTCCACTTTTGGTCTTCCGACTCGTAGCTGGGGTCATACATATAGGAAGGGGCAGCTTGACCGACTGTTTGCTGGGCATTGATGCAGGCTACGCTTATGCCCAGAGCATGGTAAATAGTACTCATCCAGTGGCAGTCCCGCTTGGCAAGATAATCATTAACGGTAACCAGATGGCTGCCCTGTCCGGTGAGGGCATTAAGGTAGAGAGGTAAGGTAGCGACCAGGGTTTTCCCTTCACCCGTTTTCATCTCGGCTATCTTCCCCTGGTGAAGGATGATTCCCCCCATTAACTGGACATCAAAATGCCGCTGTCTTATGGTGCGCCTGGCTGCTTCTCTAACGGCAGCGTAAGCCTCGGGCAAAATCTCATCCAGGCTTTCACCATCGGCCAGCCGAGCCTTAAATTCATCGGTTTTCGCTCGAAGCTCGTCGTCGGTGAGCTTTTCAAACTCAGGCTCCAACGAGTTTATTTGAGACACCAAAGGTTGAAGGCGTTTCAGTTCTTTCTCGTTGGAATCAATCAGATTGCTGAGCCACTTAAACATCGCTCGATAAAATCCTAATTTCTAAGCTCTAAACAAATTGAAAATCTCAATGTTCCAAATTCAAGATCCTCTCTGTTTTGGTCATTAGAGTTTTAGGCTTTGGTATTGTTGAGTATTTCGTGCTTAGGATTTTGAATTTCTAACCCCTCTATTATCACTCAAACATCGCTCCCACTGATAAGCCGGTGTGAATGCGATGAATGGCTTCGCCAATAAGCGGAGCTATAGGCAGGACAGTGATCTTGTCCAGTTTCTTATCGCCATTTACAGGTATGGTATCGGTAACGACTACTTCTTTCACTCGGCTGGTGGCTATCCTCTGGATAGCGGGACCGGAGAAAACGGGGTGAGTACAGCAGGCATAAACTTCAGTAACGCCACATTCTAAGAGAGCATTCGCCACCCCGACCAGAGAACCAGCGGTATCAATCTCATCATCAACCGTCAGGGCACGCATTCCCTCAACTTCACCAATTACGTTGAGAGTTTCAGTGGCATCGACATTTCCGATACGCCTTTTTTCCATGATAGCCAGTGGGGCTTCAAGTTTAGCAGCCACATCACGGGCTACTTTGGAAATACCAATATCATTGGCAACCACTACCAAGTTATCCAGAGTTTTTTCCTTGAAGTATTGGGCCAACATGGGCCGCGCGGTGAGCTCATCCACAGGTATAGTGAAGAACCCTTGAATTTGAGGGGCGTGAAGGTCTACGGTGAGCAATCTATTAGCTCCAGCGGTAGTAATAAGGTCGGCAATCAAGCGAGCAGTGATAGGAACCCTGGGTTGGTCTTTTTTATCCGTGCGGCTATAGCCATAATAGGGAACGACAGCAGTAATTCGCCCCGCTGAAGCTCTCCTGAAGGCATCAAGCATAATAAGTAACTCGACCAGATTTTTGTTAACTGGAGAGCAAATAGGCTGAATGATAAAAACGTCCCGTTCCCGAACATTCTCCAGGATACGCACAAAAATGTTCTCGTTGCTAAACTCGAAGACCTCGATCTCCCCTAGAGGTATGCCTAAGTAATCGCACACGGATCTTGCTAAGGCAGGGTGAGCAGTGCCGCTGAACACTTTTAATTCGTCCATCATCACCTTTTAGTTATTTGAATACTATTTTGATTATAACATGAAATCATCGTCGTTTCTTGAGAAGGGTTAGCAAAGCAAGTAAAGAAATTGGTCCAAGTAGAGAAATTAAGCAAGGAAGAGATGTCTTATACCAGCCCAGGAATGGGGAACTGTTGCCACATCTTTCGTACCTCCTGGCGGACCTGTTCTTGTGCACGCTTATCCCCCGAAGGAGAAAGCACTTTGACAATTAGAGAAGCAATGCGCTTCATCTCTTCTGTGCCAAAACCTCTCGTGGTCACCGCCGGGGTGCCCAGCCTTATACCGCTCGTAATCATTGGTGGCTTGGGGTCAAAAGGAATGGCATTTCTATTTACCGAGATGCCCGCTGCCCCTAAAGCTTCCTCAGCATCCTTGCCACTTATCCCCTGAGGGGAAAGGTCAACGAGGACAATGTGATTGTCTGTGCCCCCAGAAACAATACGCATCCCATGTCTCTGGAGTTCGGAAGCCAGAATGCGGGCATTCTCCAGCACTGACTTCTGGTAATCGGCAAACTCGGGTTGCATAGCTTCAAAGAAGCACACGGCTTTGGCGGCGATGATGTGCATGAAAGGGCCACCTTGCATCCCGGGGAAAACTGCAGCATCAATAGCTGAAGCCAACTCTTTATCACATAAAATAAAGCCACCTCTGGGGCCCCGCAAGGTCTTCTGTGTGGTGGCAGTAGTAACTTGCGCACATGATGCAGGGGAGGGATGAAGTCCAGCGGCTATTATCCCCGCTATGTGAGCCATGTCAACCAATAACTTGGCACCCACCTTGTCAGCTATATAGCGAAGCCTTTCAAAATCAATAATACGAGAGTAACTACTCGCCCCAGCTATTATCAACTTAGGTTTATGCTCCAGGGCTAACCTTTCGATTTCATCGTAGTTAAGCATCTCGGTCTTGGGATCGACTCCGTAAGGGACAAAGTCATACCATTGCCCGGAGAAATTGACCTCAGAGCCATGGGTGAGATGCCCGCCGTGGCTGAGGCTCATCCCCATAACAGTATCTCCGTGTTCCAATAGAACTGAATAGGCTGCCATGTTGGCTTGACTGCCACTATGAGCTTGGACATTGGCATGCTCGGCTTTAAATAGCTTTTTAGCCCTTTCGATAGCCAAATTTTCAATTTCGTCTATGTAGACACAACCGCCATAATAGCGGTGCCCTGGGTATCCTTCAGCATATTTGTCAGTTAGCACAGAGCTTTGGGCCTCAAGCACTGCCCGGCTGGCATGGTTTTCAGAGGCGATAAGATTTATGGTTTTTGCTTGCCTATCTGCTTCCAGGCTTAGGATTTGAACTGCTTTGTTATCACGCTGTGTCAAGGAAAATGCCTTCGCGGTTTTCACATTTGTGTTATAATAGTACTCGATATTTCATTCTCGGTCAATAAGAAAAACCCATCAAAGTAGGTTCCTGCAGCACCGTTGACAGAACGTGTTTACAGTGATAAATTAATTTGCCTTAGCAATTAAAAGGAAAGACTGCTAAATGGCTTTAAGAGAAAGAAAGGAAACTGTTCTCAGGGTGATAATTGAAGATTATATCACTGGAGCAGTACCCGTAGCTTCAAGTGGTATTGTGGGAAAGTACGGCTTGAAGGTGAGCCCGGCTACCATCCGCAATGATACAGCATACTTAGAACGAGAAGGATATGTTATCCACCCTCACCGTTCAGCCGGAAGCGTACCTACCGATAAGGCTTACCGCTACTATGTGGAATTGATAGGGGAAGAGATTGAACTTCCCCGTGTTGAGCAGTATCTAATTCATCAGATATCTCAAGAAGCAAAAGAGGAACTAGAGCAATGGCTAAAAACGGTGGCAGCGCTTTTAGCGCGCCTTGTTCACAACCTGGTAGTAATAACCACTCCCAAAGCGGTTCGCTGCCGCTTCAAGCATCTCGATTTGGTAATCTTGCAGGATTTCATGGCTTTGCTGATCGTGGTTTTGTATGAAACAAAAGTTAGACGGCAGATCTTATCTTTCAGTAGAAAGGTTAGCCAGGATGAGCTAACAAAGCTAGCTAATAAGCTTACTTCTATTTACGCCGGGATGACTAGCAGCGAGATCTTGGCCAAAAAAGAGGGACTTCCTTCTGAAGAAAGGCAGCTGTCTGAATCTCTAGCAGAAATTATGGCTGCTGAAGACAAGCTAGAATATGGTGAGCCATACCTTGAAGGAATGCGTTTGCTGCTGAGCCAACCAGAGTTTACCAACAGCCCTAGAATACTGGGAATTTTAGAAGTACTGGAGGGGGAGGATTGGCTTAGAAATATATTTTGCCAAGAATCTAGCAAGGGAGGAGTAAAGGTAGTTATTGGTGAAGAAAACCCGGAACCAGCATTACAGGACTTGAGCTTAATAGCTAGTCAGTATGGATTACTTGATAAGGCCAGTGGCATCGTGGGAGTGATCGGCCCCAAACGGATGGACTACGCCAAGGCTATCTCTTCGCTTAACTGCCTCACAGCATTGCTAAGCAACTCAGTGGCTGAATACATATAAAGGAGGCCTAACGTTGACTGAGGATGACGACGTAGTTGAAGCAGGAATTGAGCAAGCCGAGGATATAGAAACGTTACAGCAAGCTCTAGCTGAGGAGCAGGAAAAGGCAGAAAACTATTTAGCCAGTTGGCAAAGATGCCAGGCGGATTTTGTTAATTATAAACAACGTGCTGAGCAAGAAAAAGGGGAGATTATTGAGTTTGCCAATAGCACGCTTATCTGTAACCTTTTGCCTATCATGGATGACCTGGAGAGAGCTTTCGCCTCCGTTACTGCTGATCTTGATGAATCAAATTGGACTGAAGGCATCAAGCTCATCTATAATAAACTTAAGGCAACACTAGAGGCACAAGGCTTAACCGAGATTGAAGCTAGAGGGCAACCCTTTGATCCTCGTCTGCACGAAGCTGTAATGCAGCAAGAGGGGGAGGAGGGGATGGTTATTGAGGAAATACAAAAAGGCTATAAATTTAAAGAAAAGGTAATTCGTCCTAGCCTGGTGATAGTTGGTAAGGGCGAAAGAAAAGAAGAACAGAGCAAACAAATCAGAAGGAGAAGTAGAAATGGGTAGAGCTATAGGAATTGATTTAGGTACTACATTAAGTGCAGTAGCGGTGATGGAGGGGGGCGACCCTAAGATCATACCCAGTGCTGAGGGTGGCAATCTCGTTCCTTCAATAGTAGCCATAGGTAAAGGTGGGGAAAGATTGGTAGGCGAGTTAGCCAAGCGCCAAGCAATAGTCAACCACGAGAATACTATATTCAGCATAAAGCGTCTAATCGGGCGTAAGTTTAAGAGCCGCACTGTTCAGAACGATATGAAGCGCCTACCATATAAGATTACCGGAGCCCCCAATGGCGATTGCCGAGTGGTAATGGGGGGCAAGGAGTATAGTCCCCAAGAAATATCGGCTATGATATTGCAAAAGCTGAAGGCTGATGCTGAGGCTTATATTGGGGAGCATGTCGACGACGCTGTAATCACCGTGCCAGCTTATTTTAACGATAGCCAGCGAAATGCCACTAAAGATGCCGGCGCTATAGCGGGGCTTAACGTCTTGCGCATTATTAACGAACCTACAGCATCATCACTGGCTTACGGAATGGACAAGAAACAAGACCAAACCATTGCTGTTTATGACCTTGGTGGTGGAACTTTCGATATTTCTATCCTTGATATAGGGGAGGGCACCTTCCAGGTTAAGGCAACCAATGGCGATACCCACCTCGGTGGCGATGACATCGACCAGAGGATTATGGACTGGGTATGTGATGAATTCAAGAAAGAACAAGGCATCGACTTGAGGCAAGACAAGATGGCATTACAGAGGTTGAAAGACACCGCTGAAAAGGCTAAGAAAGAACTATCTACAGTAGCTCAAACAGAGATAAGCCTTCCCTTTATTACTGCCGATGCCAGTGGTCCCAAGCATCTTAGCATGACCCTAACTCGGTCTCAGTTGGAGCAGTTATCAGATGACCTAATAGAAAGGAGCATTGAACCTTGCCGCCAGGCCCTAAGCGATGCCGGCCTCACGGCAAGCCAAATCAATAATGTGATTCTCGTCGGTGGTCAGACAAGGATGCCCAAAGTTCAGGAGACCATAACGCAATTCTTTGGTCGGGAACCTGTCAAGGGTATCAATCCCGATGAGGCAGTAGCTTTAGGTGCTGCCATTCAGGCCGGGGTGCTTAAGGGTGAAGTGGGAGAAGTCCTTCTTCTCGATGTCACCCCACTCACTCTAGGGATAGAAACGCTAGGAGGAGTAGCGACACCGCTTATCCCCCGCAATACCACTATACCCACTTCGAAGAGCCAGATTTTCAGCACTGCTAGTGACAATCAACCAAGCGTTGAAATACACGTTCTTCAAGGGGAACGTCCTATGGCTGCTGATAACCGAACATTAGGACGCTTTATGCTCGATGGCATCCTATCGGCGCCACGAGGTGTACCACAGATTGAGGTGACTTTCGATATAGATGCCAATGGCATCCTTAATGTTAGCGCTCGTGATAAAGGCACGGGAAAGGAACAAAAAATTACTATTACCGCATCCAGTGGATTGAGCAATGAAGAAGTGGAAAAGATGAAACGAGAGGCCGAACAATATGCTGCTGACGATGCCAAACGTAAGGAGGAAATAGAGGTACGTAATTCTGCTGACAGCCTTGCTTACACGGCAGAAAAAACTCTCCGTGACCACGGAGATAAAATACCCGCCGATGCAAAACAGGAAATAGATACTAAGATAGCCAGTGTGAAGTCGGCTCTTCAAGGGCAGGACGTAAACGCCATTCGTAATGCTATGAAAGAGTTATCGCAGGCTATGCAACAGGTCGGAGCATCGGTTTACCAGCAACCAGGGCAACCCCCACCCAGTGGAGAGGAACCCGGTGGAGGAGGAGAGGGAGAAGGAGGAGAAGAAGACACTGTGGAAGGGGAGTTTCGCGAGGTCTAAACAATAAATATAAACACCTAATTCCTGGAAATTAAGAACGCGAAATCACATTTCTCCCAAGGAGCATAATGGTAACGTTTGAGCTAGAACAATTCATTATAACCGCGGACAGAATTTGGCAAAAGGCACTAGAAGAAAAGCGGTTGACTCATAACCCCCCTGACGAGGAACTGAGACAGCTTGTGGAAAAACAGCCGGGGGTTAGGAAAACGATTTATGGAAACTTTGTCGCCCGAAGTGAGCCTACTTCCAGGTCAGCAATGTTCACCAAAAACAGTGTTGACCAGTCCTTTGGCGAGGATGAACTGAAGCTGTTAACTCAGTGTGAGAAGGCTTTGGGCAAGGAAAGATTGATTTCCATAGACAGAATTGTAGGCAATGAAAATAGTAACACCACGGTCAGGTTAATTGTTCCTGAGCGGTTTGCCCATGTCGCGTATGGAGGCAAGAACCTTTTTATATCCCCAAAGGGAGAAGTCAAAAAACCAACATACTATATCATATTCTTCGCTGACGAGGCTTTTGAAACTAACCAGTTAAAATCGCTCCCTGATAAAGATATCACTATCAGATTGGCTATGCTGGATGACGGAAGGTTTGTCAAGATAATTAGGAATGGTAACTACATAGGTGAACATAAGAAGGGAGTTTTCGCCGCCGAAGATTGGGCAGCTAAGACGAGAAAGAGAGGTATCTTCCTACATACTGGCTGCAGAGAGGATTACCTTCAATCAGCACACGGTGACTATTGCATGGCGAGGACGTTACTTGTGGCATTAAGTGCCAACGGGAAAACAACTACAACTTGTAGAATCCTGGCCAGAAAAGGTAAGGAGAAATCCTGGCTTATTCAAGATGATGGGGGAACTCTCACGCCCGATGGTTCTTTTCATGGCTTTGAAGCAGGGGGAATATTTGTAAAAACAGAGGGCGTGAACCCTGGGGAGCAAGCTGAAATATTTTACGGGCTGCTGAAACCGGAAACTATCTGCGAAAATGTTTACGTAACCGAAGACGGAGATTTTGACTTTTTCAATTTCGAAAGAACATCCAATGGCAGAGCAGTGGTATTAAGAAGAGATTTTATGCACGCCAGTCGATATATCGATGTGGATAGGATTGACAATCTGATTCTTATCACCAGGGAGCCACTAATTCCGGCAATATCAAAACTAACCCGGGAGCAAGCAGCGGCCTTGATGGTGCTAGGACAGGCAATGGAATCCTCGGCTGGTGACCCAACCCAGGCAGGAAAAATTAGAAGCGAGTTTTTCTACGACCCCTTTGTCGCCGGAGACCTGGCTGAGCACGCCAATGTATTTTATGAGATAATAAAAGGTATTCCTTATCTAAATTACTATTTGATAAATACTGGAGGAATAGGGGAAGGGGAACATTACAAAGATATAAGATTGGAATTTACCATGGCAATACTCGATTCTCTACTAAGGGGAGGTTTAGAAGATTGGCTAGATTCCCCGACAGGCTTTAAGGTGCCTAGGGCGATAAGATATGTAGATGATATTTACTTGCATCCTGAGAAACTTTACTCCACAATTGAATTTGAAGAAAAACAGAGGGAACTTAACAAAATTAGATACGAATCAGTGAAAGAACTCGGATATTCCTTACACCCCGATATAAGGAAAGTTTTTAGCAAGCCCAACGTCGCATAGTAGAACTGCAAATCTCACGCGGTTCGTGTGGAATTTTGGTCTAGAGTAGCTGTAAATCATAGGGAGGGCAAGAAGTGATAGAGTCCGTTGAACTTTATGAAATATTAAAGAAGGAGAAAGCAGAGCTATTAGAAAAGCTGGAACAGTTGAGAGCTCTCGGTCAACCCTCGGCAGAGAGAAAGGAAGGCAGCCCATACGGCAAAAGGGAGGAAGGAGCCGACGAAGCCTCCGAACTAGAGAAAAGACTGGTCTTGGTACAAAGGTTGGAAGAGTCTCTTAATGAGGTTGAGCATGCCCTACAAAAATATGAAGCGGGCACTTATGGATTTTGCGATTCCTGTGGGCAACCTATAGAGCAAGGTCGCCTTGAAGCCATACCTCAAGCAAGCTTATGTCTGCGTTGTAAGGCTCAGCAGGCAAAGGAAACAAAAGGGGCGAGATAAAGGGCGCTCGACTGTGTTATGACCCGACGAAACCGGCGACTTTGTTGTGGACAAAGATAATTCGAACCTACCTTTGCGTGACAGCATTAAAAAAGCAGCATTATGTCTCCTAGTCATTGCTTTGGTAAGCGCTTCGGACCAATTGAGCAAGCTATGGGTCAGAGCTCATTTAGCGCCTGGGGAATCTCTCCTCATAACTGACCGCTTAAGTTTGGTCAATATTGAAAATACTGGCTCTGCTTTCGGTTTATTTGCTAATCAAACCTTTCTTATCATCATTATTAGCATAGCCGGTTTGCTTTTTATCTTGCTGTTTCTTCGTTACTTGTCCGCGGCTACTACCTTGAGCATAGTATCTATCAGTTTGATTATGGGTGGTGCTGTTGGCAATCTAATAGACCGCATCCGTTTCGGTTGTGTCACTGACTTCATTTACTTCCGTTTGTGGGGCGACTTTCATTGGCCTGCCTTTAACATCGCTGATACAGCTATAACGGTGGGCATTTTTGTTCTCATTTATTCCTTTTATAAGTCAGGGGTATTCAGAAAAGCAGATGAACACAACCACAGACTCCAAAATTAAGACATTGCAATTCAACCCACCTGTTTCCAACATCCGCCTTGATAAGTATTTAACCCAGGTTCTTTCACAATTCTCGCGCGCTTATTTACAGAAATTAATTGGGCAAGGTCATGTTCTGGTCAACGGGCAAAGGACAAAAGCGAGTCAAAGGCTAAATAAAGCCGATAAGGTAACAATCGAACTTCTTCCCTTGCCAGCCTATCCTTTAGCGGAACCAATCCCTTTAGCCATAATTTATGAAGATGAAGATATATTGGTCATAGATAAACCTGCTGGCTTGACAGTTCACCCTACCCCGGGTCATCCCAGCCATACTTTGGTCAACGCCGTCTTAGCCCATTGCCCCGGCCTGGCCATGAGCGATGAGCTGATGCGCCCTGGCATTGTTCACCGACTAGATAAAGATACATCAGGGCTCATAGTCATTGCTAAAAACGACTTTGCCCGGGAATATTTAGCCGCACAGTTCAAAGGCCGCACTGTAACCAAAGGATATCTTGTCCTTGTTAAAGGGAGGCTATCCCCGGAACAGGGGATAATTGAAGCACCTATCGGACGAGACCATCGTAGCAGACGGAAAATGGCCATAGTAGAGATAGGAAAAGAGGCTACTACCCAATATCAAGTCCGAAAATATCTGGATAACTACACTTTAGTCGAAGTCACCCCCCTAACGGGACGCACACATCAAATCAGAGTACACCTGTCAGCTATCGGCTGTCCGGTCGTCGGCGACCCTCTTTATGGAACAAAATCGGCTCATCTTAACAGGCAATTTATTCATGCTTATCGCCTTGGCTTTCGTCTGCCATCAACTAAGCAATACCAGGAATTTACCTCGCCCTTACCTATGGACTTGGAGCAAGCTTTAGAGCACTTGGCCCGAAACGCCTAAAAGGCTTTCGGAAACATGATAGGAACCCCTGTCATTGCAATAGCTTCTTTATACCGTTTCCCCGACTTGTCGTGGGACAGGTCATAATCGCCCTCCAGAAGCGCAGGTTCGAATCACTACTCAGATGAAAGAGTCCAGTTGCTTGCAGAGGGAAGCCTTGTCTGGTATGATTGGAACAATGAAATGGACAAAATAGAATTAGAGGTTACTAACCGAGAGATTCTCGGCAAAAAAGTTAAACATTTGCGCCGCCAGGGAATTACTCCGGTGCATCTTTTCGGGCACGGCATCGAGTCTCTGGCACTACAGTGTGACACCGGTGAACTTGAGCGAGTGCTAGGTCAAGCTGGGCAGACAAGGCTTATTAGCCTCAAGCTCGACAAGGAGAAGAAGCCAAGGACAACTGTGATTCGCGAATTTAATAGAGATTGGCGGAAGGGGCAATTGCTACATGTAGACTTTTATCAGGTAAAAATGGAGGAAAAGATAAAATTAGAGGTTCCTGTTGCCTTAGTCGGAGAAGCGCCAGCCCTGAAGTCTAAAGCCTACATGCTGGAGCATGAGCTTGGGACTTTGACTGTAGAGTGTTTGCCGGCAAAAATCCCTGCTAGGCTGGAAGTGGACATCAGTTTCCTCACTGAGCCAGAGCAAACGATACGCGTCAAAGATGTCGCCCTAGATAAAGATATCACTGTTCTTAACGACCCAGAGCTGGTTGTGGCGAAAATTAGTTCACGACCTGTGGAAAAGATAGAAGAAGAGGTGGTAGAAGTGGTAGAGGAGGCGGAGGAAGCGGTTGAAGCTCCCGAAGAGGCTGCGCCAGGTGAAGAAGCAGAAGAGGCATAATCTTTTCACTCGCCTGGCTGCCGCTTCTGTATCTATATCTATATGCGGCACTTGCTTGCTTAGCGAGTCCCTGATACAATATCCAAGACCCACTATTAGCTCTCTTCGAGCTGTCTTGCCTAAAGAATAACCATGGCGAGCAGCCGGTAGGCTGAAGAGCCTCGAGGGCACAGATAGAAATGTCTGTGCCTCCCATGCTTGGAAAGGAGGGAATATGAAGCTTGGCTTTTGGACAGCACCGTTTTTGTGACGGTGCTTTTTTATTACCGCTTGTTGCTTTCTTACCATCGCGAGGCATTTGATGGACTTAAACTGAGAAATGGGGTGGAAGCAGGGAGCATATTTAAGGCTTTGGCAATTCATGTCCTAAAAGAGGTTTCTTGAGATAAAAGGAGGTTTTTAATGAAAGGAAATTGGCTCAAGATAGCTCTAGCTGTTTTGGCTGTAGCAGTGATCGCACTGGTGCTCGTAATGATTCTTGGCCGTAGCGGGCAAACAGAAACAGAAGTACTAAGGGTAGCAACCACTACCAGCCTTTACGACACCGAATTGTGGGATGCTCTGGAGACTATATTTGAGGAAAGATATGGCGTCGACTTACAGATAACAGCTAAAGGCACCGGTATGGCTTTGGAATTAGGTAAAAATGGTGATGTGGATGTGGTTACCGTCCATGACCCCGCTCAAGAGGCAGCATTTATAGACGGTGGCTATGCTCTTGAAGCAGAAGTTAATGGTAATGTTACGGAGCGAATTCCTTGGGCCTATAACTATTTCATCATCGTAGGCCCTGAGGCTAACCCTACAGGCATTAGCGGCTTGAGTCCAGAAGAAGCCTTCCAAACAATCCAGCAAGTGGGGGAGGATGACCCAGAGACGGTTAAATTCGTCTCCCGGGGGGATAACTCGGGAACCCACGGCAAAGAAAAAGCCATCTGGGCATCAGCCGGCTATAATTATATAGAGGATATCCAGGGGGTTGGAGCGAACGCTGGCTGGTATGTCGAAGCCGGGTCGGGCATGGGGGCAACACTGGTTATGGCTGACGAACTGATGGCTTACACCTTGACAGACAAGGGAACCTTCCTTACCTACCAAGGCAACCTGGATTTGGTACCCTTGGTAGACACAGGGGATATTCTGCTCAATGTCTACTCGGTGATCATCTGCAATAACGGTATAAATCCTGGTATGGCTCAAAATCTGGTAGATTTCCTCAGAGCACCTGAAATCCAGGCTTTAATCGCCGGATTTGGCGTGCCAGAATATAGAGAACCACTGTTCTATCCCTATGATCCCGAGATTTGCGGCTGATAACCTTAACAGAGGAGGTGTGACATGCCGGTAATAGCAGTGATAGTGAAGTGTAAGAAGTGCGGTGCTGAGGTCAGGTCAGACTGGCAGTACTGCCGTAACTGCGCTGGCAAGATTACCTGCGCCGGCAAGTTCGAATCCTGTGCCAAGAAATAGCATATTAAAGCAAGCAGGAGTAATTGACTGAAATATGGACGGCCTTACTAAGGCCATAGAACTCCTAATCTCCTTCGACCCGGAAGTGATGGAGATAGCCGGAAGGTCCTTGAGTATTTCAGGGATAGCGTGCCTTCTGGCCTCTCTGATCTGCATACCACTGGGGAGCTTGATACACTTCCATCACTTCCGGGGGAAGAGGGTCTTAATAAATATCATCCACACGCTGTTCTTTTTGCCCACAGTCCTTGTTGGCTTGTTTCTCCTTGTGCTACTTTCGCGGACCGGGCCGCTCGGTTTCTCGGGCATACTTTTTACTCCTACTGCCATGGTGATTGGCCAGATGATATTAATCACTCCCCTATTGCTTGGTTTGACCATCTCTGCGTTGAGCGGTGTAAGCGATGAGATCGTGGATACCGCTACCTCGCTTGGTGCCAGCGGCTTTCAGACCGTCTGGCTTGTGCTGAGAGAGGCAAGGTATGCTATGTTGGTTGCTGTGCTAATAGGTTTTGGCAGAGCCATATCAGAAGTCGGATGTGCTGTGATGGTCGGTGGAAATATAAAGGGAGCCACCAGGGTCATTACCGGAGTAATAACATTAGAGGCAGGCAAAGGCAACTTGGAGTTGGCAATGGCGCTGGGCATAATTCTTTTATTCCTGGCGCTCATCATTAACATTGTCTTGAATAGGCTGCAGCAGAGGTAGGTAATGTCTTTAATAGAAATAGCGGGAATAACCCACAGATATGATGAGCGGGTAGTACTGCAGAATATCAACCTAAGCGTTGATAGAGGCAATGTGTTTGCTTTAATCGGGCCTACCGGAGCGGGCAAAACAACACTTTTACGTATTATGGATCTCCTGGAGGTCCCTGGCAAGGGGGAAATCTATTTTGATGGCAAATGCATCCCCCGGTCGGGGAAACAAAGATTGGAGATACGTCGTCGGATGTCATTTATACACCAGAAACCTCAGGTATTTAATTTGAGCGTCTACGACAACGTTGCCTGTGGCTTAAGATGGAGGGGAGAGGAAAAGGACAAGATTGCCGGGAAAGTTGACCATATCCTGGAAATGGTTGGGTTAGAAGGCTATGAGAATAGAAACGCCCGGACACTTTCCGGTGGGGAGGCGCAGAGAGTGGCTTTAGCGAGGTCTCTGGTGCTTGAACCCGAGGTGTTGTTGTTAGATGAGCCGACAGCTAACCTTGACCCTGTTTCCACAGCCAAGATTGAGCGGTTAATTTCATATGTTGCCAGGCAACGTAACACTACCATGATAATGGCAACGCATGATATGTCTCAAGGGCAGCAACTTGCTGGCATGATAGGCGTACTTCTTAATGGCCGCCTCGTTCAGACAGGCAATGCCACCGACATATTCCACTCACCCCAAAACGAAGAGGTGGCTCATTTTGTTGGAATGGAGAACATCTTAGAAGGCATAATAGTTGCAAATGACGAAGGTATAGCCACGGTAAATATAGGTGGCAATGCCATACGGGCAGTTTCTAATCACCCCCCAGGAAAGGAAATATATGCTTGCATCAGGCCTGAAGATATCACTTTAGCTTTATCCAGCACCCAAAGTTCGGCAAGGAATTCTTTTCAGGCCAAGATTACCCAAGTAATCTTTCTTGGACCGCTTAGCCGGGTGGAAATAGATTGTGGCTTCCGTTTAGTAGTTCTGGTCACCAAAATATCAGCCGAAGAATTGAATTTACGAGCGGGTAGGGAAGTCTATGCTACTTTCAAAGCTACCGGGGTGCATATTATGAAAAGGGAAATTAGCCAATGACTGGAATTCTTGATTCTTTCGGACGGAGCATAAATTACCTCAGGATTTCAGTCACCGACCGCTGCAACCTGCGCTGCATCTATTGTATGCCACCTGAAGGTGTACCCCAGATATCCCATAGCGAGATTCTCTCCTATGAGGAGATTCGGACTGTTGTCCGAGCAGCGGCAGAGCTGGGCATCAACAGGATAAGGCTCACCGGTGGCGAGCCCCTGGTTAGGGCTGACTTACCCGAGCTCGTTAACATGCTATCTCAAATTGAAGGAATCCAAGAACTATCGTTGACGACAAATGGGACGTTTCTCAAGAAATATACTCTGGAATTTAAGCAAGCAGGCTTGTCTAGAGTCAACGTAAGTCTGGATACTCTTAAAGCCGATAAATTTCGACACATAACCCGTCTTGGAAAATTGGAAGCCGTTCTTGAGGGCATCGAGGCAGCAAAGGAGGCTGGTTTCGATCCGGTCAAGATAAACACTGTGGTCATGCGGGGCATAAACGATGATGAGATACTGGACTTTGCCAAGATGACCTATGAAGACGGATGGCATGTCCGGTTCATCGAGCTTATGCCCTTCAAGGGTGTAGCAGAGTTTGTACCTTCCATTGAATTACGACAACATATTAGCTTTCTTGGCAAGCTTGAGTCCTGTGCATCCATAACTGGCAACGGACCTGCTACATATTACCGCTTAGCTGGAGCCAAGGGCACCATAGGCTTCATCAGTCCCATAACCGAGCCTTCCTTTTGCTCCCGGTGTAACCGCATGCGACTTACTCCAGATGGCAAGCTCCGCCCCTGCCTTCTGGGAGAAGGTGAGATTGACTTAAAAATGCCGCTACGCAATAATGTCTCGATTGAGGAGCTAAAAAGCCTGATCCTACAGACAGTTGCTTCCAAGCCAGAGAACCATCATTTGGAGGGAGGCAATATCAGGCTGATAAACCGAAAAATGTCACAGATTGGAGGTTGAGAATGGAGTTAGGGCAAATTCATATGATAGACGTTACCCGGAAAAGAGAAACAGAACGCCAGGCGGTGGCCGAGGGCAAGGTGCAGATGAAGCCTGCTACCTTAGAACTTATTCGTAAAGGGGAACTAAAAAAGGGAGATGTCTTAGCCGTAGCAAAAACGGCTGGAATCATGGCCGCAAAAGAAACTCACCGCCTTATACCTCTGTGTCACCCTCTCCAGCTCACCCACATTGCAGTTGCATTTAATCTCCCTGAAAAGGGCCGAGCACTCAATCCTGGTGAGTGCTCGGTTGAGATTACTGCCAGCGCTAAGGGAGTTGGGAAAACGGGATTTGAAATGGAGGCGCTAGTAGCCGTATCTGTAAGCGCTTTGACTATTTATGATATGTGCAAAGCAGTGGACAGAAGCATGACCATCGGAGATGTTCGACTGGTAAGGAAGAGCGGAGGCAAAAGCGGCCTCTATCTAGCCGACTAACTCTTCCAGCACTATCTTAACCGCTTCAGGAATCGCTCTCTCCACCTCGGGCGTGCATCTCTCGCTGAAGCTAGTAATATCCTTGGCTTCTACGGCAAATACAGTGATCTCTTGGGGCATGGCCAAGTTGAGCATCTTCCCTAATTCCAGAGCGGTAACCAGGTTTATTTGATGAGGTGAAGAAAAGTGTTTGGTGAGGGAGAAATCCTCAGGTCCCATACGATATATCTGGCCTGCTTGCCCTTTTTCAGTTTGGATGGCATCAATGATAATAACCTTATCATAGCCTACAATAGAATCTAAGAGGCTAAGGCCAGCTGCACTTGTTTCAGATACAGTTATTTGGGGGTCGTCGAGCTTCTTTCCTACTTCCTGCGCTACCCTAATCCCTACACCATCATCGGAAAGAATAGGATTCCCCAGCCCTAAAACCAGGGTTTTCATTTCAATTTGCGAAAACTTGCTATGAGATGCCCTGGCTTAGTTTTTGAAGCTCGTTACCCTGGGCATCATAGATGGTCACTTCCAAGGGTAGCTGCCCGGGCAAAGCGTGTGTAGCACAGGACAAGCAGGGGTCATAGGGGCGCCATGCCATCTCAATACGGTTAAGCAATCCCTCGGTTATCTCTACTCCAGGCTTTATGAAGTCCTCGGCTGCTTTCTTAATTGACATAAATAAAGGAGCATAGTTATTGGTAGTGCCCACGATCAAGTTGCACTTCTTTATCACCCCTCTTTCATCAGTAATGTAATGATGGGTGAGAGTGCCTCTCGGTGCCTCCACAATGCCCACCCCCTCATCGGGCTTCGCCGTCGGTATGTTGCGAATATCCGTACTGGTTATTTCCGGGTCTTTACTGAGCTCCAGCAACCTTTCAGCAGCATAAAGAAGTTCGACGAGGCGTGCCCAGTGTGTTGCCAGAGTGAAATTAGCTGGCTTGCCCCCAAGAGTGGAGTACATCTTGTCGTATGCTTCCTGGGCTAGGGGAGTTGCCATACCATCGGCAGCATTCAGCCGGGACAAAGGTGTGCATCGATAAACTCCACTATCCTTGCCGTCAACAAAACCTTTCCAGCCAACTTTCTTGAGATAGGGAAACTTGAGATAAGTCCAGGGCTCGACTCGTTCAGCTATATGTTCCAGATATTCTCGGGGGGCATACTTACAGAACTCTTTGCCATCAGGGCCAACCACACGGACTTTACCATCATAAAAGTTGACCTTATTGTTTTTATCGACCAAGCCCATATTATAGGACTTTTGGGTAAAGGTATCGCTCAGGACCATGTCCAAATAAGCTTTATTTTTAAGAACAACGTCGTCGAAGACTTTGAGTGATAGCTTGCCGAACTCCACCGATGATTTGGCTATTTCCTCAATTTGCGCCCTTTCCTCTTCATTTATGGCCCTGCTGACACCACCAGGCAATCCGAAGCAGGGGTGTATTGGACGGCCACCGACTGTCTGAATAATCCAGTGATTTTGTTTACGGGTATTTATTACAGCACCGCCTAGCTCCAACCCTACCTTGGCAATTACTCCCAGGATATTGCGCTCTGCAGGTGGAGCATCCGGTCCCATAACAAAATCAGGGGCGGCAAGGATGTAAAAGTGAGTGGTATGGTCAGTTACGTAGAAAGCGCTATAAAGGAGCTCACGAAGCTTTCTGGCAGTGCTGGTTGGTTCGACATGAAACAGCTCATCTAAGGCTTTGGTTGCCGCCATGTGGTGGGCTTCAGGGCAAACGCCGCAGATACGCTGAGTTATCTGGGGCATGTCCTCAGCCGGGCGGCCTTCAGAAAACTTCTCAAATCCCCTGAGCTCGGGAACCTGGAAATAAACATTGGCTACACTGCCGTCTTCGTTAAGGAAGATGGTAATCTTGCCATGGCCTTCAAGGCGGGTAATGGGATCAATTGTTATTTTCTTCATTTTATCCTTGCCCTCCTAAGTAGTGAATCTGGCAGACTGTAGCGGTAGAAAGTGCCTGCCGGGTCAGGAATATCATCAATTATTCTTTGAATCTCCTCAGGGTCATTGGAGTCAATGATAGACGAGAGAGCAGTCAAAAAATGAGCTCCCTGGTCAATTACTCCTTCCACTGGTCCATAACAGCCAGTGCAAGGCATATTGGCTTGAGGACAAAGAGCGCCACAGCCCCCTCGAGTAGCTATGCCATAGCACAATAACCCCTGCTCCAGCAGACATTTTTCCGGGTCAGGGATTATTTCGTAAGGTCGGTAGAATTTCTTGATTTTCTTTTCCTCTTTTTTACGGGGACATTCATCGCAAACAGCCTTTACCGCGTGACTTATGACAGTACCTTTCGGTGGTAACTTGCCTGAAATCAGAGCTTCAAGAGCGAGCCAGGTAGTCCTCTCTTCCGGGGGGCAACCGGGGACGAAATAATCGACATCTACGGTTTGGGCTAGAGTCTTAACCGTATCGTAGAACTCAGGGATTTCAAGCTCACCCTCGGGCACCTTGACTTTCGTCTGAGGGAAAATTTTGTTAGGATTCTCAGTCGACGGCGTTTCAATGTAGACCCGGTCGAACGTCAGCTGACGGTTGTAGAAATTGGACAGCCCGGGTATACAGCCTTCATAAGCACAAGAGCCATAGGCTATCATTATCTTGGATTTGTCTCGTAAGAGTTTGGCCATGTGCTCGTTCTCTTCATTCCGAATAGCTCCGTTGAAAAGACAGACATCTACACTTTTATCAGCCATCTTTTCTACGTCAGCATACTTGAAATCCATGCCTACCGGCCAGAACACGATGTCCGCAACTTCAGCTAGCTTCAGTATCTTTTCGTGTATAGCCAGAGTCGCAATCTCGCATCCACCACAACTAGCCGCCCAATAAAGCGCTATCTTAAGTTTAGCCATGCTTTGCCTCCTTAGAACTCTGCTCTAAATGGCCTAGTGAATTTGGGCCAAGTTCTTTTATAGATTGCGTAAAACTATTAGTCACCTCAGCAAATTTTGCCCCTTCAGACGCGGAAACCCACTCCAGCCGGACTCTTTCCTCCTCTATCCCAAGCTGCTTCAACATCTTCTTAAGCAGCGGGATGCGGCGCATTGTCTTGTAATTTCCCTCAATGTAGTGACAATCCCCAGGATGGCAACCAAGAACTAATACACCGTCGGCACCAATGCTCAGTGCCTTAAGCACAAAAAGGGGATTTACCCTACCGCTACACATCACTCTGATTACCCTTATATTGGGAGAGTACTGCATTCTGGAGGTGCCAGCCAGGTCAGCACCGGCATAAGAGCACCAATTACAGCAAAAAGCTACTATCTTTGGTTCAAAGTTGTCCATCTATCCTCCTAAAAGGGGTAGTTTTAATCCACCCTTATTTGCCAGCTCAATAACAGGGATAACTACTACCATATCTGTCCCCAAAAAGCAATTCTGTATCTCGCTCATAACTACCTTCTCAAATACTCATCTATATCCCTTGCTGCACGTCGGGCAGCGCCCATAGCGCTTATTACCGTAGCGGCGCCGGTAACTATATCTCCACCGGCCCAGACTTTGTCCTTCATCGTTTTGCCGGTAGTCTCATCAGCCACTACCGTCCCCCACTTGGTGGTCTTCAAATCAGAAGTAGTTTGAGCAATAAGGGGATTGGGACGGGTGCCCAAGGCAGCTACCACCATATCCACATCCAGGATAAATTCACTTCCCTCTTTGGCAATGGGGCGCCGCCGACCGCTCTCATCAGGCTCACCCAACCCCATCTCGTAACACTCTATACCGACTACCCAGTCCGACTCATTGCCGATATACCTCTTTGGGTTGGTCAGCAGCTTGAACTGGATTCCTTCCTCCTTGGCATTCTCAACTTCCTCGCGGCGGGCAGGCATTTCTACCTCTGAGCGACGGTAGATAATGTAAACCTCGTCAGCACCAAGCCGGAGAGCACACCGGGCTGAGTCCATAGCCACATTACCACCACCAATCACTGCTACCCTTTTGCCCACCAACACCGGCGTATCATATTCAGGAAACTGGTACGCCTTCATCAGATTAACCCGCGTCAGGAACTCATTTGCTGAATAGATGCCATTTAAGTTTTCGCCGGGAATGTTCATAAACATGGGCGCTCCAGCGCCAGTACCCAGGAAATTGGCATGGTAGCCATTCTCCAGCAATTCATCCAACGTCATCAGCTTTCCCACTACCGAATCCAGCTCAATCTTCACCCCCAAGGAAGCGACATAGGCAACCTCAGCCTGCACAATTTCTTTGGGAAGCCTGAACTCGGGGATTCCATACATCAGCACCCCACCAGCCACATGCAATGCCTCAAAAAGAGTAACGCTATGGCCAAGCTTGGCTAAATCGGCAGCGGCAACCAGTCCGGCTGGTCCTGCGCCGACCACCGCTACCCGTTTACCAGTCGGTCTGGGGGGTTCAGCCTTGAGGTTCAGCGCCCCTGTATTGGTCCGCTCCCAGTCAGCTACATAACGCTCCAGACGTCCGATGGCAATAGGCGCTCCTTTCTTAGCTAAAGAGCATGCTTGTTCACACTGTGTCTCCTGCGGGCAGACCCGCCCGCAGATGCCGGGCAGGCTGTTCTTATCCTTCAGTATCCTTACCGCCTCGGGCATATTATCATCAAGGACAGCCTTGACAAAACCGGAGATATCTACCTCCACCGGGCAGCCATCAGTACAGGGATGCTTGGGACATTGGAGACAACGGCTCGCCTCGGCTTTAGCCTGCTCGTCGCTGTAACCCAAGGCAACCTCATTGAAGTTTTTACCCCGCGTCTTGGGGTCCTGCTTTGTCATTGGCTCCCTGTTGAGATTCACCTTAGCCATTTATGTTACTCAGACCCCCATTCAAGAACACTTGCCCATCTGAGCCTGCCACTGCTCAAAAGAGCGTTTTTCATCATCAAGATAAATACGCTGCCGGGCCGAGAGCAAGTTCCAGTCTACTTGATGTCCGTCAAATTCAGGCCCATCCACGCAGGCAAACTTGGTTACGCCACCAACGGATACGCGGCAGCAGCCACACATACCTGTGCCGTCAACCATTATTGGATTCAGGCTAACAATAGTCTTCACACCGAAAGGTTGAGTGGTCTTGGCACAGAACTTCATCATGACGGTGGGGCCAATGGCAATGACTCGGTCAACCTTCTCCCCACTCTCAAGCAGCTCCTTCAGCGGCTCGGTTACCACCCCTTTCCGACCATACGTGCCATCATCAGTAGTAACTATTAGCTGGTGGCTGACACTGCGTAGCTTATCTTCCCAGAAGAGCAAGTCCTTGCACCGTGCCCCCAAAATGGAGATAATCTTGTTTCCTTTCTCCTTCAGCGCCTTGGTAATAGGCGCTATTGGCGCAGCACCAACCCCTCCCGCCACACAGACTACAGTACCAAACTTATCAATATGCGATGGTAAACCAAGGGGACCAACAAAGTCAGCAATGAAGTCACCGGCTTTCAGCAGCGCCAGCCTAAAAGTTGTCGCTCCCACTTCCATAAACACCACGGTAACACTGCCTTCCTTCCCATCCCAGTCAGCAAGCGTCAGTGGAATACGCTCGCCCCTTTCATCAATCCTGATGACAACAAACTGCCCCGCCAGCGCTTTTCTAGCAACTGCCGGTGCTTCGATTTTGAACAGATGAGTTTTAGTCCCTAAAGTTTCTCTAGAAATAATCCGAAACATTTGTTGAACTTCGCTATAATTCACTTAGCTAAATAAAGCTTCTACCTGAGCCAGAATCTGCTCATCGGTGAAGTGGTGCATGGAAATAGCTCCCGATGGGCAGGCAGCACCACAGGTACCACAACCCTTGCACACTGCTTCATTGATATGGGATACTCTCTTATCATCTTTAGGCTGAAGCTCGATAGCCTGAAAGGGGCACAAGACTTCACAAACTCCACAGCCTGAGCATTGATCTTCATTGACAAATGCATTTATCGCCTCAGCCTTGACATACCCCATTCTCAGGGGACCAGCCGCTTTTGAAGCAGCGGCATAGGCTTGAGAAATTCCTTCA
>Ga0209164_1000863_pt1 | contig 50415 bp, 45 predicted proteins | sample MTBNYHSulfiMetaG_FD_187458 | JGI IMG/M metagenome (GOLD analysis project Ga0209164, IMG submission 187458) | Enrichment culture microbial communities from rom New York Harbor, USA that are MTBE-degrading - MTBE-NYH (New York Harbor Sulfidogenic)... | ecosystem: Environmental > Aquatic > Marine >... | reverse complement strand
AAGAGAAAGCCGCCCTTTCGGGCGGTCTTCCCACCTACTTCGTATCTACAATCGCGTCTTCAGGCTAACTGGAGCGGGAGACGGGACTCGAACCCGCGACAACCTGCTTGGAAGGCAGGGACTCTACCAGCTGAGTTACTCCCGCATCTGAAGGCAAGTGATGGTTGTGAACGGTTCACAAGACATCTTACGGAAGACTTTATCAAATCCAGAGCATCACGGTCAAGCAAAAAGACACTGGAGATTTTCCGCCTCGCACCGGGAGCATTCATTGGCTATCCCTCAACTCCTAAAGGTATGGACTGCTACCTTGACACCCTTTCCTGTGGTAATGCCAAGCACAACCACTACCGTTGTAGTAAGACACTTCGTAGATGGCCATGTCACACTGACCAGATTCCTGCTAATCCGATTGAGAAGATATTACCACTACGGAGGCAAGAGAAGCTACTGCCAGCTATTTCAAGGGAGCAACTGGACATACCGGTGAATCACGCCCCTACCGAAACGGACAGGGTTACCCTCAACCCATTGTGGTCTTCGGAAATGACGTCATAGGAAGTTGCCGGTGTGAGAGCCAAGGGCTCTGACTGCAGCGAAGGGACTGTTGGTACCCTGGGTAAGGGGAATCGCTATCGTAAGGCACTGGCTGATAATGGCATCGCAGAACATTGGTTCACAAAGCACGATAACCTGGACACAAACCCCTCACGGAATACAGGCCTTGCTCCAGACGTTAGGACAGGCTACGGACATGAAATGTGACGCTCATTCCTTCAGGCGAGGCTTCTGTGTCCACATTATGAAGTGGGGACTGCCCAACAAGGCAGGTCTCAGGTGCTTCGGTAACTCCCGATATGGTTAGCCACTACGCTGCAAGCCCGACCTTTGACGATGCCTTGAACATATAGATATGAAGCTGTGAACACGGATGCCTAAACAGCAGGGGTTCAAGAATAGACTATCCGCGAAGCGAGGCTAGATGCATAATCTTCCAGCACTACTTGCTCAGGATTTTTCTAAGTTGCTGGAGCTTTCCCAGGTGCTTCTTCAGTTGTTTCTGCAAGATGTCTACGCGCTCGAGTGTCTGGTTAACCTCGGTGATCTCGTCCTCGATTCTCAGCAGAAGTTCGTTACGTCTCATCCGAACATCTGAGTCAATCGTACCCGTGGCTTCAATAGCTTGCGCTTCGGCAGCAAGCTGAGAGAATAAGGTGTCCCCTTGTGTCAGAATATCCTGTATCAGCCGATTTGAAGATCTCTCCTCTTTCATATCTTTCATTAACTCTACCCCCTACAATATAGCCCAGGGTGACTCAGTATGACACAAGTCTTAGAGTGCCTTCAAGATGCACTAGTGAGATTGTTCACCAAGTCACCTCTTACACGGCGAAAGTCAGGCCCCGGAACGATGCCTAGGCAAGACTTGAGTTAGCTTGTAAGGCTCTACCTTTCCCCGTCGCACTGCAGCAAGTAGTCGGTGAGAGAGAGTCCCAGCCTGGCGTCCCTCTTCAAGAGTCGACATCCCCGAAGCCATGGAATCAACTCCATCCGCAGGGCTTCTTCGAAGGCCCTCATCTGGAGTCGGGTATCAACGACAGCACCCAGATTGCCTTCCACCACGGAGAACAACTGAACGTCAGTCCTGCGGGGCTTCTAATTGGCAACACAGAAGCCCTCGCGGCCGCTCACCAGGAACTGGTACAGCCTTCCCGTGTTGTTCATGTATGCGCGGCAACAGCTACCTTCCGGTCGTACGGTGACGACGAAGCGGTTGACGCGCTCAACGACCTGACACCGCACCGGGTGCTCAACGCTGAGAATCCTTGCCTCTGTCATCTGCCGCCCGACGTGTACTGCGTCGCTATCCCAACTGGTCTTCGACCAGGCCCGCGACATACTCGGCTATCGCCGGTGCCGCGGTGAGGCCGGGAGACTCAATGCCAATGAGGTTGATGAACCCCGGCAGCCCCCTGTCGCTTTCATCCCTCACTACGAAGTCCCTGACATCCTCGCCAGGCTTTTGAAGCTTCGGCCTGATGCCAGCCATCTCAGGCTCCAGGTCGTCATACTGGACAAAGGGCAAGAACCTTCGCACCGAATCATAGAACAGTTGCCTGTGCTGTGGGTCAACGGTGTAGTCTATGCTGTCCACATACTGAATGCTGGGGCCCAATATCATCCTGCCATCCAAGTCAATGGTCAGATGTGTCCCGACGCCGGTGAGCCGAGGCGGAGGCAACGGATATATGAGCATGCTGACCAGTCCGTTCCTGCTGGTGCTTACGCTGAAGTACTCCCCTTTGCAGTAGTGCAGTCTGTATCCCGCTTGAGCTATGTCTATTCCAGCAAGCTCCGCCACCCTGTCGCCTTGAAGGCCAGCGCAGTTGATGAGGACTCTGGTGAAGAATGAAAAGCGTCCTGAGCCCTCCTCGACGGCAACCCTGTAGCCGCCAGCCGCTTTCTCGATTCCCACCACCTCTGTGCGATACGCTATCCGACCTCCCTTTTCCTGTACTCTGGCAACGAAGTGCCTCATCAGGGCATAGGGGTCAACAATCCCGCTTGACGGTGACAGGATGGCGGCAAGCCCCTCGACATTGGGCTCCAGTTCCTTCATCTCGCGTGTTGACAGTATCCTCAACCCTTCCGCCCCATTCCTCTGGCCTTGCCCCAGCAGTCTTTCCAGGTCGCCAATCTCCTCTTCGGTTAAAGCAAGAATCAGTTTCCCCAGCCTCTTGTGGGCAATGCCATAGGCGCCACACAGTTCGTAGAGCATGCGATTGCCGGCGACGCACATTCGCGCCTTGAGTGACCCCTCGGGATAGTAGATGCCCGCGTGGATTACTCCGCTGTTCCTGCTGCTTCCCTCCATACCGAATGTCTCGTTCTTCTCCAGCACGTAGACTTCTCTGTCCCCGTCCGCTACACGGGCAGCCGTAGCCAGGCCGACCACGCCAGCGCCGATGATGGTGATGTCTGCCTCGTGCGACATCCGACTATCCTCTCTGCCCGGAAGAAGCGATCAGCGTGACATCCCCGAACAACTCCCTTCAGGTCTTTCCCCCGGGGCGGCTCAACTGACAGCCACCACGCACAATAAATATATCACACCAGCGCCAACTGTCGGTCGACTACCGCCCTTGCGGCAAACCGCGCTCCGCGTCGTTCAGATGTCGCATCGAGCGTTGGGGTCGGCACCGCCTATCGAAGAGAGCATCCCCATCAGTGTGCCGGCTCGCAGCATATCAAAGACCCCCATCGCGGTGGTATCCTTGCTTTTGCATCCACACACGGTTACCATGCCTGCAAGGGAGTGTCAATGCAGACCGATGACTCGCGCGAGAGGGACGTCGACGACGCCAGCGACGTGCACGGCAAGAGAGGCCACCAGGTCCAGTGGCTGAGACTGGCCATCGGCCTCATCAGCCTCGTCGCCCTGAGCTTCGCCCTGGCCTATCTGCTGGGCTACGCTGCACAGAAGCTCAACTTCCCACTGTACGATTACGCTTGGCTTGCCTTTCTCATTGTCTTCGCAACCTCCGTGGTCTGCAATCTCTCAATCATAGCCCCCGTACCTGTCGCCGCGTCAATAATGATAGCCGCCGCCACGACGTGGAACCCCGTGCTGTCAGCGTTATTTGCCAGCCTCGGTGCCGCAATCGGTGAACTCAGTGGCTACTATGCCGGATACCTCGGCAAGAAAATGGCCATGTCCGACAGCTTCGCGTGGTATGGCCGCGTTGAGAACTGGGTCCACCGATACGGGGTATGGGCTATAGCCTTCCTGTCCTTTCAGCCAATCATCCCGTTTGACATTGGGGGCATGGTAGCCGGCGCGGCGAAGATGCCGCTGCTCAAATTTCTGCCCGCCCTGTGGCTGGGCAGATTCCCCAAGTACGTCATTCTCACCTACGCCGGACTCGGGTTGATTCGCTTCATACCACTGTTCTCCTAGGATGATTGCCGAGCCCCATCAGGGGCAAGGCCGTCTCCCGTCGCAGGCGATCTCGCGTTGACCATGTAGCGCGAGGGTGCACACACCGGAACATGGAGCCAAGAGCATCCTTTCTGATCGCCACCACGACATATCGCTCAGTCGTCTCATAGAAGGAGAAGTTGTTGCGGCTGGCTGTCGACCAGGTCACTGCCCTGCGGTGCACTTTCATGGCACCATCTTGACAGGCAGTGTGACTGGTGTTACCCTTTGCCTTCACCCGTTCGAGCCTGGCGAGAATCGTCTTCCACGTTTTTCGCCGACCTTCCGTGATGTTGGAGAGCGCGCTACGCCGGTGCGCAGTCAATTGCGCCTGGCAAGGGTGAAAAGGACGTGCGGTGGGGCAAGGCTGAGCCATTGCTCTACTTCGCTTTCCCGGGCTTCGCTAGAGAGGCGGCCAATTGCTGAGAAACGGCATACCCATTGGCAAAGCATTCGGCATTCCCCTTAAGCTTCACTGGTCGTGGTTCATCATTTTTGCGTTGGTGGCGTGGGCCCTAAGTGTTGGGTACTTCCCCGCCTTCTACCCCGACTGGAGTGTGGAGTTGTCGGTGGCTGCCGCTCTGGTGACGAGCCTGCTGTTCTTTGCCTCTATCCTGGCGCATGAACTCATGCATAGCCTCCTCGCCAAGTCGACCGGCCTGACGGTACGTTCGATAACCCTCTTTGTGTTCGGTGGCGTGTCCCAACTGGCTGAGGAGCCCAAACAGGCCAAAGACGAGCTGCGCATAGCGCTGGCCGGACCGCTCACCAGCCTGGTACTGGGCGCAGTCTTCTGGGCCATCTGGTTCTGGTCAAGAGCCTCCATCGATTTTCTCGCAGCCATAGCCTACTGGCTTGGGCTAATCAATGTATTCGTGGCTGGTTTCAATCTCATTCCCGGCTTTCCCCTGGACGGTGGGCGGGTCCTCCGGTCAATACTATGGGGACGAAGCGGTAACCTTCGTCGCGCCACCAGGACAGCCTCCAACATAGGGCGAGGATTCGGCTATCTGTTCATCTTCGGCGGCATTGCCCTCATCTTCTGGGGGAATTGGTTCAATGGCCTGTGGCTGGCCTTCATAGGATGGTTCTTGCAGAGCTCGGCCGTATCAAGCTACCGCGAGTTGGCGATTCAAGACATGCTCAAAGGCCACACAGTGCGTGTTGCGATGACGAGGGACTGTATTCCCCTGAGCGCCGACCTGACAATTGACGAACTGGTTCACCGGCACATCCTGACCTCCGGCCGCCGCTGTTTTCCGGTGGCAATCGACAACCGCGTCGTGGGGCTGGTTACGGTGCACAACACGAAGGCAGTGCCTCGTGAACGCTGGTCCACCGAGACAGTTGGTCAGATCATGATACCCATTGACCAAGTGAAGTGGGTGCGTCCCGATGAAAGCCTGTCCACTGCACTCCAGCTGCTCACCGAAGCCGACGTGAACCAGCTTCCTGTAATCGACGGCGGCGCCGTCGTCGGCATGATAGCGCGCGACAACATACTATCGTTCATCGGCGTTCGCGCGGAACTGAACGTGTGAGTGTCGGCACGCCTTGACACACGACCGGAAACGCAGAGAACAACAGCCAGCAGGTCGAAAACGATGACAAGTCGCGTGCTCCAGAGAGAAAGGAGGTGGGTGGCAACATCATCACATCACGCAAACCGGATGACCTGCCATGATTCAACAAAGCGAGCGGGGTTGTGGAGGCCCCATTTCAACAGCCGTTCCGGTGATGGCACATGGATGCGAAACACGAGGCGAGCAGCCAGGGAAAACGCACATTGTCTCCACTTGAATACATATAACCGAGGCGAGAGACGAAGGAGGTAGCGACATGACGTATTCGGCAAAGGACTACACCAAGCTTGTCGGGATGGAGGGGTTCAGCGAGACCTTGCTCAGGAATCACTTCACCCTCTACGAGGGCTACGTGAGCAACACCAACAAGATCTTCGAACTGCTCAATGGTAAGGCGAAAGACGCTCGAGACCCGGAGTATGCGGAACTGAAGCGGCGGTTGGGCTTCGAGTTCAATGGAATGCGGCTTCACGAATACTACTTCGAGAACCTTGGCGGCAAGACGCCTCGGGAAGAATCGGGCACTCTGGCCAAGAGGCTCGCTGACGGCTTCGGTAGCTACGAGGCTTGGGAGCAGGATTTCCGGGCCACCGGGGCCTTACGCGGCATCGGCTGGGCTGTGCTATACCAAGACAACGTCACTGGCCGTTTGTTCAATCAGTGGATCAACGAACACGAAGTCGGACACCCTGCCGGCTGCCGGCCAATACTGGTAATGGACGTTTTCGAGCATGCCTTCATGCTGGACTACGGCCTGAAGCGCGCCGACTACATCGAAGCGTTCTTCAAGAACATCAATTGGGAGGTGGTCGAAAAACGCCTTCAATAGCATCGCGAGGGAACGCCACTGCGGTGTCAACTTCTCCGCCCTCTGGTGGGCGCTGCCGGACGGGTGGCTGGGCGGGGGAATGAGCAGAAGCAGTAGGACAAGATCGCTCCGATGAGATGATTTGACTGCCACTGTAGCGGGAGTGTAAGATATACGTAGAGATATCTGCAGCGGTCATGGCGGGCGGCTGTCGCACGGGGAAAGTTGGTACCGCCGAGACACTAGCCAGACGAGGTCTCAACTTCAGAAAGCGGAGTGGCGTCTGGGGCGAAGATTCGCAGATTGGACGCCACTCTAATTGTTCGTATAATGGGAACAACTATGAAGCTGTGGAGAAAGCCGTTCGACCAGGCGGAGATGGCCGCGAAACCGAGCAAGGTGCTCATCGATGAGGTCAGGTGCAAGGGGTGTGGCTACTGCGCCGAGTTCTGCCCTTTGGGAGTGCTCGTGATGAGCGAGGACTTGAACCCCAAGGGCTATGCCCTCCCCAAGGTGGCAGACGAACACGAATGCCTGGGCTGCGGCTTGTGCGTGACACTCTGCCCCGAATTTGCCATCCAGCTCGTGCCAAGCGGCGACGGAAGCTGAAGGTGGTCTTCTATGTCTGACAACAGCGTACTCTGTGGAACATTCTTCATGAACGGCGATGTGGCCTGTGCCGAAGGGGCCATCAGCGCGGGGTGCCGCTTCTTCGCCGGCTATCCCATCACCCCAGCCACTGAGATAGCGGAGAGAATGGCTGAACGCCAGCCTAAGGTAGGCGGGACATACATCCAGATGGAGGATGAGTTGGGTTCGATGAACGCCGTCCTCGGTGCGTCATGGGCCGGGGTGAAGGCCATGACAGCGACCTCCGGACCCGGCTTCACCCTCATGATGGAGAACCTGGGTTTGGGGGTAATGCTGGAGACACCTTGTGTCGTGGTCGATGTACAGAGAGCTGCACCGTCAACCGGGCTGCCCACTCTGCCAGCTCAAGGGGACATGATGCAGGCACGATGGGGCTCTCACGGCAGCTACGAGATCATCGCGCTGGTCCCCAGCTCTCCTCAGGAGCTGTTCGACCTCACCGTCGCAGCGTTCAATCTCTCTGAGACGTACCGGGTTCCGGTCCTGGTGATGTCAGACGAGGCAGTGGGGCACATGAGCGAGAAGGTGGTGATACCGCGGCTAGCGCCCGACCAGCTATCTTACCGGAGACGTCCAAACGTGGCTCCGGAGGAGTACCTGCCTTACAAGGCAGACGGCGATCTGGTGCCACCTATGGCCATAGCAGGCGAGGGCTACCGCTTCCACGTTACCGGTCTCACCCATGACGAGAAGGGATACCCGGCAATGACCGCTGAGGCACAAGACAAGCTGGTCCGCCGACTGGTGGACAAGATAAGGCTCAACAAGAAGGACATAATCAAGTATGAGGAGATCGCCGTCGAGGATGCAGAGATTGTGGTCTGCGCATACGGGATAACCGCGCGCATTGCGCGACTCGCGGTAGAGCAAGCAAGAGAGAACGGCATTCGCGCCGGTCTTCTGCGCTTCATAACGGTGTGGCCTTTCCCGGAAGAACGCATTGGCGAACTGGCGCGCCAGGTGAACGCTTTGTTGGTGCCAGAACTCAACTACGGCCAGATTGTCTACGAAGTGGAAAGGTGTGCTGCGGGCAAGGCCAAGACTACGCTTCTGCCGCACATGGGTGGCAGCGTGCACCATCCTGAGACCATACTTAGGGCGATAGAGGAAGCAGCGCAATGACGAGCACGATGCCGGCGGAACAAAACCTCATAGACTCCTTCCTGCGATTGGACAGGATGCCCCACATCTGGTGTCCGGGGTGCGGCATCGGGCCCTCGGTGACCTGTTTTATCAAGGCCATACAGCGGAGCGGCCTCGACCCAGACAAGACGGCAGTGGTTTCGGGAATCGGGTGCTCGGGGAGGGTTGCCGGCTATGTCAAGCTAGACTCGTTCCATACCACACACGGTCGCGCGTTGCCCTTCGCCACAGGTTTGAAGCTGGGGAACCCCGAGTTGAACGTGGTGGTGTTCTCCGGTGACGGTGACTTGCTTGCGATAGGCGGCAACCATCTCATTCATGCAGCGCGGCGTAACATGGACATCACCGTCATATGCATCAACAACTTCAACTATGGGATGACTGGCGGACAGGTGGGGCCAACGACACCAGTCGACGCCCGCAGCACCACGTCGCCCTACGGCAATTTCGAGGAGCCTTTCAACATACCTCACCTTGTTGCTGCCAGTGGCGCCACGTATGTGGCACGCTGGACGGTGCTGCACCCGCGCCAGCTGGAGAGGTCTATCGCTGAGGCAATGTCCAAACCGGGTTTCAGTTTCATAGAGGTGATAGCTCCATGTCCAGCTCTGTACGGCCGGATGAACAAGGAGGCGCAAGGGCTGGACACGCTGCACTCATATCAGGAGAGAAGCGTGCTGCGAAACGGAGCTGACACCAAGGATTTGGCCATAACCTTCAAGGGCCCTATCGTCGTGGGTAAGTTTATTGACATGGAGCGCCCGACATTCGGGGACCACTGCAAGCAACTGATTGAACGCATAGGTAACAAAGAAGGCCGGTAGTGGCTGACGAGTCCCTGGCTCTGTGCCAGGGCAACAGATCGGAGCGACAGGACGTGGGTATCAAGGGAATACGAATAGCAGGATTCGGTGGACAGGGGGTTATCCTCTCCGGCCACATAATTGGCCAAGCGGTGTCCATCCATGACAGCGGTTTCGCCACGCTCACCCAGAGCTACGGACCGGAAGCCCGCGGCGGGTCATGCGCGTCGGAGGTGATCATCTCCGACAAGCCCATAAGCTATCCCTACGTGCGGAACGCGGACATACTTGTCGCGCTGTCGCAAGAGGCCTACACCAAGTATGGACAGGATCTCCCCCCTCAAACGCTCACGATCATAGACCCAGACTTGGTGAAGCCCGACCCATCGCACAACCCGGCGCCCCTTACCATCCCAGCCACGCGGATGGCAAGGAGCATGGGGCGACCGGTGGTGGCGAATATCATAATGCTGGGCTACCTAGCGGCAGTGAGTGACCTGGTTCCGCCGGAGTCCCTCAAGGAGTCGGTCTTGACGTCTGTACCCAAGGGGACTGAGGAACTGAACGCCAAGGCGTTCGATTCGGGATACAACTACGGGCTGGAGCAGCGAGGAGGAAGTGAGGCTGCCAGTGGCTAGAGGGGTTGCGGTAATCGGCGGCAGCGTGGGTGCGGCGCAAGCTGCGCTGACCCTGGCCGAACTGGGCGTGGGGGTCACGCTTGTTGCACCGCTGGCGTCGCTCGGCACGGAGAATACCACTGACGGTCTCTCGCTTGTCTCTCCTGAGGAGCGGCTCGGGGTGTGGCCGCTGTTGCTCAGGGCGGCCAGCCATCCCCTGGTTTCCCTGCACACCAACTGCAAGGTGGAGTCCATATCTGGCAGACAGGGACGGTTCACCGTCCGGGCCACCAGAGCACCTCGTTACATACGGGCGGACCTTTGTAGCGCCTGCGGCCGCTGCCAGGAGGCATGCTCAGTTCAACTGCCACTCCTCCCCGACGGGCGAAGAATGGCTCACAGCGCCGTCCACGCGCCAGTCATAGGTGCCAAAACGGTACCTTCAGCGTACTACATAGAGAAATCGGGCATCGCTCCTTGCCGTGCCGCCTGCCCCCTGGGCATCAACGTTCAGGGATTTGTCTCATTGCTTTCAAAGGGCAAGGTGGACGAGGCCCTTAACCTGATAACCGAGGCAGCACCTCTGGCCGGCGTACTGGGCCGCGTCTGCACCCACCCGTGCGAAGATAGCTGCAAGCGAAACGAAGTCGATAGCCCGGTCTTCATCCAGGCGTTGCATCGCTATGCCGCCGACAACGCACCCGGTGGTATCAATTACACGCGCAAGGTGCCATCTGGGGTCAGACGGGAGTTGGTCGCCATCATTGGCAGCGGCCCTGCCGGCCTTGCCGCCGCCTGGGAACTGGCGCGCCGCGGCTACCGCCCGACCATATTCGAATCACATGCCGTGGTCGGAGGAATGCTTGCAACAGGAATCCCCCGTTTCCGCCTGCCACGCGAAGTGCGAGAGCGGGAGGTCGAGGCAATCAGGGCTGTAGGCGTCGATATCAAGACAGGGGTGACGGTGGGCCGTGACGTGACGATAGGCGACCTGAGAGAGCGGGGATATCGAGCCTTTTTCCTGGCGATAGGCGCCCATCAGAACAACAAGCTGAATATCCCCGGTGAAGACCTCGAAGGTGTGGTGGACGGCATGTCACTGCTTTTTGCGCTTAATCTCAAAGTCGGCACCTCCGTGGGCTCCAGCGTGGTGGTTGTTGGCGGTGGCAACAGCGCCATCGATGCGGCCAGGACAGCAAACAGGCGGAGCAAGGGAGCGGTGCGCGTATTGTGCATATGGGAAGAGATGACAGCGGTCAAGGAGGACGTCGAGGAGGCCATAAGGGAAGGCGTTGTCATAGAGTATGGCACTGCTCCTGTGGAGATACTCGGTGACGGAAGCAAGGTGACGGGGATGCGCTGCCAGCGTACGGAGGGAGGTGACCTGTCACCCGATAGCTTCTGCTTGCCCCAGCCGATACCGGGGACAGAATTCGTCATCGACGCCGATCAGGTCGTGGTGGCCATAGGCCAGCGGCCCAACACTGCAGTGTTGAACATGACGTGGCTTGGTGTCAACCCCGTCAGCGACACTATAAGGGTAGACCCGCTTACTCTTGCCACAGGAATACCAGGCATCTTCGCCGGGGGTGATTGTGTCACCGGCTCCAACAACGTTGTGGAGGCCGTGGCCGCTGGCCTGCGAGCAGCGGAGTCAATGGACCGGTACTTGCGAGGACGCGACGTGGGCAAAGGACGCACCCTGGAGAAGCCACAAGCGGTTGACATCGACATACGAGAACGGGAGGTCTCCTACCACAAGCGAGCTCGAATGCCCGGCATCCCCCTGTCGCGAAGAGTGGGTAAATTCGAGGAGACAGCCCTGGGACTGCCCGCGGAAGTAGCGGAGCGCGAGGCAGCCCGTTGCCTCAATTGCGCGCTGTGCAGTGAATGCAGAGAGTGCGAACGGGTGTGCGAACTGGATGCAGTATTCCACCAAGATAGCGCTCAGCACGTGGATATTCCGGCCGAACTCGTTATTGATTTCACCACTGCAGATGGTGGTGCAGGCGGCTATCTGGCCCGACATGAGACTGACCACGATAGTCCTCTGCCACTGGCACGGCCCGGCATCTACATGGTGAACCTGGAGGAGGACATCTCTCTGGAAGGCGAACTCGCCCGGGCCACAGCCGCCGCTCTGAAGGCCGCCATCGTCCTCAAACCGTGGGAGGCACCGCGTCCAGCGCCACCTGATGCGACGGCGAGCGATGACCTCCATCTGGACCTCGCGCGTGAGCAGGTGGAGCGAACCACCCCTTCAGAGGCGCGCATCGGGGTGACCCTATGTCGCTGCGGCGGCAGCATCAACTCGGTAGTGGACTTCAATCGGGTGACCAACGAAGTGCTCAAGCTTCCCGGGGTATGCATCGTGCAGGAGATATCCCAGGCGTGTACCGAGGAGGGGGCAAGCAGGATTGCCAGCCAGGCCGCGGAGTGGAATCTGGACAAAGTGGTGCTTGCCGCCTGCCGGTGCTGCGGACTGGAACAGATATGCTTCAGCTGTACCGACAGGCGGGTCATGTGCCTGCAGAACCTCAGTCGCATCGCACCGTTGAACAACGGCAGGGACATCGACTTCGTGAATATCCGCGAGCAATGCGCCTGGGTTCACCCGGGCGACCCGGAGGAAGCCACAAACAAGGCGATAGACATGGTCTCGTCAGGAGTTGCCCGAATCAAAGGCACTCCACCAACAGCGGGCGAGGAGCGTCCAGTGGCCGCGAGCGTGCTTGTATTGGGCACCGGGCTCAGCGGCCTCGCGGCGGCAAGAGACCTGCTGGCCCAGGGCTTGACGGTAAACGTTATCTCTGGCCCCGAGGGCAATACCGCGACCGAGCAGCTCACCTCGGAGTATGACGATAGTAGAAATGCGCTGCTGAGGGAACTCGAGGGCAACGGCGTGTCGGTGAAACCGTGGCCCCGTACGGTTGATTTGCAGGGTTCTCCCGGGAGCTACGAGGCGCTGTTGAGCTATGAGTCAGAGACCAATCGCATCAGCGCCGGAGCGGTCGTGCTAAACCTCGGAGAGGCTTCCGGCGAGATGCCCGCCGACGACGGCGCCATTCCTGAAGAAGGCCTGCTGCATCGAATCCTGGGCCGCACACTACCCACGGAAGAAGGCAACGGCGCGGACCCCGCCCTATCGAGAAGTGCTGCACTCAAGGAGACGGCCGGCGTCTTTGTGTTGTCGACGAGGTTGGAGAAGCCGCCGGTTGAACAGGTGGAAATGGGGGCGATGGTGGCGGCGCGGGCCTCAGCCTATGTCGGTCAGGGGACAATCCAGCCGCGCAGCACTGCGGTGACCATAGATGACAAGCTGTGCCGCGGTTGCGGTGACTGCGCCGCCATCTGCTCTCTCATAGAGATCAGACAGCGCAGCGATGGGACGCCCTGCGCCAACATCGATGCGGCGCTATGTCTCGGTTGTGGGGCATGCATCGCCCATTGCCCGACCGGCGCCATCACCCAGCCCTTCCAAGGCAACCAACAGCTCGTGGCGACCCTTGAAGCGCTCTGGGCGACAACGCCGATGCCCGTTCAGGTCAAATGAGCATGTCAGAGGCAAAGGTGGTAGTCTTCACCTGCAATTGGGATGGCCTCAGTTGCGTTGAGGCAGCAGCGCAAACGGGCCTCACGTATCCGGCATCGGTGAGAGTGGTCAGAGTCACCTGTCTCTCGCGGCTACACCACGGGCTGTTGCTGAAAGCCTTTGAAGTGGGAGCAGACGGGGTGTTACTGCTGGGATGTGAGCCGGGCAGATGTCAGTTCGACACGGATGCTGGACTTGTGGAGCAGGAGTGCCAGAAGACGCGAAAGCTAATGAAGCTGCTAGGTCTCACCGAGGAGAGGCTCGTCGTGGCACATGTGCCACGGGGTGATGGCTCCGGCTTCGTGAGGAGGCTGACCAGCTTCCTCGAGAAACTGGAGCACATGGAGCCGGCCGTTCCCGGCCGAGCATAACGGCCAGCTTCCTACTGATTGGCGAGGATTTCGTGCGGCACAAGAAGTTCTAGAGAGGAAGGTCGTAGCCCAGAGTTGTTCGACATCGAACGTGAGATACGCGATACCAAGATAAACCTATGCGTTGACTGCGGCAAGTGTACCGTGGTATGCCCTGTTGCCCAGCATGAACCTGAGTTCAACCCCCGCCTCATAGCGCAGCGAAGGTTGGGGCCGAATAGCGGCGCATCGCAAGACGACTCCATCTGGTCATGCCTCAGCTGCTACATGTGCACCGAGCGCTGCAACTACCGAGTGAGGTTCCCTGATTTCATACATGCGCTGAGGTTCGAGGCGCTCGAAGAAGGAGCGGAGTTGCAGTGTTCGCACGGCGGTGCGCTTCAGGCTCTCATGCGCATGATGGGCCGACGCGACCTGCGACAGGACCGGTTGGCCTGGTTGCCTCAAGACATCAGACGGTCGGAGGGGTGTGACACCATATTCTTCGTTGGTTGTGCTCCGTATTTCGATGTGATGTTCAGCGAACTGGGAGTGAACACCCTGGGCGGGGTAGAGGGAGCACTGAGGCTACTGAACCGCGCCCAGATACCATTTGACATCCTTGCCAATGAGCGTTGCTGCGGTAGGGACCTGCTACTTCAGGGGGAAAGAGAGGGGTTCCTTGCTCTGGCACGAGCCAATATGGAGGAGTTTTCTCGCCATGGTGTCAAGAGGATAATAACGAACTGCCCAGAAGGTCACTATACGTTGAAGGTCGACTACCCTCGGGTACTGGGGGGCACAGGAATCGAAGTGCTGCATCTGACGCAGGTGATAGCACCTCTGCTGCGGAGTGGCGAGCTGCGGCTGGGGCGACTTGAGACGAGCGCTACCTACCATGACCCCTGCACGTTGGGACGATGCTCAAGGATATTCGATGAGCCAAGAGAGATCCTTGGCGCTGTGGAGGGTCTCGAACTGGTGGAGATGGAGCAGAACCGAGAGAACGCGCTCTGTTGCGGGGCAAGTCCATGGGTGCACTGCGGCGCGGTGAACCGCCAGATACAAGAGGAACGCCTGGGACAGGCGGAGGCTACCCGGGCAGACATACTTGTCACCGCGTGCCCCAAGTGTCAAATACATTTGAAGTGTGCTCAGAAGAGCGGCAACGGGCAGCCAAGCCAAGTCGAAATAGAGGACTTGGCGTCGCTAGCGGCCCGCTCTTTGAACTAGGAGGTGAGTCGGTTGGTCGATGAGGAAGTCAGAATCGGAGTGTTTGTCTGTGACTGTGGACTGAACATAGCTGGGTCGGTTGACACCGAGGAGGTGCGGCAATTCGCCGAGGAGCTTCCCGATGTGGTGGTGTCGGTGAGAAACAAGTACACCTGTGCCGACCCGGGGCAAGAGGAGATAAAGAAGCACATACGAGAGCACAACCTCAACCGCGTCGTGGTGGCGTCCTGCACACCGAGGTTACATGAGCCCACCTTCCGCAACTGCGTCGCTGAGGCCGGGCTCAATCCATACCTCATGGACATGGCTAGCATAAGAGAGCAATGCAGTTGGGTACACCTTCACGACCGTGAGGCTGCCACCAAGAAGGCCAAAGACATCGTGAAAATAGCTGTGGCTCGCGTCCGCACTCTCCAGCCTCAGCAAGAAATCGAGATTCCCGTCACCGATGCAGCGCTGGTGATTGGGGGAGGAGTGGCCGGCATCCAGGCGGCCCTTGACCTGGCAGATGCCGGGCATCACGTATACTTGGTGGAAAAGCAACCCTCGATCGGCGGCACAATGGCCCGGCTCGACAAGACCTTCCCCACCATGGATTGTTCGATATGCGTGCTTGGGCCAAAGATGATGGACGTCGGGCGACACCCGCGCATTGAGCTTCTCACCTACAGCGAGGTGGAGGAGATGTCAGGCTACGTTGGGAACTTCAGGGTGCGTGTGCGCAAGAAGGCACGCTTCATAGAAGAAAAGGAGTGCACCGCCTGCGGCGACTGCGCCACAGCTTGCCCGGTTATAGTGCCCGACGATTTCCAGCAGGGCTTCTCCTCACGAAAGGCAGCGTATATTCCTTTCCCCCAGGCAGTACCACCGGCGTTTCTCATCGATATGCGGCATTGCCTGGGCAACAACCCCATAGCTTGCGACAAGTGTCTCGACGCCTGTGAGAAGGAATGCATCAACCTAAATATGCAGGACGAGATCGTCGAGCTGAGTGTAGGGACCATAATCGTAGCCACCGGAATGGATGTATACGACCCCACCCCACTCGACGAGTACGGCTATTCGCGCTTTGACAACGTTATCACCAGCCTCGAATTCGAACGGTTGATATGCGGCGGTGGGCCCACCGAGGGTCATTTGGTGCGTCCTTCGGACAGGGAGACCCCCAAGCGTATCGGCTTTATCCAGTGCGTCGGCTCACGAACTGACAACCGCGGCAACCCCTACTGCTCCAATGTGTGCTGCATGAACACGATAAAGGACAGCCTGCTCATCAAGGAGCACTACCCAGATGCCGAGATCTACGTCTTCTACGTGGACATCCGCGCCTTTGGCAAGGGCTTTGAAGACCTGTACCGCCGCTCCAAGGAGGAAGGCGTCCACTACATCCGTGGTCTGCCTGGCGAGGTCACCGAAGACCCTGAAACGGCAAACCTCCGCCTCAAGGTGGAGAATACGACGGCGGGGCGGGTCGAAGAGTACGAGCTGGACATGGTCGTCTTGTCACTGGGGCTCCAGCCCAGAGACGACCTCAAAGAGCTGGCCCGCATCCTCAATCTGTCCCAGACCAGCGACGGCTTCCTGATGGAGGCGCATCCCAAGCTGAGGCCGGTGGATGCGCCCACGCCCGGGGTTTTCTTCGCCGGCTCCGTCGAGGCGCCCAAGGACATCAAGGACAGCGTCACCCAGGCCGGTGCAGCGGCGTCCAAGAGCGCCATCATACTGAACGCGGGCAGCCTCAAGATGGAGGCCCTTAAGGCAGTAGTGAACATGGACAAGTGTACGTCGTGCGGCGTGTGCGCCCGCGTCTGCCCTTACGGGGCGATCACCGTGGACGTGAAGGCCAAGACGGGGGCACACATAGTTGCCGCAGTATGTACCGGCTGCGGCGCTTGCGCCGCCGAGTGCCGCTTTGATGCCATCAGCATGCAGCATTTCGCTGACGCCTCGCTGATGGCACAGATAGACGCCACCCTGGAGGAAGAGCCAGAACAGAAGATCATAAGTTTCCTGTGCAACTGGTGCAGCTATGCGGGGGGGGATTTGGCTGGTGTTTCAAGAATGCAGTATCCACCAAACAACCGCTTCATACGCGTCATGTGCAGTGGACGGGTAGACGAGAAGTTCATCCTGCACGCCTTCGAGAAGGGAGCCCCCATCGTGCTGCTTTCCGGCTGCCATATCAACGACTGCCACTACCTCACAGCCAATCACTGGACCAAGCGCCGCGCCGAGAGGCTTTGGCGTCTCATGGAGCGACTGGGGATCCGGCCGGAGCGGCTTCAACTCGAATGGATCAGCGCCGCTGAGGGCGCCAGGTTCGCCGAGATCATGCGCAACCTGGAGCAGATGCGGCAGCAGGTCACGCCTGAGGAGATTGAGCATACCAAGAAGATTCTGGCTGAGCGACGGTTGGCAAGAGAAGAAGGACGGACTGAAGAGGCCGAGACGGCGGTCTCGGCGGAGGTATAGCACGGACTGAGGCGATCCTACCGCCGCTTCCGGCGCCGGGTAATCCGGTGTGCTTCACGCATACACTCTCGCCACGGTTGGTCTAACACCTTACTCGTGGCACAGAGCCTCGACCCTTGAGACGATCTTTGCTATCTCCTGAGGTAGAATCCCGTACTTCCGCCCAAGCTCATCACGACCCACCGCTTCTCCAGTTTTGAACCCTCTATGCCACAGGTAGATGTCCTGCTCCTCTTCGCTGACCCCCGCTTCATCCAGCCTGAGCAACCCCTCAATCTCCTCTATCGAAGCCAGTACCCTGCACGTACCCGCCTCGTCTTTCAGCGCCTCAGCGTAGTCCAGCGCAGCTTCCTCAACCTCTCCTCTTCTGTCATGGGGCAGCGCCCGGTTGTAGAATGCTCTGGTGTTGTTCGGATAGAGCTCAATGGCTCTGGCGTAGTATCGAATGGCCTTGTCAAGCTCGTTTCTATCCAGATGTCTGTTTCCCTTTATGTAAAGCACTATCGCATCGACGCATTGCTCGGGCAGCCCTCTGAGCTCCCGAACTTCGCCGAGCTCGCCTTGGTCTATATCCCTCGGCGTCCCATCGATCAGAGCACCCATTCGTCGATGCCTGATATCCTTCGACCCATACCACGCATCAATGAAGCGACGCGTTCCGTTCGAAAGGTTGAGAAGACTCACATGATGCGGCACATAGCGTCCAGCGTTGTCCACCACAACCTCAACGACACCCAGCTCCAGGCCGAACCGCGGCCCCAGAGCCGCGAACAGCCTGGCGTAGCCCAGACAGTCGGCACGCCGGGAAGCCAGCACATCTTCCAGCTCGAAGACGCGTCCGCGCTTCACATTCCGTCGCACCAGCTCGTAGAGCCAATCCGCAATTGCGGCCTCTATCGTGCTCCTATTCTCTGTGCTGCGTGCTTCGGCCAGCCGTTTGGCGGCAAGGGCCTGAACCGCCTGAAGGTGGTACTCGTCGACGCCAGCTTCCTTCAATTCGCGCGGCGGCTCCGGCACACGCCAGCCGGTCAAAGCTCTATCAATGTTGGTCATCTCCACAACCCTCACTCAGGAGCCAGGTGAAGTCTTTGGAAACCTCTATGACGGGAGCGTGGGATGATGTAGACACCCGCATCGCAGGGCGTTCCTCACGAGGGGGACCGCAACAAGCGATAGCTGCTGCGGCAGGCTCACCGCGGCGGCTACTTCACCAGACCAAGGTAGTCGGCATATCTGACCAGATAGGAAATAACCTTGGCTCCCTCCTCCGGGGTTCGATAAGCATAGATGCCGTTGTCCCGAAGTTTGAGCAGCGCTGGCGACATGGCCCCCGCCACCGGGCTGGTTACTATCAATGGCTTCCGATGCCTATCGACCCTCTCGATAAGACCGTCTACCAATCGTACCTCGGCCTCGACTGCCATGCGCACATACTCCTGGGGCCCGCTTCGCAACGTTGCGCCGGGATCGTCACCGAAGTCGGAGGGAAACCCGACGCTCCCGATGGCGAGGATGGCATCGATGTTGTCGGCCTTCAGCAGCGTCCCGAGGCAGCCGTAAGAGCCCTCAAGGCTGCCTGCCATGTCCACCGGGTTTGAGTGCGGCCAGCGCGGGGGAAGGTACTTGTTCATCAACTGTATCGTCTCTTCCATAAGTGGTGGCACTTCCAGCCCGTAGCGCCGGCATGCATCCGTGGCCACAACGCCGAAGCCACCACCCGATGTCATGATGCCGACCCTTCTTCCTCGTGGAAGGGGCTGCCTGACCAGGGCCGCTGCCGCGTCGAGAAGTTCGTCCACCTCATCCACCCTGATGACGCCACACTGGCGGAAGACAGCATCATGGACGGCATCAGAACCGGCGAGTGCGCCGGTGTGGGAAAGGACGGCACGAGCCGCCTCCGCCGTCTTGCCAACCTTCATCACCACAACGGGCTTCTTCCTGGTGATATGACTCGCGAGTTTGAAGAAACGCCTTCCATCCTTTATCCCCTCTATGTAGGCACATATGACCTTCGTCTCGGCATCGTCAGCCAGGTATTGCAGGTAGTCCTCTATGGTGATATCCGCTTCGTTGCCGCTGCTCACGTACTTGCTGAACCCGGTCCCTTTCTCAATGCCGCGATTCAAAATGTACGTTCCGAAGTTGCCACTCTGCGAGATGAGGGCCAGGGGGCCCGGACGTACTCCCCCCGGGCCGGTGGTGAACAGGCTGCTTGCTGTATTGAAGTGCCCGTTACAGTTGGGCCCGACGAAGCGAACGCCTCCGCTTCGTGCTATCCTCAATACCTCTGACTCCAGGCGCATCCCTTCCTGGCCCGTCTCTCTGAAGCCAGCGGTGATAACGACGGCAACCCCAATGCGCTTGTCCACACATTCCTGCATGACTTGAGGCACCGAACCTTCGGGTACAACGATCACCGCCAGCTCAACGGGGCCAGGAATGTCTGCAAGACTAGGGTAGGCCTTGTAGCCCAGGATGGAGTCGGCAGTCCGGTTGACCGGATAGAGCGCCGCCTGCGGGCCCGAGCTGATCAGCCTGTGGAAGATGCGGAATCCCCACTTGCCCGGGTCGGAAGAAGCACCGACCACCGCAACAGAATCGGGATAGAAGAGCCGGTCCAGTGAATTCGACAAACGTGCCCTCAGACGCTACCTCCAGCAATGCCAATCACAAATTGTAGCAACGCACGGGCCGCAGTTCAACTGCATGTTGAGCCTCACTGCAGCGGTTAGCCCCGGGCTTGGGACAGGCTCCCCCGCTGTGCGTCATGGCCAAGTCCTTCACGTCCGTGACGGGAGTTGGAAGTGAGGGTGGACACGAGATGCCACAGCCTCCAACGCTGTCGCTGTTCCACAGTTGAGAAGCAAATGGGGTGGCCACTATGGTAGGCAGGAATGCCCGGTCTTCGTGACGCTGACCTAGCCGACCACGAACCTCTTGACCAGGTCCACCGTCTCAAAGACTTTGAGTTTCTCGAAGAGCAGGCAGAAGCGGTCTTCCAGCGTCTGGGCTATCGCGGCAAGGTTCTCCTCAGGGATGCTCCACATTTCCCTCTTGAAGTCGCCGAAGGCCCTCTTTCGAGTCTTGTACAGGAACTGCTCCTCAGTCTCGCCCGCTTTCCGCTCGCTGGAGTACCTTTCGGCGAGATGCCTGTACACGCGGGCCAGCAATTCCTTGGGGAAATGGGGGCTATCGTAGATGATGTTCTGAAACCCTGTGGCCAGGTGCACCTCCACAGCGCCCGCCTCAGGGAACTTATGGAAAGCTTCGTCAGGGAGGGTCGACGCTCCGTGCTGCACCGCACCACCCATGCCGTATTCCTCTCGCGCCAACCTGGACAGCTCCTCCAGAGTCCCGAAATCGATCTTGACGTTGGCAATCGACCCATCGGGCAACACTACCCCGCCATGTGTAGTGCCGGTCTGCACACTGATCTTTGAAATGCCCTTCACGTCGCCACCCAGCAAGGCAAGGTATCCTGACATGAAGGCTCTGAGATCCTCCGCCGTGCTGTTCCTCCCCCCCACCTCACCAATCTCGCCACCCACGGAAATGACTGTTCCTTCAGGCTCAATGGCTCGTATGAACCGTGTCATGTCAGCGGTGACCCGACAGTTCTTCTCCTGCTCCTCTTCAAGCGTCTGTTTTCCCAGCTCCACGATTGTCGAGGCATCCACATCGATGTTGAAGAAGCCGACATCCACCGCCTCACGAATCAAGTCCTTGATGGCGTTCAACTCCCGCTCCGGTTCGGAACCGAAGTTGCCCGCGTTGACCTGAAAGTGGTCACCCTGAAGAAAGACAGGGCCGGTGAATCCTTCCGTGATGGCGGCGGCCAGGACGCAGGCGGCATACTCACCCGGCCTCTGGCGCGTGTAGCCGATTTCAGAGCGAGCAATCTCAAATATGAAGGCCCCAACCCTGTGCTTTAGAGCGGCCCTGAACACAGCTTTCGCCACGTGATAAGTGAGCCCGCGTATGTTTATAGCCGGAACGGTCACGTGGTCATAGAGACCTTTGCCGGCCGCTACGTACAGGCCCTGAATGCTCGCCGGGAAAATGCCTCTTCCAGCCGCCAACTCCCTGATAGACCGCCAGCTTTCCTCCCTGACCTGGTCATCGGCGTCAAAGACAGCCCGCTCTACCAGGGACTTTGTCTCGCTGGCGACCTGCTCCCCCCTCATACTCCTCCCCCATCATAGCTCAGCATCGTTCGCCGACCGTTGTACCGCTCGGTATCATACTCAACCTCCACATCGACCAGCCTCGGCCTGCCCATGGCCTCTGTAAGCGGCACCGCGCTAACCTCGCAATTCCTGAAGCTCACCATCTTGCCGAAAACCCTGTTCACCACCAGGTCAACAGCGGCGATGCCGAAATAGCGGCCCATTCTGCGGTCGTAGGCACATGGCGCGCCACCCCGCTGCAAATGGCTGAGAATGATGCTGCGGGCATCCACCCCCACAGCACGCCGTATCTCGCCTGCCACGAAATCGCCGATGCCGCCGAGGGTCTTGTGCCCAAAGCTGTCCACACCCTCGTGCAACACAAACTCCGCACGTCCCGTCGCCTTCGCTCCTTCCGCCGCCACAATGATGTTATACCGTGCCCCCTTCCTCATCGCAATCTCGATTAGGTCGTTCACTCTGTCCATCGAGAAATCGTACTCAGGGATGAGGATGATATAGGCCCCGCTGGCCACCCCCCCCTCCAGCGCCAGCCAGCCTGCATGTCTACCCATCGTCTCCACGACGAACACCCTTCTGTGCGAACCCGCAGTCGTCCTCAGCCTGTCCACTTCTTCAGTGATGACGTTCAGCGCTGTCTCGAAGCCCAAGGTGTAGTCGGTCCCCGGCAAGTCCTTGTCAATGGTCTTGGGAATGCCGACGACATTGACGCCTTCCTGCGACAGTCTGCAGGCAACCCCGAGCGTATCCTCTCCCCCAATGGCGATAAGCGCCTCCAACCCCAGCTTCTCGATGTTTTCCAGCACCTTCCTCGACTGGTCGTTCTGCGGATTGTACGGGTTCGTCCTCGAGGTCCCCAGGAAGGTACCGCCGTACCTATCCCAGGTCCGCACCAGCTCCTCAGTAAGCACAACGCTGCTGAATACCTCGAACCCGTGAATGATGAACTCCCCGGATGCGCGGCTTCCCGGGTCAATATCGATTAGCCCCTTCCATCCGTCACGGATTCCCAGCACCTCGTACTGAACGTCCCTTTCGTCGCGGAGCCGCTCGTCGAGCGCGGTCTTGACAACCCATTTGAGGGCGGGATTGAGACCGGCGCAGTCACCGCCCCCGGTGAGAACCCCTATTCTACTCTTCCTCATGACGCTCACCATCCCCCTTCAGCGATTCACCAAGCGTGAGCACACGCGCCAACATGCTTATGATACCGCTGCATTATGGTGAGCCGCAATAGTGCCGTCAATGGGGCTGGCCTGCACCATCACTGTGACCAGCCTGTGGGTCTTCGAGGGGTGTTTCAGCTGCCCAACCAGACACGCGGCCGGTCAAGAGAGGCCTCTCCATTACCCAGGTTGTCTTGACACCGCCACATGCTTCTCATACACTTGAGATAAGACCGCCTGGGATTGAATCTATGAAATGCCCCGCGTGCCGCAAACCGATGATTGTGGTTGAGCACGAGAAGATCGAGCTCGACTTCTGTGTTAACTGCTCTGGAGTCTGGTTCGATGCGGGAGAACTGAGACTGCTGCTGGAGACCATGGAACTGGAAAGTGACCACGTGTCTCTGGACAGTATCCTCACCTCGCCCGAAGCCAAGTCGGCGGAGAAGAAGCGCAGATGCCCCATTTGCGGCAACAAGATGAAGAAATCAACGGTGGGCCACGAACCGGAGGTGCTCATCGATGCCTGCCCAAACGGACACGGGCTGTGGTTTGACAGTGGGGAGGTTGGACAGCTCATCACCCAGCTCCCTGACAAGGCACCGGGCGAGTCCGACTCCCAGGGCCGGCTTATTGCCTTTCTCGGCGAGGTGTTCCAAGCCCGTGACTAGGCTGTCGAAGCGCCCGGCACAATGTATGTGTCGATACGCCCCAGGCACCCTCCCTAAGACCAAGAAGGGGCACTAGAATGCAGCGGACCAAGAAGTATCATAGAGGAGGACTAGTATGATCGCTCTGTATGTCATCATAGGGGTCGTAGCGGTGCTTCTTATCTGGTTCATCGTTATCTACAATGGCCTGGTGAGGCTGCGCAACCAGGTGAAAAATGCCTGGGCCCAGATCGATGTCCAGCTCAAGAGAAGGCACGACCTGATACCGAACCTTGTCGAGACGGTCAGGGGCTACATGAAACACGAGCGCGAGACACTGGAAGCAGTGACCAGTGCTCGCAACCTGGCGCAGAAGGCGGTCGGTGGCGGTGTCGGCGCCCAGTCCAAAGCTGAGGGCGAGTTGAGCTCGGCCCTATCGAGGTTGCTCGCCGTGGTAGAGAACTACCCTGACCTGAAAGCCAACCAGAACTTCCTCGCGCTTCAGGAAGAACTCACCTCCACTGAGAACAAGATAAGCTTCTCCCGCCAGTTCTACAACGATTCCGTTCTGAAGTACAACAACAAGACCCAGATGTTCCCCTCCAACGCAGTGGCCGGCATGACGGGCTTCAAGGCCAGTGAGTTCTTCGAGGTCGAGGTGGCCGCAGAGAGGGAGGCCCCCAAGGTCAGCTTCAGCTAACCAAGAGACTTCAGCAAATGTGGGAGCAAATCAGGTCCAACCAGATACGGTCGGTGGTACTGGTAGTGGCGATGGGAGCGCTGCTGGTCCTGATCGGCTACTTCGTCGGCATTGCCCTGCTCGGCAGCGCCACTGCCGGCCTCGTCATTTGCCTGGCCATATGGGTGGTGATGAGCCTTGTCGCCTTCTTCCAGGGGGACAGTATCCTGCTGGCGCTGTCGAGGGCGAGGAAGATATCACGCGACGACCACCCTCGCCTGTACAATATCGTCGAGGAAATGAAGATCGCCTCCGGCCTGGAGAAGATGCCCGACATCTACATCATCGACGACCCGGCGTTAAATGCCTTCGCCACCGGCCGGAATCCCAACCGGGCTGCCGTGGCGGTAACCTCGGGGCTTCTGCAGAAGCTGAATCGCGATGAGCTGCAGGGCGTCATTGGCCACGAAATCGCCCACGTAAGGAACCGCGATGTACTGCTGATGGCCATGTGCGGTGTCCTTCTCGGAACCATCGTCATAGTGGCGTGGTTCGCTACGCGCATGCTTTTCTTCGGAGCAGTTTTCGGCGGTAGGCGAAGCTCATCGTCGGCCGGAGGCGGCTACGCCCAACTGATAATCCTGGCAGTCGGGCTCGCCCTGATGATACTGGCGCCGATCTTCGCGTACCTGATCTACTTCGCCATCTCCAGAAAACGTGAGTACCTGGCAGACGCTTCATCCGCTCTCTACACCAGGTATCCGGAGGGTCTGGCCTCCGCCCTGGAGAAGCTTGGCGGGTCAACCGCGGAACTGAAATCGGCCAACCAGGCGACGGCCCCGATGTACATCATCAACCCCTTCCGCAAGAAGGGAAGAGCGGCGACCGACCTGTCCAGCACCCATCCCCCCATATCAGAGCGGGTGCGCATCCTGCGCTCCATGGCTGGTGGCGCCTCTTTCGCCGACTATGACAGCGCCTATCGCCAGGTACACGGGGGCCACAAGGGAGTCGTCACCCCTGCCGCGATGGCCAGTGTTGGCGCCGTTGGGCTGCGAGCGCCGCAGGCAGAAGCGGCGCCTAGGGAGCCGGAGCCGAGCAAGGTGGAACGCACCCGCGAGGTCTCCGACCTCATGTGGAAGCTGAACGACTACAAGACCATCAACTGCGACTGCGGCACCAACCTCAAGGTGCCCCCCAGGTTGAAGGGCTCCCGAGTGAGATGCCCGCACTGTGGCCGCACCCACTCCGTCTAGGAGTGGAGGCCAGGCGCAAGCTGGGCGCTGGCAGACCCGCGAGCCTGAGACCCCCAGGCGCTGGGGCTACTCAAAGACGTAGGTCGTCCCGACGACGTTAAGCGCGAACTGCTCCGGCATCTCCCGGGCAAACTGGTTGATCGCATTCCATCCGGTGCAGTGCATTGGGACGACGAAGTCTGGACCTATCCTCTTCATCTCAGCGATAGTCGGCCCGACAAGAGGCTCGAAGAGCGGGCCGGTCAGATGAAACCCTCCCAGGACCGCATGTACCTTGTCCACACCGGTGACCTTCCGCGCGTGCTCGACGGTATTGATGATGCCTGCGTGGGCACAACCGCTGAGTATCACCAGCCCCTTCCCTTTCACGTTGACCGCGACTCCCTGGTCGTCGTGGAACGGGTCCGTGACCCACTCGTCCTTGATTTTCGCTTCAGCCCATGCGAAGCCGGTCTCGAAGTCGGTCACCCGCTCCACCTCCCCGAGCACCAGTAGGAGGTCTGAGGCCAGAGTCGACGGTTCGCTCTTCTTGCGGACATCAGCGCCCGCTTGCTCCAACACCGATTCGTCCAGCCTCGGCAGCTCAATCACCATCACGCCGGGGACGTTCAGCCGACGCTCAAGAAACGCATCCGGATGGAGAACGAGCGGGATTCCCTTCCCGGCGGCTTCCAGGAACGCCGTAAGCCCTCCGAAATGGTCAACATGGCCGTGGCTCAGCACGGCCGACTCCACCTGGCCGAAGTCGATGCCGAAGACGATCGCATTGTGAAGCAGACACACCGCCGAAATGCCGGCGTCCATGATGACAGTGTGTTCCTCGGAGTCGGCGCACACTTTGATAACAAGCGAAAGACCGTGCTCCGCCAGGGGGGCATTGGTGGCGGCGCCTGCCGGCCGCCGGACGATCTCGGTGTTCTGGCGGACGAACAGATCAGTGTAGTTGTCCACCAGAACGGTGACTTCCAGCCTGTCCGCTTCGCGTACGTTCAGTGCAGCCATAGTGTAAACCCTCCCATCCAGCAGTCTCCACGGCAAGGTTTCGCCTGTTCCTGTCCCTGCGGTACGCCGTGGGCTCACCATATTCCAATCCCGGCCTTCGGGTGTCGGCATTGTATCACGATGCCCCATCAATGAGGAAGCTTTCACCCAAGCCTGCCCCCTGAACCTGCGCGTCAAGGCCGCCACTGCCGTGCCCACCTCGCAGCGGTTGACCGCAAGCCATCTACGTGCTAGACTCACGTCCGACAATGAGTAGACCGCTAGTCGAACTGCTGTACAACGCGTTCTGCATCGAGGAGGTCCCCCCGGTGCGGAGGCTTGCCAGACAGTACGGGTTTCCCCTCCGAGAGTACAACATCTGGGACCTTGCCCCCGACGATCAGACCCTACCTCATCACATACGTAGCAAGATCCGGCGTGTGAGAAGTGGCGAGGAGGGGTTCTTCGCCGGGGCTTGTTTCATCGACGGGGAGGAGATTGACTGGTGGCAGGGCTTTGAAAAGCCCTTCGCCGCCGCGAGTGAGAAAGCCGATGGCTGAGACGAGGCCAATATCCCGGGTCGACCTGGAGCAAGGTATGGAAGGGCCTGGAGTCTTGTGTCTTCGCTCCTTGCCCCGCAGCAACTGGAGCGATGACCCCGACGTGCGCGACCTTCAGGAGACCAGGCAGAGGCTGTACCTTGGACTGGTGGACGAGGTTGGCACCTGCGGCCTTGTGGCGGTGGACGAGGAAGGCGTGGTGGGCTTCGTCACCTTCATGCCAAAGACAACGGCCCGACGGCTGGGGTTCTACACGCTACCGGGTGACAGCGAATTGGAAAGCACTCTAGTGGTAGCGTGTATACACGTGACTCCGACAAAGCGAGGGTGCGGCATAGGGTCGACCCTGATACTGGCGGTCAAGGACTGGGCCGCCGACCACGGCTACGCTGCCATCGAAGCCATCGGCGAGGGGAAGCCCCAATACGGCTGGCATGCCAGCGCGCCATTCCTTGCTTGCGGATTCGACGTGATGAGGGAGCAATGGCATGGGAGCTGGTGCGGTCAGGTGATGAAGTGCGCCGTCGACACGTAGGTGGCTGACGCTTATCCACCCGTGCACCGGCTTGCGTTTATGTCCACTTCCCCCACCGCAGCGGACCCGGATAGGCTGTGCAATCACCCGCGCTAGGCATTGCCCGCATCATTCAGCAACAGCCGTCGAGAGAATATGATAGAGCAACCTCGGAGAACGGAGGGGACTACATGATCAGAGCGTTCAACGGGAAGACACCGAAGATAGCAGATTCGGCTTTTGTGAGCGAATGGGCGTACGTGGTCGGTGACGTGGAGATAGGCGAGAACTCTGGCGTGTGGCCCGGAGCCGTAGTGAGGGGCGACTTCGGCCCGATTAAGATCGGCAAGAACTCTCAGATCGAGGACAACAGCGTAGTCCACAGCGGGATGGCTATGGAGATCGGTGACAACGTGACGATAGGGCATAGCGCTGTCATCCACGGCCTCAAGATCGGCAACAACGTCCTCATCGGCAACAACGCTACCGTGCTGGATTTCGCCGAGATCGGGGACGGCTGCATAGTCGGAGCCAACTCAATGGTGGCCACAAGGCAGCAGATCCCCAGCAAGTCATTTGTCACCGGCGTGCCCGCCACAGTGAAAAAGGATCTGTCCCCAGAACTGGTAAAAGACATGCGCCGCAGAATGGGCGACAGGTACGCCCAGATGCGGCCGGAGGGCATGCCGGAGATGAGCTACTCAGAACTGCTGAAGAAATACAAACAAGAGGGATTGTAGGACAATAGGACAAGTGGTGAGTCCCTGGTGTATGATTGGCCCGCAGGATAGCGTCGGCCTCTCGCCGGTCTTGCCCCGCTGGTCTCCGATGAGAAGCCGCTCGAGCGAGCCCACGGGGCACTGGTGCAATGCAGGGGGGTAGAAGTATGGCCCAGCCGTTTCTAATGGCGAAGAACCTCCGCAAGAGCTTCGACGGTCGCAAAGCCGTTGACAGAGTGTCATTCAGCATCAGCAAAGGAGAGATATTCGGCCTGCTGGGGCCGAACGGCGCCGGCAAGACCACCATCATCCGCGTCCTATCCACTGTTCTGGAGCCCGATCGCGGTAATGTAATCATAGGTGGCCACTCCGTACGGAGAAACCCTGACGCCGTTCGTCGCCTAATTGGCGTCTGTCCTCAGGAACTGGCCCTCTATGAGGAGCTGTCCGCCATCGACAACCTGGTCTTTTTCGGCCGGATGGTCGGGCTCAGCGGCAGCGAGGCGAAGGCCCAGGCCGTGGCCCGTCTCAAGCTGGTGGGGCTCAGAGGACGGGCCAGGGGAAGGGTCGACAAGTTCTCCGGCGGTATGAAGCGGCGTGTGAACCTCGCCGTGTCGCTCATGGGACATCCCAAGCTTCTATTTCTGGATGAGCCCACCGTGGGCATAGACCCGCAGTCACGGAACAACATCTACGAGACCATCGAGGGGCTGCGTCGCAAGGGCATGACTATCCTCTATACCACGCACTACATGGAGGAAGCCAGCCGTATTTGTGATCGCGTCGCCATCATCGACAATGGCCGGATAATCGCTCTGGACACCCCGCTGGCGCTAAGGAGCCGCCTCGGCCCGCCGGAGAGCGTGACCCTGGAAGACGTCTTCTTGAAGCTGACCGGCAGGTCGCTGCGGGACTGAATCAGCATGACCAAGCCTCTGCTCATCGCGCTGCACGAGGTACGCATCTACCTGCGAGACAAGGGTGACCTCGCCTTCAGCCTGCTCTTGCCGGTAATCACCTTCGCGCTGTTATACGGTGCGTTCGGTGGGCAGGACACCTTCCATGGCACCGCCTACGTGGTCAACGAAGACGCAGGAGGGGCGTACTCCGAGTTGCTCGTCGAACGTCTGGACACGCAGGACAGCCTCGACGTGGTCCTGCTCTCTGCCGGAGAGGCGGACGCCAAACTGGAGCGCGCCGACCTCCTCCTCGTTTTCTACATACCCTACGGGTTCTCGGATGAGCTGGCCGCTGGAGACCAGGCGGAGCTTGTAACCAGGCAGCGCGGCAACGGTGGCGACGAGGGCCAGATAGTCGCCTCGATCGTTCGCAGCATAGTCGACAACCTGGCCCAGGAGTTCCACGTCCGTGCGCTGGTCGCTGAAGCCGTTGCCGGCGAAGGCATCAACGCGGAGCATATTGCCACCACCGCAGACTACTTCATTGCGCAGCAGCGTGAGGACCCCTCTGTTTCTGTGCGTCAGGAGACCTTCGGCGGCGCCAGTGACCCGCTGGAGATGTTCCTTCCCAGCATCCTCACCATGTATGTACTGTTCAACGTCACCCTGACGGCGCGAGCCATAGTCGAGGAGCGACGGAAGGGAACCCTGGAAAGGCTGATGACCACCCAGCTTGAGGTGGGTCAGTTGTTCTTCGGCAAGTTCCTCGCCTTCTGCGCTCGAGGCATGGTGCAGACCCTCATCTTGATGCTCCTGGCCTACGCCGTCTTCCAGATGTTCACCCTGGCGTCGTTCTTCCAGTCCCTGGCCATCGTGGCGCTCTTCCTCGCCGCGGTGAGCGGCCTGGGGCTCATCATCGCATCGGTCGCGCGCACCGAGGACCAGGCGACGTGGATTGCCATTGTGTTCACCATGATCATGGTCATACTGGGCGGCACCTTCTTCGAGCTCCCCGAGAGCGGCGTGCTGGCCACCCTCAGCCATATCTCCGTCAATACCTACGTCAATGACGCCCTGAAGGCGGTCATCAACGAAGGGCTTTCCCTCGCGGGGGTGAGCATGCAGCTGGCCGTGCTGGCGGGGGTTGCCGTCGTGGCTTTGCCATTGGGCCGACTGCTGTTCAAGGCCTTGCCCGGAGGCAGATGAGCACCATGAAACACGCCTGGTTCATAATGCTCAAAGACCTCAAGCTCTTCTCCAAGGACCGCATGGCCCTCTTCTTCTTCATTCTCTTCCCCTTCATCTTCGTCATCGTCTTCAATTTTCTGCTGGGCGATGTGGGTGGCGGGGACGAGAGGATTGCACTCAATGTGACCACGCTCGAGCAGCAGGAAGAGAGCATCAGCCACCTGATACTCCAGGCGATCACCACCGAGGATGAATCGGAACTCGAACCCGGGAAGCCGACAGTAGTATGGGACGATGACTACGACGAGGCGCGTGAGAAGGTCGAGAACGGCGACATCGATGGCCTGCTGGTCTTCCCCGAGGACTTCACCGACGAGGTGATGCGGGGTGGCACCGCCGAACTGACGGTACTGGCGCAGGCGGACGCTATGAACACCCGAGCCGCCCTCAATGCGCTGGCCAGCGCCATAGCAGCTCGGCTCGACTCCCAGGCAGCGGCTGGCGGTGCTACCGTCGCCCTCCTTATCGAACAGGGAACACTCGATCCCGATGACGCCGAGGCTATTGAAGAGGTCATGCACGAGTTCTACTCCGAAGACAATGTGGCCGAGGGCCAGACGGCCATCATCGTCAATACTGAGACGGTGGGCAAGGTGGAGCCGGAAAGCGTGGCGAACCAGGTCATCCCCGGCTATTTGGTGATGTTCGTCTTCTTCGCCGCCGCCTTGGGCGCGGAGGTCATTGTCAAAGAAAGGGAGAAGCACACACTGGAGCGGCTGCTCGCCACATCGGTGCGGAAACGGTCCTTGCTCGGGGGGATATATGCTGGAACCGCCGCCAAGGGCCTGATCCAGATAGCCGTGTTCTGGGCAGTCGGCATTCTGGCGTTCAACATCGACCTCGGGGTGTCCCCCGCCGCCGTCGTCATTCTCTCCCTTCTGGTAGTAATCATGTCGGCGGCTTTCTCCATAATGCTGGCCGCCCTGGTCAGGACGCGGCGCAGTGCCGGCTCGCTGGCGGTGCTAAGCGCCCTCATACTGGCACCGCTTGGCGGCTGCTGGTGGCCGCTCTTCTTTCTCCCATCGTGGATGCAGTTCCTGGCCAAGCTGACGCCGCATGGGTGGGCCATGAGCGGCTTCAACAAACTGATGCTCTTCGGCGCAGAGTTCGGCGACGTAATCACGGAGATGATAGTCCTGCTGGGCTTCGCCGCGCTGTTTGGCCTCATCGGCTTGTGGCGCTTCCGCGCCGGCGCGGCCTGACAGGGCTGGGAGGCATACCGAGCAGTGTGGACACAGAGCACGATACGAGCATGTAGCGCATGGACCGCCTGCACAGCGCCGATAAGTGTTGACACAGGTTCATCTCTTGACAAGAGCAGCGTTGGCCACTACAGTCCGAAATACCGAAGAACGCGGCCGTGCCGGTGCGACCACAAGGACAGAACCAGCGTAGGGCCTGGCGTTCTTCTGGTATAACAGCGCTATGGATACAGTTATCTTTGCCATTCACGCAGTCTTATGGATACTGGGATTCCTGTTTCTATATCACATACCCCTGTGCAGAAGGAGGGGGCAAGGTAATCCCCCCTCATATCCACGTACATCAGTCATCATTCCAGCGCGCAATGAGGAAACCACTCTTCCCAGCCTGCTCGTGTCACTTGAAGGCCAGAGTCTTACCCCCGATGAAATCATTGTTGTCGATGATGAGTCAGAAGACAGAACAAGCGAGATAGCAGACAGAGCAGCAGTGAAGGTGGTACAATCCGAACCGTTACCCGCTGGCTGGACGGGTAAGACGTGGGCCTGTCATCAGGGTGCTCAACTGGCAACAGGCGACGTCCTGCTATTCCTCGATGCAGACACCACAGTAGAGAGAGACGGATTCGTGCAGATCATGGATACGTACCTGGAAGCGGAGGGTGTGCTATCGATCCAGCCCTATCACAGAACCCGGCGCCTCTATGAGGAACTCTCCTCCTTCTTCAATGTGATTATGATGGGTGCAATCGACGCGTTCAGTGTCCTTGGGGGGAAGCTCAAGCCAACTGCACTTTTCGGTGCCGTGCTGGTGCTGTCCCGCAAGCACTATGTGGAAAGCGGCGGCCACGAGAAAGTGAAAGGTAAGGTAGTTGAGGATGTTGCTCTCGCCAAGGAACTGAGGAAAAGTGGCATCCCCATCCGTTGCCGCGGCGGGAAGGGGGCAGTCTCCTTTCGCATGTATCCCCACGGCCTCAGGCAGCTAGTGGATGGCTGGAGCAAGGGCTTCGCCTGGGGAGCGGCACAAATCGCAGTCCCGTCGCTCCTCGTGACTTTCGCGTGGATCGTGGGCAGCCTTGGCACCGTGCGGTATCTTGCCGAATCCTCATTCGCCGGTAACACCACCGCAATTGCGCTCTGGGCTTCGCTCTACCTGGCCTATGCTGCTCAACTATACTGGATGCTCTTTCGCATCGGGACGTTTCGGGTGTACACGGCTCTCTTCTATCCGGTCTCTCTGCTCTTCTTCATCGCCGTATTCGCACGCTCCTCACTACTCGTCTTGCTGGGAAGACGCGTCAACTGGAAAGCCAGAACCATAGACCTCAGAGGCAAGGTGACGCAGTAATGGTCATTCACTTGACGGGTCTCTGGATGGTGCTCATCGACTTCACGGCATGGCTCACAATCCACATAGTCGTCTCCTGTGCCATCGCACACCCTCCGGCGCACGTCTTTCACCCTGAAAGCTGGCTCTACCGGCAGCGGAGGTGGGAGAAGAACGGCAGGATCTACGAATTCCTATTCCACGTGAAGAAGTGGAAGGAAATCCTGCCAGACGGCGCCGCTCTCTTCGAGAGCGGGTTCAGGAAGAAACGCCTGCAGAGTGCGGATGAGGCCTATCTAGGACGATTCGTGCGGGAAACCTGCCGGGCAGAGGTCACGCACTGGGCAATCTTCTTCTGCGCCCCTTTCTTCTTCATATGGAACCCGTGGCACATTGGAATCATCATGATAGCGTATGCTTCCCTCGTAAATATGCCGTGCATCATCACCCAGCGATACAACAGGATACGGCTGAACAGACTTGCCCGAAATCACCACCTCTCCCCGTAAGCATCCTCTGCTGACATGCACTCAAGACGGGCTTCGCTGAACTCATGCAGCGTCAAACGGCCTACGGCGAATGTCGCGCAGCGCCGTCCTCACCGCGTGGTAGCCACACATCCCGTGTACGCCAGCGCCCGGCGGCGTCGATGAAGAGCAGATATCGTGGAGAAACCCCGGCTCAGTCAACTCGCCCCAACGAGTGCCGCCGCCAACCGTCTCCCAGGCCTCCACCAGAAGCACTGACAGGCCCTCCCGTGCCAGCGTTATCGACGCCGACAAGCCGTTGGGCCCTGAACCAACAACCACCGTGTCATAGGCGTGCTTCTGTCCCATTCTCCCTTCCGTCATGCTTGCGCCTGGATAGTCTGCCAATGCAGCGAAGCGGAAAGGTGAGCACCACGTACAGAACGGTCCTGATCTGGGCGTTGTGCCACAGATTGCCAACCTCGGAGCACTGCAGCCTGGCGTCGATGCACTCCTTCTGCACGTCGACTGTCCCCTCCACACCCAGGTGAGTAGCCATAGACCCCAGGACATGGCGCCATATCCTTTCCTGGAATTTGGAGCCCACAAGGCGGAAAGCCATTTCGTAGACGGGGTCACTGCCGCGGGCGAGGCCCTGGATCTGCGTCACTACACACCCGTCCTCGTCGGACGCGCTGAACGTGACCCAGCCAGACTCCGGATGGCCCTGGGGCGTCATCAAGGTGAACGACTCATCATCCGCATAGAGGACCAGCACACCGGTGGCCACCGGCCCACCCGGGGTAGATGAGTTGATGAGCACTATCTCGCCAGGCTGGATGCCCGCCGCCGACGGGTAGAAACGGTTCTGATGTGGCTGAAAACCGGGGAAGTTGTTCTTGAGAACCTCAATAGCCTGAGCTGGTGTAGTGACGGCACCGCCGAGACGCAAGCGGTACGTCTTCTGCCACATCTGGCCAAACCCTTCCACGGGGCCCACAGCGCGCCGACCTTCCACGTTCAGATTTGTCGCTTCCGCAGGCATGTCGGGAACCCGGAGCTTCGAGACCAGCGGAGCCCAGTGAGCGGCAGCGCGCGCTTCGTCTGCCTCGGGTTGCCTCGACGAGTCCATCGCTTCTGTCTCCGCACCGTCGCCGGGCTTCGAGTCGCCCAACTGAGATAGGGCTTCCGCCACGCTTCCATGAATGGGAAAGGCCCTGTCCAGACGGGCCAAGCTGAATACCTCCACGTAACGGCGACTCAACCCGATAGCGGCCAGGCGCTGCCGACGGCGCCTGGCTTCCACACTGAGCTTGACGAGCAAACTCGCACCGCCACTGTTCATGTGCTTCATCCCGCCGAAGTCGAGGACGAGTGACGAGCAGCGGTCACTGCAGGCCTGGTTGTAGGCCTGCATGAGCGCATCTTCGGAAAGGGCGGTTATCTCGCCCCTCAGTTCCAGCATGTAAGTCCCCTCAGCCAGCTTGACGACGTTCATTCTGACCTCCACCAATGCAGTACTGGAGCATTCTAGCTCTCCATTCGAAATTGGGCGCACGTACGACGCTAGCGGTTCTCCCTCGCGCCTGGCGACATCCGGCAATGCTGCTTTGCGCGGTCACCAAGCCATCTCGCTGAGATGCCACCCGACCGACATAGCACGGGTCAGCCGCATATCACCGGCTGGCAGCCGGCCACTTCAAGGCAGTCCAAGCGGAGAGACAACCCTGTCACCAACGGTTCCAGGCGAACCGCCTCGTTTAGCTGCCGCGTCCCGCCTCTCCCGAATCGTGACGCAACGTGAAGTCGCGTTCTAATCTATCCTCTCCATGTCCTCTCCGCAGCAGACGAGGGTGCCCCCGCCAACCTTGGTGACGGTCACCTCGTTGCCACAGACATTGCACCTGTACTTCTCGCCGACCTTCTCAACTCCCATCGCTGAACCTCCTTCACTCCCAGATACGACAAGAACGTCAGTCGCGCTCGGGGGAGTGCGTCTGGTACCCCTACGGCGCCGCTGCAAATTGCCTGAGGTTCCAGTATAGCAGCTTGTTCCGTAATCACCAATCGCCCCGCAGGCTCTGACCATCCTTGCACAAGAATGGACGGCACCCCAACCCTGCGGCCAGCCCCACCCCCACCACTGTTCATCCAAGGCTAACCGCCTCAACAATACCGAGCCCGCTGGACATCGAGCCGTCAGTGGTGCTACCATTCAGCCAGCCCAGCGGGGCCAACACGTCCGGAGAGGGCTGAAGCCACAGGCCGTCGAAGCCGCGACAACGGCCACGCGGACCCGGGTTCGCCAAAGCTGCGAGCATATCCATTCCCTACCGGGCAAGTCGCAGACAGTTCACTCCGACCGGAAGAGGCTTCAAGTGGAAACGTGAAACCAGTTCGTCGTGATCAGTAGTCGCGAACACCTGCGCCTTCTCAAGGGACCAGCGTGACGATCGCCGGCAACGCCGTTTTCTAATCTATGCCGATGCTCTTCGCCTTAGGCCAGTTTCAGCGGTGCTGACATGATTCGATTTCTTCAGCTGCTCAGGCCACCGACCACAAGGCTGTCCGATACTCTGGTCTACATGCTCCTCTGCCTTGTGACGGCAATCTCAGCGACGCCGGCATCAGTCCTCAAGAGGAGAACTCTGCGACAGTCCGTGTCCATCATCCTTACCAGCCTCATGCCCAGAGACCTGCTTATCGACTACATGGGCGTGAGGTTTCTCGCCAGAAGGGGAAAGGCAGACATACTGCTGCTCAACCCGCTGAGCAGCCCCGAGGTTTGGGACTGCTTCACACCGCGACAGGGTGACGTAGTGCTAGACGTCGGGGCACACGTGGGGAAATACGCTCTCGTTGCTGCCAAGCGTGTTGGGACAGCAGGCCGAGTGATAGCCATTGAAGCGCATCCCGAGAACTTCCGAGCACTAAACGACAATACCCGTATCAACGGTTTTCAGAACGTCTTCTCCTCTAATGTTGCCGCCTTCAGTGAAGACGGGAAGAGACGGAGGTTGTTCGGCCAGTGGGACACTGCTTATTCCCTCACATCGTGGCATCCTCACTGCATCAGCGTCGACACAAGAACCACAGACTCGATTCTGACCCAATACGGCATAGAGAGCGCAGATTGGGTGAAGATAGATGTCGAGGGTGCGGAGGTCGAAGTGCTTGCCGGCATGAAGAAGGTCATAGGCAACAGCCCCAATCTGCGAATCCTGATTGAAGTCAGCTCAGGCAATGAACGGGAGGTGGACCGCATCCTCAGTGCCTTCCACAAGACCTGCATCAAAGGACGAGACATGTTCTACTGGAAGGGCCAGATTGAAGACTGTCTCGCCAAGTCCGACACATGCCGAGAGAGCAGTTGATTTTGCCTCCAACGTTCCGCTATACTCCCTGATAGCCCACATTCTGTGCGCAGCATCCCACCGGAGAGAAGAGGTCGCTTGTGAACAATAGAGTAGTCATCACTGGTATAGGCGTAATGAGCCCTTTGGGGCTGGACCCCGCCTCCCTGTGGCAAGCTTTGATTTCGGGCCAGTCCGGGGTGGACCACATCACCGCCTTCGATACTGGCCCTTTCATGACGAAGATCGCCGCCGAGGTCAAGGGCTTCGACCCTGCTCAATACATGGACCGCAAGGAACTTCGGCGCATGGATAGTTTCGCCCACTTCGCCGTGGCCGCCTCACTTCAGGCGGTTGAGAATGCCCACCTCAAAATCGACGCATACAATGCCAATGATGTGGGCGTGATCATCGGGGCAGGCTATGGCGGCTTGCACAGTGTTCTCACCCAATATGAGGTACTCAAAGAGAGGGGCCCTGAGAGAGTGAGCCCTTTCCTCGTTCCCATGATGATCGCTGATACCGCCTGCGGGGTAGTGTCCATCACGCTTGGCGCGAAGGGCCCCAACTTCTGCATAACCTCAGCCTGTGCCAGCGGCTCCGATGCCATTGGCGACTCCCTCGAGATCATCAAGCGCGGCGACGCCCAGGCAATGATCGCCGGGGGTACCGAGGCGCAGATAATCCCGCTTACCCTCGCCGCCTTCAACGCGGCACGGGCTATCTCCACCAGAAACGACGAGCCGCAGAAGGCATCCCGACCCTTTGATGCTGAGCGGGACGGTTTTGTCATGGGAGAAGGGTGTGTCGTTCTCGTCCTCGAGAGCCTTTCTTTCGCCACCAAGCGAGCCGCACCTATTTTGGCTGAAATCATAAGCTACGGTGCCACCGCAGATGCCTTCCACATCACCCAACCAGCGGAGGATGGTGAAGGTGGCGCACGGGCGATGGCGATGGCCCTGCGCAAGGCGGGCCTCGAGCCGGCACAGATCGACTATATCAATGCTCACGGCACTTCAACCGTGCTTAACGACAAGAATGAGACAATCGCGATCAAGACCGTCTTCGGAGAGCACGCCTATCGTGTCCCCGTGAGCTCGACGAAGTCGATGACTGGACACCTCCTCGGCGCCGCCGGAGCCATGGAAGCGGCGGTATGCGTTCTGACTATCCAGAATGGGATTATCCCGCCAACGATAAACCTCACCTCCCCTGACCCCGACTGCGATCTCGACTACGTGCCCAATGTAGCTCGCCGGGCAAAGGTGGACACGGCCATGTCCAATTCATTCGGCTTTGGTGGCCACAACTCCACCCTCATCTTCCGAAGGTACCACGAGGCATGAGACATTGAAGCGTACCCGTTGGCAACTCCCACCGCAGCTGTCACAAGAGCAGCTCGCCGGCATGGACTTGCCTCCACTGATGGTTCAGCTCCTCTACAATCGTGGCATCACCGATCGCGCTCAAGCGGAATCCTTCCTCGCCGCTGATGAACACCTGCTCAACGACCCATTCCTTCTCCCAGACATGGACAAAGCAGTTTCCAGAGTCTACAGCGCTCTGCTCTCTGGAGAGAAGATCGCCATATACGGAGACTTCGATGCCGACGGTATGACGGCCACCGCTATCCTTGCACAGGGTCTCTCATTCCTTGGCGGTACAACCATCCCGTACATTCCTCACCGCGTCGAGGAGGGCTATGGCCTCAATCACGCAGCCGTGCAGAAGCTGCACAAGGAGGGAGTCAGTCTCATAATCACCGTGGACTGCGGCATCAGCAACGCCGTTGAAGTCGAAAGAGCGCAAAGCATGGGCCTTGACATCGTGATTACCGACCACCACACCGTTCCCCAGAGACTGCCCCAGGCCGTCGCCGTGGTCGATCCCAAGAGGGCCGATTCTGACTACCCCTTTCCAAAGCTCGCTGGAGTAGGCGTCGCTTTCAAGCTGCTCCAAGCACTCTTTGGCTCGCTGGGCAAAGACGGCCATACCGATACATTCCTCGACCTCGTTGCCTTCGGAACCATTGCTGACATGGAGCCGCTACTCGGCGAGAACCGCTATCTAGTGAAGCGTGGTCTGGAGTTGTTGCGCGCAACAACGCGGCCTGGCCTCAGGGAGATGGCCAAGTCCGCTGGCGTTTCTATTTCGAGCGTCGACCCCGAGACCATCTCTTGGTCTCTCGGGCCCCGGCTCAACGCCGCGGGAAGGCTGGAGCACGCCATGGCAGGCTATGACATCCTGCTGACCGACTCCGTGGAAGAGGCCGAGAAGCTGGCCAAAGTGCTGGAGAAAAGGAATAGTGAGCGCCAGAGGCTGACCGAGGTTGTACTCGCCAAGGCACGTGAGAAGCTGCTTGCTCAGGGCGGCGATGCACCTCTTCTCCTGGTCGCCGATGAGGCCTTCCCCAGCGGCGTGGTAGGAATCGTTGCCGGCAGGCTGGTGGATGAGTTCTATCGCCCGGTCATTGTATTCGAGCAGGGCAAGAAATGGAGCAGGGGAAGCGCCCGCAGCATCCCGGAGTTCGACATGATAGCTGCTCTGACCTCATGCGATAGCCTCCTCGAGCGCTTTGGCGGGCATCCTATGGCGGCAGGGTGCACGGTGGCCACTGACAACTTGGAGCGTCTCGAGGTGTGCCTCCGTCGCATTGCCACGGAGCAGATCTCGCGCCTCGACCTTCGCCCTCTCATCCCCATTGACGCCGAGGTTCCACTGTCCACCCTCGACAGCGTGACCTTCCAAATGATGCAGAGGCTCGCGCCTTTTGGCTGTGCCAATCCTTACCCAACGTTTGTCAGCCGCGACATCACCGTGGTGAACCACCGCAGCGTAGGCGCTAACGGAAAGCATCTCAAGTTCAAGCTGCGAGATGGCAACGCGACCTGGGACGGCATTGGTTTCAGACTAGGCAGTCACGCGAGCGAAGTTGCCCCGCTCCTAGACATCGTGTACAACCTCGAGGTCGACCAATGGCACGGGCAGGAGACTCTTCAACTCAACATCTTGGACTTCGCCCCAGCTTAGAACCTTTCTCTCGCCAAGGCCCGTAGCCATTCACCATCCCCCTGACCCTGCAAGCGGAACACATAGGAGCCAGGTCTGCATGGCAGATGACACGCGGTGCAAGGCAGCCACCTGCTAGTGCATTTGGCACAACATTATGTTAAAATACTGTGCCGAGAGGAAGGGGAGGACAATGAGACAGGAAGTTGAGAGTTTCCTCAATCACCTTTCAATGGAGAAAGGCTTCTCCTCAAACACCATAGAGGCCTACAGAAACGATCTCGGCCAGCTTGCCATTTTCATAGAGGACCAGGCCACGGTGAAAGGCTACAAGCCTCAATGGGCCTCCGTCGACCGCAATCTCCTCATAGGCTACATTCTCGACCTGAAGGAAAGAGGCTATGCATCGGCCACGGTAGCCCGCAAGGTGGCCGCTATGAAGTCGTTTTTCGATTTCTTGGTCTCCGAGGGGGCCTCCCCTAGTGACCCTACGGAGAACCTCAGCTCGCCGAAGGTGGGCAAGTCCCTGCCCAAAGCTCTGTCCACCAGAGAGATTGAAATCCTCTTGAACGAGCCGGCCAAGTCTTCATCGGTGGAGGCCGTACGGGACAAGGCCATGATGGAACTGATGTATGCCGGTGGCATGAGGGTATCGGAACTGGTGTCGATGAACGTTGGTGACATCGACCTTGACGCAGGCTCCGTTCGCTGCTTCGGAAAGGGTTCAAAGGAAAGGTTGATCCCTATTCACAGGAGAGCGGCCGAGGCCGTGGCGCAGTATGTCAGGCAGGCTCGGCCTCAACTTCTCCGCGACAGCGGCGAGGAAGCGCTGTTCTTGAACCGTCGTGGGGAGCGTCTAACGAGGCAGGGTTTCTGGCTCATCCTGAAGTCTTATGTCAAGTCAGCGGGGATACAAGCCGATGTCACGCCTCACACATTTCGCCATAGCTTCGCCACGCATATGTTGAAGGGTGGAGCTGACCTGAGGGCGGTTCAGGAACTGCTGGGACATGCCAATATCTCGTCGACACAGATTTACACTCATCTCAGCAGTGAACACGTGCACCAGGTTTACGAGAGCGCACATCCCCGCGCCAACGAATAGCCCTGACAGCACTGGCAACCCGTCTTGACGGTCAGCCTTTTCCAAGAACAGGAGCGACAGATGCCACAGAAGAAATCTCACCGTATCGCCTCCAGGCAGGCAGCGGCCAGCAAAGACCGCAAGAAGAAAAAGAAGGCGCAGGCAACTCAGCAGAGAGTCCCAGCTGCCCCGCCAACGCCTGAACTGGTGGATGCAACTCCTCCCCAGCCAGTGCCGCCGCCGGTAGCTCAGCCCGCCCAGGACGCTGTTCCCGCGTCGCAGTACATAGTCAGGGACCTCCGCAATATCGGCATCATAGCCGGCTCCATAATCATCATCCTCATCGTACTCAGCTTCGTACTGTAGCGGGGGGATGCTATGGCCGCGAGGGGCTTGGAAGAGCAACTGAAGGCATTGCCCCAGAAGCCCGGCGTCTACCTCTTCAGAGATGCCTCGAGAAACGTGCTCTACGTCGGCAAGGCAGCCAACCTCCACAGTCGGGTCAGAAGCTACTTCACCACTGCCTCAGCCCTGTCTCCCAAGCTGCACCGGATGATGGCCCGGGTAAGCGACTTCGAATTCCTCGTTACCGACTCAGACCAGGAGGCACTCATCCTGGAGTGCAACCTTATCAAGAGGCACCGTCCCCACTACAACGTGCGCCTCAAAGACGACAAGACCTACCCCTACCTCAAGATCACGTTGAATGAAGAGTGGCCCACCGTCTACATAACCAGGCGCGTGGAGCAAGATGGGAGCCGCTACTTCGGCCCATACGCCAGTGCTGCTTCCATCAGGAAGACCCTTGAACTGCTTAGACGTCTGTTCGCTTTCCGCTCTTGCAGAAAGGAGATAGGCGGTGCCCACCGCAGGCCATGCCTTGAGTATGACATCCACCGCTGCCTCGGGCCATGCATCGGCGCCGTCTCCAGGGAAGACTATCGAGACATCATCGAGCAGGTGATACTGTTCCTCGAAGGCAGACAGGAGAAGGTGGTCAAGGAGCTTGAATCGAAGATGCGCCAGGCTTCGGCCCAGCTTGAGTTTGAACGAGCTGCCGTATTGCGTGATCAGATTCACGCCGTGGAGATGGTCAGCGAGCGGCAGAAGATATCGTCACCCGTTGTGGGCGACCAGGATGTTATTGCCCTGGCCCAGGACAAGGACCAGGCATACGTGGAGGTCTTCTTCATTCGTAACGGCAAGCTTATAGAGCGGGACCACTTCATCCTGCAGGGGACCCGAGATGAGGAGCCAGGTCAGATCATGCGCAGCTTTCTCAATCAGTTCTATGACTCCGCGACATATGTCCCGCCATCGATTCTGCTCCAGCACGCGCCCGAGGAGCGCGCCACCATCAGGAGCCGCCTGACAAGCAAGAGAGGGAGCAAGGTGGCTCTCATAGTGCCGCAGCGTGGAGAAAAGAAGAGGCTGACCGACATGGTTGCCGAAAACGCCCGGCAAGGACTGGCGCAACTTATGGTCAAGTGGCTTGCCGACCCCGAGACGACCGCCACCGCCCTCGAAGAGCTGAGGCAAGAACTCGCCCTGCCCCAGACGCCAAAGCGTATCGAATGCTACGACATATCGGACATAGGCGGCACCGCCGCAGTGGGCAGTATGGCTGTATTCGAGGATGGGCAACCCAGGCCCTCCCACTACCGCCGCTTCCGCATCAAGACAGTGCACAGCCCGGACGACTATGCCATGATTCAAGAGGTCCTGCGAAGGCGCTTCAAGAGGGCAAGCGCCAAGGAAGAAGGCAGTGACCGTAGCGCCTGGCGGTCACTGCCTGACCTCGTGCTCATCGACGGCGGCAGAGGACATTTGTCCTCGGCCCTGGCCGCAATGGAGGAGATGGGCGTGGAGTCAATCCCCGTCGCCGCCCTGGCGAAGGAGCGTGAGGAGTTGTTCCGCCCTGGCCTCACTGAACCCATACTGCTGCCAAGGACGTCACCTGCGCTGTACCTAGTGCAACGTATCCGGGATGAGGCGCATCGCTTTGCCCTGGGATACCACCACAGGGTGCGGCGAAGCAAGGCAGTGGCTTCAGCCCTTGACAATGTCCCCGGTATTGGCCCCAAGCGCAAGCGCGCTCTCCTCAAACGGTTCGGCTCCGCAAGAGCGATCAAGGATGCCCCTATCGACGAAGTCGCAGCGGTGGTGGGAATGACCCGCTCGCTCGCCGCAAGGGTCAAGGAGTACTTGTGAACAAGGGGGAGGTCACCGTTTTCCAACACACGCTTTGTGACCTCTGCGGCGCAGGCGAGTCTGTAAGACTTGGCAAGCCAAAGGCCTCGAACCGGATAAAGGGTATCCTCCCTGTTCCGCCTGACATCTCCATAATGAGGTGCGCCCACTGCGGCTTCTACTACACTGACCCGATGCCTTTCTGGGGAGAGCAAGACCTGCAGAAGGTCTACGATGCCGCGTACTTCCCGCCAATGACCCGCTGGTGGAAACGGGTGAAAACACAGGCCGACCCCAGGCGCCGCCTGGACGCTATCGAGACACATGCCGACGGTCGGGCATTGCGGTTCCTCGAGGTCGGGTGCGGGCTGGGATATGGCCTTGAGGAGGCCGTGAGGCGAGGCTGGGACGCCCGCGGTCAAGACGTTTCCCGGTTCTTCGCCGAGCAGGTGGAGAGCCGCCTCGGTGTCCAGGTCTTCGTGGGCCAGCTCGCCGAGGCACGCTATCCGGAACACTCCTTCGATGCAGTCTACATCGACAGCGTGCTCGAGCACCTGCCAGCGCCCATGCAGATGCTCAGGGAGGTCCACCGCATCCTCAGGCCAAACGGCATCGCCCATTTGACGGTAACCAACGAGGGCGCGCTGGTCAACAAATTGAGAGGGCTCCTTCTCAAAGTGGCACCGCTCGGACGAAGCCCGATACTGAGCCCCTTGGCCTATCCCGTCCATCTGGTCGGCTTCACGCCACATACTCTCAAGCTCGCCTGCCACAGCACGGGATTCGAGATGAGGAGCCTTGAGGTGCGGGCGGGGGCAAGCGAGTGGCGAAAGTACGGGACACACAGCATAGGGCGGCTTCTGTCGAACCTCGCATGCTCACCGATATGCCTTGTCGGCGCAATGGCGGGCATGGGCATCGCCATTGAGGCCGTGGTCTCAGCTCGCAAGTAGGATCGAAATGAGAGTGGCGAAGGTCATCATCGGAGACATAGACAGCATCACCGGCGGCTACCTGTATGAGAAGAAGCTGGTCGAGTACCTGAGGCAACAGGGCCACCAGGCAGACATAGTAAGCATCCCCAATCTCCCATATGCGCTGCAGTTCTTGGCAAATCTGTGGCCACCCCTCTACTTCCTGGCGAAGAAGTACGACGTCATCATTGAGGACGAGATGGCCCACAACGCCGTCTGCCTGTTCAATCTCTGGGCCAGGTACGTCACCAGGACCAGGGTCGTCGCCATAGTCCACATGTTTAGCTGGATAGCGGCAGGGGGCAACTGGCTAAGACCGCTCGTCAGGTTCATCGAGAAGACGATGCTCAGGTCAGCGGACCTCATCATCGCCAATAGCCGGCACACCAGAGAGGCAGCCGAGAACATGGGCCTGCCCGCTGACGCTATTGTGGTGGTGTATCCAGGATTCGACACGGACCTGGCGAGAGAAAAGACGCCTGAGCACGGTGACAGAGTGAGGCTGCTTTTTGTCGGCAACTGGAGCCCTCGCAAGGGGTTGGACACCCTGATTGAAGCTGTCTCCCTGCTCGACAATCCGCTGATAGTCCTCGACGTGGTAGGGGACGACAGCTCTCACCCGCGCTACGCCACGCGAGTCAGAAGGAGCATAGCAGTAGCAGGCCTGGAGAAGCGCGTGCGGCTCCATGGGAGGGTAGGTCGGGAGTCAATCGCCAGGTTCTACTCTGAGGCAGACGTGTTCGTCCTGCCGTCGTCGTACGAACCCTTCGGCATCGTGTTTGCCGAAGCCATGTCCTTCGGCCTGCCCATAATCGCTGCTGATGCCGGTGGCATACCTGAACTGGTTGAACACGAGGACAACGGTCTGCTTGTCCCGCCCAACGATGCCATTGCCCTCGCCAGCGCCATAGACAGGCTCGCCTCCAGCGCCGATCTGCAGGAGAGACTGGGTGCAAGAAGCTACGAGAAATCGAAGGGGTTGAACACCTGGGACGATTGTTTCGCCATCGTCCTTGGCCACCTCAAGAGACTGACAGGAGAGGCGGCGTAACGGCAAGGCCATTCACTTGAAGGCCCCTACTTCCAGTATGAGGAGTAGGCGGAGGGCGACTCCCATAAGGTCACCTTCAGGCCACCGGCCTCATCCCCCAGCGCCAGGGCCATCCAGTCATAGATGTACCTGGACACGTTCTCAACCGTCGGGTTGCGGTCTCTGAATGCCTCCAGTTCATTGAGGTTCTGATAGTGGAGACCGCTCAGTATCTCACGCAAGGTGTCCCTTAGCTTGGCGATGTCATAGAGCACCCCAGACTCGTCCAGTATCTCGCCCTGGATGACAACCTGTACCCTGTAGGCGTGACCGTGCACGCGGGTTGCCGGTCCGAAATCGCCTTTCAGGGAGAGGACTGCGTCAAACTCGTCGACCACGCCTATCTCATACATAGCTGAGCACCACCTGCATCACCTCTTCGGGCTTCCCGTCTATCCTCTCGAAGGCGCCGTACGCCTGTTCGAACGGGACGATGTCCGAAATCAACTCCTCCAACCTCAACTGGGGCAGCAGCCGCAGCACTGTCTCCATCCTGCGCCTCGTGCTCCAGCGAGGCCCCAATGCCGGGTTCAGGTGCGAGACCTGGGAACTCTTTATGGTCAGCCGCTGCCGATGGAATTCCTTTCCAAGATGGAGCGTTACCGGCTTGATCCCGTACCACGAAAGCACCACCACAAGCCCCTCGAAGGCAGCCGACGCAATCGCACCCTCGAGAGCCTCTGGCGCCCCCGAAGCCTCCACCACCACATCTGCCCCTGCGCCCCCGGTGAGCTCTCTGATGGCCTGAGCCGGGTCATGACTGTGAGGGTCGATGGTTACGTCGGCACCCAGTTCCCTGGAGGCTCCTCTTCTCCTCGCTATGCCATCGATGGTGAAGACCCTGTCCGCTCCATACCTCTTCACCAACTGGGTGACGAGCAGCCCGATGACACCCTGGCCGAAGATGGCCACCGACTCGCCAGGCCTTACGCCGGCATCCAGAAGGCAGTTGAACGCCGTCTCCAGATTCGCCGTGAACACACCCAGGATTGGCGGCACTTTTGGCGGCAGTCTGACCGCCACATCCTGAGATACTACGTAGTGTGTTTGATGGGGATGGTGCACGAATACCACATCATCCAAGTCGAGGCTACAGGCTTCTGGGCCAAGCTGGACAACCTTCCCCACACTCGAATAACCGTACTTGATGGGGAAACGGAAGCTCCCCTTCATGGTCTGCAGCGACGAATCGAGCTCAAGGTCCTGGGGAACCTCACCCCGGTACACCAGCATCTCCGTCCCGTGACTTATCCCGGAGTAGAGTGCCTCGACCAGGATTTCGTCACCTTTGGGGGGCCCGACTTCCTCTTCCCTAAGCTCTACTTCCCTCGCACGGCTGAACCACAGACTTCTTGATTTCATCCGCTTCTACATCCGCCTCTATGACCAGGTCTTCCCCTTTCCTGTACGCTCTTACGAAAGTGAGCTTGAGTACGTCGTCGACGCCGCGAATGCTCAGGTCTCCCACCGCCTCAATGCCCTTGCCCATCACCTTGGGGGCAATGACCAGCACCACCTTGTCCACCAGCCTCTTGTCGAACAGGGAGGTGATAATCCTCCTTCCCCCTTCCACCAGTACGGATGAGATCCCCCTCTTTCCCAGCGCCCTGAGCAGGTCCTCTAGGTCAACCTTTCCTCCTTCATCCTCTTCAACCATCAACACCTCGACTCCCATCTTCTCCAACTCAGCCAGCTTCTCCTCATCAGCCCGCAATGTAGTGGCGACAATCGTAGGAGCGATATCTTGGTCCCTGAGCACCTTAGCGTTGGTCGAGATCCTCAGCGTGGCGTCAGGGACGATACGAATGGGGCTTCGGCCCCGCACCAGGCGCACCGTCAACTGAGGGTCATCGGCCATGACGGTGCCCAATCCCACCATGATGCCGTCGTGCAGGCTACGAAGCCGGTGCGCCAGTCGCCTCGTTGAATCGGAGCTTATCCACTGTGAATCCCCGGTGACGGTGGCAATCCTCCCGTCCAGCGTCTGGGCAAACTTGAGGCAGACAAAGGGCATCCCTGTCTGCATATACTTGAAGTACGGTTGATTCAGTCTGTAGCATTCTTCGGCGAGAACCCCCACCTTCGTTTCTATCCCGTGTCCGTTGAGGATTTCAATGCCTTTGCATCTCACGTACGGGTTGGCGTCAATAGTGCCCACGACAACCCTTCGTATCTTGTGATTGATGATGGCATTCACACAGGGAGGCGTCTTCTTGCGGTAGTGGCAGCAGGGCTCCAGGGTGACGTAGAGGGTTGACCCTGCCACCTCGCCCCTGGCGTCCTCGATGGCGTTGATCTCGGCATGTCTCCCACCGTAGTACTGGTGATACCCCTGCCCTATTACCTCGCCATCCCTCACGATGACCGCCCCAACGGCAGGGTTCGGGCTCGTTTTCCCCAAGCCCCGGCGCGCCAGGCGCAGCGCCCTTTTCATGTAGTACTCGTCATTCACGTTCACATCTCAGTCAAATGGACTCTCAATGGCCGGTGCGCCAGAAACTGATGCATATCCGGTATAAGTCACAGCTCCCTCGCCGAGGGTGAAGTGTGCCACCTGCCCCACTTGGGGAGTCTGGGGTATCATAAACCGCTCTCCTTCGAGCAGTCAAGGAAAGAAGTCCGCTGCGGGGCAGCAAGAGCGATGTACTGCCTCCACGTTGCCCACCACGCCGAGACTGCGGTATAATCATCAAGGCGCAGAACCTTCAAATGGCTGCGCCACAGTTCCCGGACTGCGCGCGAACCTGGAAGACCAGACCGACCAAGGCATTCCGATGTGCTGGCTCCACACCGGCTTGGAGCCGATGCTCCAACGTACCCGTGCTCTTGACGCACGCGTTGCCCTGAGAGAGCGACATGGAGAACTCGTGCTATGACGCAACGGCTATCTGACATACCCAAGGCATACGACCCGCAGAAGGTGGAGACGAGGTGGTACCAGTACTGGCTGGAGAAGGGATACTTCGCCCCCAAGACCGACCACCAGAAGAGGCCTTTCGTCATCATCATGCCCCCGCCCAACGTCACCGGCGAGCTTCACCTGGGTCACGCCCTGACGGCAACACTGGAAGACCTGATGATTCGGTGGCACCGCATGAGGGGCGAGCCCACCCTGTGGCTCCCCGGCGTCGACCATGCCGGTATTGCCACCCAGTTCGTCGTTGAGCAGACGCTCAGGGGGGAGGGACTCACCAGACACGACCTGGGACGCGACAAGTTCCTCGAGCGGGTGTGGCGGTGGATAGAGAGATATCGAGGCACCATCAGCGACCAGCACAAGAGGCTGGGCGTGTCCTGCGACTGGAGCAGGGAGGTCTTCACCATGGACGAAGGCCCGTCGCGGGCGGTACGCACCACGTTCGTCCACCTCTATGAAAAGGGCCTTATCTACCGTGGCGAGCGTATCATCAACTGGTGCCCCCGCTGCACCACCGCCCTCTCCGACCTTGAGGTAGAGCACGAGGAGACCGAAGGGCACCTCTATTATGTCAAATATAAGCTTGCCGACGAGGACGGCTTCATCACCGTCGCCACAACTCGTCCCGAGACCATTCTGGGAGACACCGCAGTGGCGGTCAATCCCGATGATGACCGGTACAAAGGCACGATAGGTAAACGAGCCACCCTCCCCGCCATCGGCAGGGTCATCCCCATCATCGCCGACGATGCGGTGGACCCCACGTTCGGCACCGGCGCCGTCAAGATAACGCCGGCCCACGACCCGGTGGACTTCGAGGTGGGGCAGAAGCATGGCCTGGGGTCGGTCGACATCCTCAACACGGACGGCACGATGAACCAGAACGCCGGCCCCTACGCCGGGCTCGACCGCTTCGCGTGTCGCCGGGCGATCCTCGCCGACCTGGACCGCGACGGACTCCTCGTTGACATCAAGCCACACCTCCACTCCGTGGGACATTGCTGCCGCTGCCACACCGCCGTCGAACCATGGGTCAGCAAGCAGTGGTTCGTCAAGATTGCGCCCCTGGCGGTACCGGCCATCGATGCCGTGGTGGACGGCAGGATACGGATAATACCGGAGCGTTTCGCCAAGGTCTACCTCAACTGGCTGGAAAACATCCGCGATTGGTGCATCAGCCGCCAGCTCTGGTGGGGGCATCGAATCCCGGTGTGGTACTGCAAGACATGCGGCGAAATCACTGTCGCCGTGGACGAACCCACAACGTGCAGCCATTGCACTTCATCCGAAATCGTCCAGGACCCCGACGTCCTCGATACCTGGTTCAGCTCGGGCCTGTGGCCCCATTCCACCCTGGGCTGGCCTGATGACACCGAGGACCTACGCTATTTCTACCCCACCTCGGTAATGGAGACGGGCTATGACATCCTCTTCTTCTGGGTCGCCAGGATGATCATGATGGGGCTGGAGAACACCGGTGATATCCCTTTCCACACAGTGTACCTGCACGGACTGATTCGCGACGAGGCTGGGGAGAAGATGAGCAAGGTGAAGGGCAATGTAATCAACCCCCTTGACGCCATTGAGCAGTATGGCACCGACGCCCTTCGCTTCGCCCTGTCGACCGGCACCTCGCCGGGCAACGACATCAGGCTCAGCAGCCACCGGCTGGAGGCGGCACGCAATTTCGCCAACAAGCTGTGGAATGCCGCCCGCTTCGTCATCGGCAACCTGGAAGCGAAGGTGAGCTTCGCCCGGATTGAACGAGACTTACTGCCTCTGGAGGACCGCTGGATTCTGAGCCGCCTCAGCCACCTGGTAAACGCAGTGAACCAGCTCATGGCGGACTTCCAGTTTGGCGAAGCGGAGAGGCAGATCCACGATTTCCTCTGGGGCGAGTTCTGCGACTGGTACATCGAGATGGCCAAGCTCCGCCTCCATGAAGAGCCCTCGCCAATGCCCGTTGTAGCCTGCGTCCTGGAGACCTCACTGCGACTGCTTCATCCCTTCATGCCCTTCATCACTGAGGAGATATGGCAGAACCTCAAGGCTCGCCTCGACGAAGACATGGCGGAATCTATCATGATTGCCCCCTACCCCACCGCTGATGAGGGAGATGGGGATATTGAGGCGGAGAAGCAGATGGAGCTGGTCATCGATATCGTCCGGGCGATCAGGAATGAGCGCACCGAGTTCAAGGTGGAGCCGTCACGATTCATCGAGGCGCTCGTCGTCGCCCACGCGGCAGAGCCCGCAATTCAGAGTCAAGCCCGGGCCATCGAAACCCTCGCCCGCGTGAGACCCTTCACCTTGATCGCTGCTGGTGACCCAAGGCCGGAAAGGGCCAAGACGCTCGTGCTTGGTGAAGCAGAAGTTATCCTCCCCATGGCAGGGATGGTAGACATCGGCGCCGAGCGGCAGCGTTTGGAGAGGGAAATCGAGACAAACGAGGCGGATATCACCCGGCTGGAGGCCCGGCTCAAGGACGACAGGTTCCTCTCCAAGGCGCCATCCCATGTCGTGGACCGCGAGCGCGACAGGCTTCAAGACTACCAGGCGAAGGGCGAGAAGCTGCGGCAGAGGCTTTCCGACCTGGGGTAGGACCGCGACGCTGCCCAATCCGATAGGCGTTGCGTCTGTGGAAAGCGTCACCCTCACCCTGGCGCTCTCCCTTCAAGGGAGAGGGATGTACTCGGCAAACGCAGACGC
>Ga0209164_1000862_pt1 | contig 50441 bp, 38 predicted proteins | sample MTBNYHSulfiMetaG_FD_187458 | JGI IMG/M metagenome (GOLD analysis project Ga0209164, IMG submission 187458) | Enrichment culture microbial communities from rom New York Harbor, USA that are MTBE-degrading - MTBE-NYH (New York Harbor Sulfidogenic)... | ecosystem: Environmental > Aquatic > Marine >... | reverse complement strand
TCGCACCAGGTGTTCATTGTTGGTGGAAGCTAGTGTTTTATGATCATTGATTGCCATACTCACATGGCTGAGCCGGGGACGGAAGCACGGCGGCATGTATGGATAGGGGACTCCGAGGCGATAGAGTCGGCGATCGTTCTGGCGTATCCGCATCCGCAGAAAGACTGCACGAAGATCAATCGCGAGCTTTCGGAGTATATGAAGCGACATGAGAAGGATGTGGGATTCGGCATTGTGGACCCGGTGAGGGAGGAGACGGACATTCGCGACCTTCGGGCCATACGCGATGACTTCGGCCTGGCGGGCATTGTCATGTACTGCCCGTATCTGAGGTGTCATCCGACGCACAGCAGGGCGATGCTTGTGTACGAGGCGGCGCAGGACCTGGGGATGCCGGTGTTCTTTCACAACAGCGACCCCGTGAATGTGGGGACGGTGATGGGTTACGGGCAGCCGTATCTGGTGGACGAGGTCGCCAGAGAGTTCCCGGACCTGAAGATAGTCATCGGGTGCATGGGGGAGCCTTTCGTCAACCAGACGCTGATGCTCATCGGCAAGCACAAGAACCTCTATGCCGATCTGACGGTCTCGCCACGGCGGGTGTGGACTACATATAACGTGGTGGTCTCAGCGCATGAGTATGATGTGATGGAGAAGCTGCTGTTCGGCAGCGGGTATCCTGAGGGTAATCCAGGCGAGTGCATCGAGACGCTCCTGGGCTTTAACAAGATGTTCGGCGACACGAAGCTGCCCAGCGTACCTCGCGGCAGTATTCGCGATGTTGTTTTGCGGGATGCATTCGGCGTGCTGGGCCTGCAACGTGGGTAAAGCCGGCTGGACGCCACCGTTGCCGCTGGGAAAAGTGCCATGACTGACACATCTGCCGCATAATCCGCGGCCCCTCGCACGTGGTAATCACAGACGCACGCACTTTTTCTGCCTTGCCGGTATTCCGGCGCCAAAGGTAGATTGGAGTATCGAAAGGAATGACATGAGCGCGATGACGGCAAGATTTCTCGAACTGGCGGCACCAGAGTATCAGCATGCTTTTGATGATGTGCTCAGAGAGACAGCGATTCCCGGCGGCTGGGCTGCGGTGCAACAGGGCTTTCTCCGTATGGTGGACGACTATGTCGAGAAGGAACTGCAGAAGCCTGTCGAGGCCAATATCGGCAAGCACGAGGCAGGTGGGCAGTGGCGGATAGGTTTTCCGCATCTGATAGCGCGCGGCGATAAGAGGATCGCTGAGAGAATGGCCCAGGTGATGGCAGCGAGAAAGAAGTTCACAGACGAGAAGTATTTCCACGGCTTCCCTGATTGTCAGGAGGTGCATCACGAAATTGAGACATTCCTCTACTTCCAGGATCCGCTTTCATACCTTGACATTCCCGGCTCGGCGATGGCGCTGGATTCGGTGGAGGACGTGGCACACCATACCGGCAACTGGGTGAAGGAGGTGCCGGCGTGGTACGACTGGGAGACGCACGGGTTTGTGAGCACATGGCTTGGGACGCGCAGCGTAAGGAACTACAGACCGTATGATTATCAGGAGGCAAATCACTGGCGGCATACGGACAACGCCATGGCGGCGTATCTGGGAACAGGCAAGGAGAGATATCTCGAGCTAATCCGTGACTATGCGGACAGATGGTGTGAACATATTGAGAGACTCGCCTCGGAGCGCAAGCCGATAAGGTGCTCGATACTTCCGGCGAATGTGGCGGATGCGGGGGAAGGATATGGGAGATACAAGGATGTTGACCTGAAGGATTATAAGGTGTTCTACTCGACCGTGGCGATGAACACGGCGTATGATGTGGCTGGCGGGATGCTGGACCTTTACAGAGTGACAGGAGAGAAAAGATACCTGCGAGCGATGGAAGCGATGGTCGATCAGTTCTTTGATAATGGAGACGGTGCCCGCCCCGCGGTCGGCTACTCGCATGGCGAGTGGCTCATCTCAAGGCGCAGGGAGGACAGCGGAGAGAATTTCCGCTGGAGCGGAGGCTCATCCGGGCTGGCACGCCTGGCGATGCGGCATGACATGGTCACCGGGCTGGATACGTACAGGAAGAGAATCATTGACTGGGCGGCCCTTGTGGATGAAGAACAGCACGAAGAGCACCAGATGGCTGCTGACATACTGCTTGCTGCGCATTACTACACGGGCGATGCGGCGCTGCTTGCCAGGGCATACGCGATGGCTCTCAGGACAGCAGCGGTCTGTGAATCAAACGACGAATACCATCAGTGCAATTCCAGGGCCAGGCAAGGCTGCAAGAACTCGATGACGTATCTCTACCAGCCAATGATGGGCGGCTGTGAATGCGGTGTGCGCGGCAACATACCTATACGACGTCTCAAGCACGTTGCAAGCGGGGTCGAGCGACTTCCGACTGATGTGGCCTTCCGCTGCTGGCGGACAGGGGAGCACGCAGACGCTTTTGAGGCGGTGAACCTCGGCGGAGGGCAGGTCCGCTGGAGTATCATGAACGACGCCGATGATAAGGTACTGGTACGGATAGAGAAAGAAGGCAGCGGCGAGGCTATCTGTGGCGAGCTGGAGGTACCTGCAAGAGGCAGGGTCGCCGGCAAAATCATCTGGGAGGACGGGAAAAACGGCAAGCTGGTCAAGCCACGGGCGTGATGGCTCAGGCTGACTAGCGATTCAGGAGTAGCCAGGATCGGCTGTCTGGGGGTGTTTCGGCACAGAACTGCGCAAAAATGGGGGTGAAAATCGTCGTTCTTGTGGAATGTGGCGGGGCGGAGAGTGAATCTCACAGGTTTGGCGATATATAACGTGGATTGGCTATGCAAATTCAGCGAATCATATCCGTGTGTGTTATTCTCGCGATGGTCGCCGGAAATGCTCAAGCTCTGAGCTGGGGCGACGTAAACCGGCAGCCATCGGAGTGGTACAAGAGCGATGAGGCAGCGCAAATTGCCGACAACGTACTGCTCTATCAGGCGAACAACGGCGGCTGGGAGAAGGGCAGGAACAAGCTGAAGGCCCTTTCGGAATCGGAGCGGGAGGCGATCGCTGCACGGAAGTCCAAGATGCGCACCACGATAGACAATCGTGCGACATATCTGGAGATTCGCTTTCTTGCCAGTATGTATGAGGCGACCAGCAAGGAAGAGTATAAGGCGGGCGCTATTAGAGGCGTTGAGTATCTGCTGAAGGCCCAGTATCCCAATGGCGGCTGGCCGCAGTACTACCCGCTTCGGGACGGGTACTGGTCGGATATCACATTCAACGACTATGCGATGACAAATGTACTTGAGCTCATGAGGGACATCGCCGCAGGGAAAGAGCCGTTTGGATTTGTTGATAAGCCTCTGAGGGCAAAGTGCCAGGAGGCTGTGGACAAAGGTATCCAGTGCATCCTGAAGGCACAGGTTGTGGTGGACGGCGTGAAGACTGTGTGGGCGCCGCAGTACGACCCTGACACGCTTACACCTTCGAAGGCTCGGAAGTACGAGCCAGCCTGTCTGTCCGGAGGTGGGGAAAGCACGGATGTTGTGCTGTTCCTGATGTCGCTTGACAAGCCGAGCCCCGAGATAATCAATGCCATCGAGAGTGCGATCATATGGTTCCAGAAGACGGTCATAAAGAACAAGAAGGCTGTAAGAGTAAAGGATGCCAATCTGCCGAAGGGCTGGGACCTGAAGGTGGTGGATGACCCCAACGCAAAGCCCATGTGGGCGAGGTTTTACGAGATAGAGACCAACCGACCCATATTCGGAGACCGTGACGGCAGTATCCATTATGACGTCAGGGAAGTCAGCTATGAGAGACGGACAGGATACGGATGGTTCAGGACCTCACCGCATACAGCGATAGTGCGGTACCGCGAGGAATGGCAGCCGAAGTGGACTCCGGGCAGGAGTGTGATGGATGAGTCATACGAGCACTAGGTTCAGATGGATGAAGTAGCTATGGAAAAGAGAGTCTTCTTCCGTTTCGTCATTATAGGGGCTCTGGTCACAACAGCTTGTTCGGGCGCCGAGCCGTCCGCAGAAACGCTCCCAGCGGCTATCGCTCCCATCCCGGTCACCTGGCGGCAGGCTATCAGCCCGAAGGATATGAGCTGGTACAAGAGTGATGAGGCTGCAAGGATAGGAGAGAACGTCCTGCTGTATCAGGCCGACATCGGCGGCTGGGATAAGAGTGATATGGTGAGGGTCCTCAGCGAGGAGCAGAGAGCCAGACTGACTGCGAATAAGGCACGCAGATGCTCGCTGGATAATGGTGCTACGTACAGCCAGCTCAGGTTCCTGGCCAACATCTACTCGATTACCAGCGAAGAGAAGTATAAGAAAGCGTTTCTCAAGGGCATTGACTATCTCCTGGCTGCTCAATACCCCAATGGCGGCTGGCCGCAGTTCTATCCCCTGCGAGGCAGCTACTCGAATTTCATCACCTTCAATGACGGCGCGATGATAGGGGCGATGCGCACGCTCGATGAGGTCGCGCATGACAGAAAACCATTCAACCTCGGCGACGAGACGCTGCGAGCCAGGTGTGCCGAGGCCGTCAGGAAAGGTGTCGACTGCATCCTCAAATGCCAGATAAGTGTCTACGGCGACAAGACGGTCTGGTGCCAGCAGCACGATGAAGTGACATATGAGCCGGTAGGAGCAAGAGCCTTCGAGGTACCTTCTCTCTCATCGAGCGAGAGCACCGGAATAGTGCGATTCCTTATGGATATTGAAAATCCATCGCCCCAGGTCATCGAAGCTGTTGAATGTGCCATCAAGTGGCTTGATAAGGTCAAGATAGTTGGAATGCGTGAGGATCGCGTCCCGGATGATGCATGGCGAACCGGCTGGAACAAGGTCCATATCAAGGATCCCAATGCAGAGCCCATGTGGGCCAGGTTCTATGAGATAGGCACGAACAAACCCATATACGTTGACAGGGACAGCATGCCAATGTACGACATCGCCAACATCGGCTATGAGCGGCGCAATGGATATGCCTGGACGGGCCAGTGGCCGAATCTGGTGCTGTCGAGATACGAGGCCTGGCGAAAGAAGTGGACGCCCGGCAGGGATGTGCTGTCAGAGAGACAACCGAAGGGACATACCGACAGTGTTGCAAAACCGCCGGCAGATGGTAAGATGTCCAGCCGGTCAAATGAGCGATATTTCGAGCGAATGGAAGGACATATGGCTAAACCCGGCGAGGTACTTGTTCTGAAGGCCGATGCCTTCAAGCACTACGTTGATTACTTCAACGGGATGGAGGACGAGAACGTAGTCAACCTCATTTCAAACGCACAAAGCTGGGAGTGGATGAAGGGCAATATCCCGCTTTTTGAATGTCCTGACCCGAACTTCGAACAAATCTACTACTACCGCTGGTGGACATTTCGCAAGCACATCAAGCAGACTCCTGACGGCATGGTCGTCACCGAGTTCCTGACACCTGTCAGCCATGCCGGCGCGTACAATACGATAAGCTGTGCAGCCGGTTTTCATATCTGCGAGTCGCGATGGCTGCGGGAGAACAAGTTCCTGGATGAATACATATTATTCTGGCTCCGCGGAAACGCAGGCGGGCCGCAGAAGCACCTGCACAAATACAGCAGCTGGCTGCAGGATGCTCTGTGGGAGAAGTACATGGTCGATGGTGACAGGGAGTTCATCGTCGGGCTGCTGCCCGACCTTATAGCCGATTACGAGGCCTGGGTGGCGGAGAAAGCGCTGCCGGACGGGCTCTTCTGGCAGTACGATGTGCGCGACGCGATGGAGGAATCCATCAGCGGCAGCCGGAAAGAGAAAAACGCCCGGCCCACCATCAGCAGCTATATGTATGCCGACGCCAGGGCGATCGCGAAGATCGCGCGTCTTGCGGGAAAGAACGACGTTGCCGCCGAGTTCGATAAGAAGGCTGAGGCAATAAAGGCTGCCGTACAGTCAGGCTTGTGGGATAAGGATGCCGAGTTCTTCAAGGTGCGTCTTGAGACGACGGGGAAGCTTTCGGATGCTCGTGAGGAGATAGGTTTCATACCGTGGATGTTCAACCTGCCGGATGCAGGCTATGAAAAGGCGTGGCTGCAGGCGATCGACCCGGAGGGCTTCGATGCGCCGAAAGGCTTCGCGACAGCGGAGCGGCGGCATCGGCTGTTCAGGAGTCATGGGGTGGGCAGCTGTGAATGGGATGGGGCTGTGTGGCCCTTTGCGACGAGCCAGACGCTTCTGGGGATGGCGAATGTGCTGAATAACTACGAGCAGGATGCGCTGACAGAGCAGGATTACTTCAGGGCGCTGATGAAATACGCCAAAAGTCACGAGTGGAAGGGAAAGCCGTTCATAGGCGAATATCTTGATGAGGTCACGGGCTACTGGCTCAAGGGCGAGAACGAAAGGCAGCGGTATTACAATCATTCGTCGTTCGCGGATCTGGTGGTGACGGGGCTTGTGGGGCTTCGGCCGCGACCCGATGAGATAATCGAGGTGAATCCCCTTGTGCCATACGACGCGTGGGATTGGTTCTGTCTCGATGGGGTGCCGTATCGCGGGCACAGGCTGACGGTTGTATGGGATAAGAAAGGCGAGAAATACGGCAAAGGGAAAGGGCTATCCGTCTGGGTGGATGGGAAAGAGATTGCCCGGAGTGAGAGGCTCGAACGAGTCACCGGGCCGCTAAGGTGATTGCAGCTGCGCGGATGCGCGCCGAAATGTTGCAGTTGCGCCGGAAAGGTGGCGGATTTGGCGGGTGTCCCGGCCTTCTGGAATGCGTAACTCCATATCCGGCAACGACTTAAATTCAAGGCCTTGAATCTAGGGCGACAACGCCAACCTGTAAGTCTTATCCCCTCAAGCAGTTAGCTCCTGTCGCAGACGGCGGGGTGCGGTATCTAAAGGCGGCGCAGGGGGGTACCGAAAAGGGGCGCAAGGTGTACCGAAACAGTACCCATAACTAAAAGAACTGAAGATAACTATACTCTCTCTATGGGGATGAGGGCGCTGCAGGTTCCTACCAGAACTGCCAGCCGGGGCCCTTGGCGCCGGTGATGAAGTAATAGCCGTAGAGGGCGACCATTGTGATGAATCCGCCGAGGATGTCGCCGACTATGACACCCATCATAAGGGGCTTGGCACGCGCATAGCTGGTGGGGCCGGCCACTCTCAGTATGAATGCCTTCAGGAACCAGCCCAGGAAGAGCGAGACCCCGTATCTGCCGACCATCAGGACAGAGCCGAAGGTCAGCAGTATGATGGGATGCAGGGGCCACCAGGGCCATCTGAGGCGCGCAGCGCTCAGCGCAAAGGTCAGCAGAAGCCCCGCAGCACTCCAGGCAACGAACCGTCGGTCAATATTGGCATTCGTGAGCCGCTGCCAGCTGGTGTAGTTGTTGGAGGCATTCAGCTCGCCTGTCAGCTCAAGCTTTGTGATCTGGCGTTCCGCGAAATTGTACATGTAGACGGTGTCTCTGCCCGCCGTTGGCGAGACGCTGATCTGATAGCTTGACCACAAGCCGGCAAATACGGCTGCGCACATCGCCACTATCACGGTAAGCGCGATGATTACCCCGACGCGCCCCACCTTCAGGCCCGTGTCGGTCGTGACCTTCAGGCCGTTGACCGCATAGGGCATCAGGCACTCGAAGCTGCCGGCCACAAGAACATGCCGGACGAGGTTCATACCAAGATAGACCGCCGGCCCAAGCGCGCCAAATCCATACACGCATAGGAGTGCAGTTGAGAACGACCAGCCCGGCTGGCAGAAGAACGTACCGGCCTCGGCATTGAGTCTGGCAAGCACAAGATATGTCATCATTGTGAGAGATATGGCGAAGGCTGCGATGTGCCATGGCATGCCCGCGAATATGAGGATGACGATCACGGCGGATGTGCACAGCACGAATACCCTCATGCCCCACGTCGCGGCCGTGTCTGTCTCGGGCTGGCGAACGAACGTGAAGGCCTCCTTTGTCGTTCGCCAGTAGTAGCTGCGGCCGATGTAGATGAGCATCAGTGTGTAGGCACAGTATGCGCCAAAGTTCAGGAAGGGCACTACGCCGCCTTCGAGCGAGCCGCCGCTGGATACATCGATGCCAATCTCCGTCAGGAAGAAGAGCGTAAAAGCCGTAAGCAGATTCGATATCCCCAGCCCGAAACCGATATCGCCCGCCAGAAGGAACGCAATACCCATCGCTGCCGGATAGATCTGCATATTCGCATAGTAGCCGGTGCCCTGCGTCTTCATGAAATTCGGATATACGGTGTTGAGCACCGAGAAATCGAACTTGAGCGGGATGTTGATGGAGTTGGGGTACCAGAGCATTATCATATTGAGCATGGAGATGAGCAGGGCTGCTCCGAAGCCAGCCCAGAAGCGGGGATTACGGAATATCGTCGTATGGCGCTGCTCATCCTGCACGAGCAGCGAGCTGATTATCTCGGCTATGGGATACTTTATCCTCTCGCGCCTGGCCCACTGCCTGTGTACAAGCACCGAGAGCCCTACGACGGCTGCGTATGATAGGGAGATTATCGCGCCCCAGAAGACCATTGGCTTCCACCATGCGTACCATGGGACGCGGCGCCATGAGGCGGCAAGGGAATCACCGAATTTGCCCAGCTGCCACTTCCAGGGGGCGTACCAGGGCGTCGGCCAGGCTATCGGCTCACCGGCGGACATGTATTTGTCAACGACTTCGTCGCTGTACACGCCACCGTTGGCGACCATGATGGGCGGGACATACTCGAGGACGTGTGTCTTCTGCCAGCCGGGCATTGTCCGCTCGGTGTGCATGCCCCACATGCAGATGGTCGGGAAATGCCTCATCAGGCCGGCGTCTATGATGGTGGCGACGGCCAGGAACAGCGCCAGAATCAGGGCAAGCTCTGAGCCCTTGAAGCGCCACGAGGCTCGCATGAGTCCGAGCAGGGGATTGACGGCCATGGCCAGGACGATGAGCAGGCCGAAGACGCTTATGGGCAGCTGGCCGCGCACGATGTTGGGGCCCACGTTGAGCGAGTTGAGATACCTGCCGCCTGTGGCGAGAATGATGGCGCCGATGATGCCGATGATGAGCGCGCGTCTGGTCATTGGCGGTGAACTATACCGGCCCGGCTGCAACCCTGTCAAACACCAAATCGGCCCTGTGGGCCCCAATAGGCGTGGCCAGGATGATGGAGGGACAGGCTCCTCTTTTTTGCTTGCATTGAACAGGTAAAGAGTATAGAATGTCTGCAACACCATGCTGATGTAATGGGGAGTGGCGAGTTACGGGAAACGAGCAAACACAAGAGGTGCTTTGGCAGGAGCAGGCAGGATGAACACGCGAAATGTCACCATGTACCTATTCTGGGTCACGGTCTGCGCTGCGCCCTGTGCGGCAAATCCCAACGCCATGTGGACGTGGGTCAGCGGTTCAAGCACTAACTGGCAGTTTGGCGTCTACGGCACAAAGGGCGTCGCCGCTTCGGGCAATGTCCCGGGGGCACGGAGTGGCTCTGTCTCGTGGATAGACATAGACGCGGGCGGCGACCTTTGGCTCTTCGGCGGCTTTGGCTACGTGGCAGGCGGCGCTTACTATCTGAATGACCTCTGGAAATATGACGGGGCGAATTGGACATGGGTCAGCGGCTCAAATGGCGTTGATCAATATGGCGTCTATGGCACAAAGGGCGTGGCTGCTTCGGCCAATATGCCGGGAGCCCGGTACTATTCTATCTCATGGACCGATGCCGGCGGCAACCTCTGGCTCTTTGGCGGTAAAGGTTGTGCGGCAAGCGGAAGCGCTGACTACCTGAATGACCTCTGGAAATTCGATGGCGCAGACTGGACCTGGGTCAGTGGGGCAGGTTTTACCAATCAGTATGGCATCTATGGCACCAGAGGTATAGCGGCTTCAGGAAATTCGCCTGGGGCACGATACGGTTCTATCTCATGGATAGATGGCAGCGGCAACCTCTGGCTTTTCGGTGGTAGTGGCTATGCAGCAAGCGGAATCGCCGCCTATCTGAATGACCTGTGGAAATTCGACGGGACGAATTGGACATGGGTCAGCGGGTCAAATACCACTGATCAATATGGCGTTTATGGCACAAAAGGCCTGGCGGATTCGGGCAATGTGCCTGGGGCACGAGCGGCTTCCGTTTCGTGGACCGACGCCGGCGGCAACCTCTGGCTCTTCGGCGGTGAAGGCTATCCGGCAAACGGCATCAGTGGAACTCTGAACGACCTGTGGAAATTCGACGGGGCGAACTGGACATGGGTCAGCGGCTCAAATGCCACTGCTCGATATGGCGTTTACGGTACAAAGGGCGTGGCCGCTCCGGGCAATGTGCCGGGGTCGCGATACGGGTCTGTCTCGTGGACAGATTGCGGTGACAATCTCGTGTTTTTCGGCGGGTTCGGATATGCGGCAAGCACTGGCAGCGGAGCTCTGAATGACCTTTGGAAGTTCGGGATTCCGGATGAGGCAGCGGATATGGTGGAGGATGGGGTCATTGATGAGCTTGACTTGGCAGAGCTTATCGACCAGTGGCTAGGTGCGCCGGGCGAGCCATCGGCGGACCTTGCACCAAACCCAGCCGGGGACAACACGGTCGACTTCCGCGACTTTGCAGTCCTGGCCCGCATGTGGCTGGAAGCTGCCGGAGGCAGCTAGACAACAAAGAATCGACATTCGAAAATGGCCGAATGCTGAAAAAGCAATGGGAAGCCCTTTGGGCGAAAGAACAATAGACGGGGTACGTAAGTCCCCGGACCGGAGAGAATAACCAGAACGGAACCCTCTTCCCAGCAAGCCCCGACGGAGCGAAAGACGTCACGTGTCATACAATTGCATATACTATCACATCGTTTACGGGACGAAAGGTCACCGGCCCTTGCTCAGTGAGGACGAGATGGCAAGACTCTGCGAGTACACATCCGGCATCATCCGGAACACGGGCAGCAAGCTCCACATCGCGGGGGGCACTGCGGACCACATTCATATGGCCGTCTCGCTTGCCCCGTCAATGTCTCTGGTCGATTTTGTGCGAACCGTCAAGACCAATTCGTCACGGTGGATACACCAGACCTTTCCGAGGCTGGCCGATTTTGCTTGGCAGGATGGTTATGCCGCCTTCACAGTCTCGCATTCGGGGCTCGAGAAAGTGGTGAGATATATTGAGCTGCAGAAGGAACACCACCACAATGCAACATTTGAAGAGGAGTTGGAGCGATTCCTTCAAAGACACGTGGTGGGGTATGACAAGAAGCATATCGCCGGATAGAGGTTCTTTCGCCTCTTCGGGGCTTGAAGAGAAGAAAAAGAGGATGTTTTTATTCGCGACCATCCTCGGGGGCTCACGCCCCCGCCTGTTGATCTTTCGCTCCAAGGGAGCTTGACGACAGCAGCCTGCGAATCGCGCTCGTCAATCTTTGCGCAATCGCCGCAGGTTAACGCAACAAGAGGGAGACAGAATCTCCCGATACCTGAATCGTCGAAGATTGTCCAGCAGGCGTCTCTACTTTCCCGCAAGTCCTTGTCGCATCTAGCATTACCTACTACGAATGCCTCAGATCGCGGCCACTTTGGCCACCGTTCCCGCGCAGCCATTACATTTCCTATAGCCTCTTGCGCAGTCCTGAGCAAGCGCAGCGAGTCGAAGGGCGTCGCTGCGACATTTTGCTGCACAATTGCGCAAAGGGTCACGGGCAGCAGAGGTCGTAGAGCTCTTTGTCCTCGAGGACCTTGAAGCCGGCTGCCTCGACAATGCTCTTGGCATTGGTCGTTCTCAGGTTCTCAATCTCCAGGCAGCAGACGCCCGTCTTGCTCGGTTCAATGACGAACGCATAAGCATCCATCACGTTGATGTTGTTATCGGCAAGGGCCACGGTCAGCCGGTGCATATTGCCGGGCTTGTCGGGGATGCTTATGGCGAGTATCTCCTTGACGGCGCACGCGACGCCCATCTCTGAGAGCGCCAGATGCGCCTCTTCCGGCTTATCGAGGATAAGCTTTACCAGACCGTAATCACCCCTATCCTGTATGGCAAAGGCGCGGATATTCACGTTGCACTTCGCCAGCTTTTCCGTGATGGCCTTGAGACGGCCGGGCCTGTTCTCCATGAAGATATTGAGCTGTTTTGCCATATCGCACCTCTATTCTCTGGGTCTTGCGTCGATGACCCGCTTTGCTTTTCCTTCGGAGACGGGCAGCGCACCCGGCTCGTGGAGCTCGACGACGGGGCTGATGACTATCGAGGCTCGCAGCTCATCCTTGAGCTTTCCCTTGAGTGCATCGAGCTGGCGTACATCGCCGCTGAACATTTTCGAGTATATCTCGACCATCACGACCAATCGATCCAGCTCGCCGTGCTTCTCGACCTTGATTAGGTAATTGGTGCCGACCTCCGGCGTACGCATTATCACTTCCTCTATCTGCGAGGGGAAGATGTTGACGCCGTTGATGATGAGCATATCGTCGGTACGGCCGGTGATGCGCGAGAGGCGCCTGTGCGTGCGGCCGCATTTGCATGGGCCCGGGATGATGCGTGCGAGGTCACGCGTGCGGTAACGCAACAGGGGGGTGGCGTGGCGGACAAGATTTGTGAAGACGACTTCGCCGTATTCGCCATCGGGCACGGGCTCGAGCGTGTCGGGGTTGATTATCTCGATGATGTAGGCGTCCTCCCAGACGTGCATGCCTTGCTTGTAGAGGCATTCGAAGGCGACGCCGGGGCCGTTCATCTCGCTGAGGCCGTAGGAGTTGTAGGCGTCTATGTTCCAGAGTTGCTCTATCTTGAGGCGGATGTTCTCGGAATGTGGCTCAGCGCCGACGAATGCTTTTTTGAGGCACAGGTCCGCCACGCTCACGTTGCTTTCACCCAGTACTGAGTGGATGTGGAGCAGGTAGCTTGGCGTGGCGTGGACGACGGTCGTGCGGAAATCCTTCATTATCTGGACCTGGCGTCTAGTCGTGCCGGCGCTTACGGGTATGACGGTCATGCCGACAAGCTCGGCGCCGTAGTGGAGGCCAAGGCCGCCGGTGAAGAGGCCGTACGTCATCATGTTCTGGAATACGTCACCGCGCGATGCGCCGGTGGCGACGATGCTCCTTGCGACGAGGTCGGACCAGTTGTCCACATCCTGCTTCGTAAAGTAGATGACGGTGGGAATGCCCGTAGTCCCGCTGGAGAGATGAACGCGGATGACATCTTTCATGTCGGTCGCGAGCAGGCCGGTCGGGAAACTCTGCCTCAGATCGTCCTTAACGGTGAAGGGAATGCGCTTCAGGTCTTCCAGGCTCTTGATATTGTCCGGTGAGCTGATGCCCGCTCTTGGCAGCTTGCGCCTGTAAAAGGGCGTGTTAAGGGATGAGGAAATAACGCTGCGAAGTCTGTCAAGCTGGAGACGGGCAAGCTCTTCAGGCGAGAGAGTCTCTGCAGACCTGTTCCAGTAGGTAATATCCATCTGCTCAGAGACCCTTTATGTTCTGACTTGTCACAACGTTGATCTTGTTAGCTGCCAGAATCTTCTGAGCATGTGCGGTGTCCTCGAATCGGAAGACGAGTATGGCGTTGTCGCCGGCCTTCTCCAGGAAGCCGTACATATACTCCACGTTCACGTCGTTCTCCGAGAGGACCTTGAGCACGTTGGCAAGTCCGCCGGGCTTATCGGACACCTCAACGGCGACAACATCGGTGATATTGGCGACGAACGAATTAGCCTTGAGAAGCTTGACAGCCTCATCGGGCTTGTCAACGACGATCCGAAGGACACCGAAGCTCTCGGTCTCAGCAATTGTCAGAGCGCGGATGTTGATGCCGCCTTTTCCGAGCAGGGAACAGACTTCATACAAACGGCCCTTGCGGTTCTCAAGAAAAATAGATATCTGCGTGATCTTCATATGGTCACCTCATTTCTGTCTCTTATCTATGACGCGGACCGCCTTGCCCATGCTGCGCTCGATGGTCTTGGGCTCGACAAGCGTGACCTTGACGCTGATGGAGAGGACGGCCTGGATCTCCTTGCGTATCTTCTCGCGCAGGTCATTGAGCTTTTTCACTTCGTCGGAGAAGATCTTCTCATCGACCTCGACCATCACCTCGAGCTCATCAAGCTGGCGAGCCTTGCGGTCGACGACGAGCTGGTAATACGGATGGGTGCCGTCGATGCTGAGGAGTACGTGCTCTATTTGCGACGGGAAGACATTGATGCCGCGGACGATTATCATATCATCGGTGCGGCCGCGTATCTTGCTGATGCGCGGCGAGGTGCGGCCGCAGCGGCATTTTTCGTAATTGATGCTCACCAGGTCGCGCGTGCGGTACCTGATGAGCGGTATTGCCTGCTTGGTCAGGGTGGTAATGACCAGCTCACCTACCTGGCCTGGTTTGGCCTCGTCGCCCGTCTGCGGGTCGATTATCTCGGGGAAGAACACGTCACTGAAGATGTGGAGGCCGTCCTTGTATGTGCATTCCTGCGCGACGCCCGGTCCGATTATCTCAGAGAGGCCGTAAATATCAGTGGCGAGGACGTTAAGCGCCTCCTCGATCTCCCTGCGCATCTGCTCACTCCATGGTTCGGCGCCGAAGACCCCTATTTCCCAGCTTGTGGATCTGGGGTCGATGCCCATCTCCTTTGCCTCCTCGGCCATGAAGAGCGAGTAGCTTGGCGTGCAGGAAAGAATGCGGGGCTTGAAGTCCTGCATTATCTTGAGCTGCCGAGCAGTCTGGCCGGAAGAGGTGGGAATTACCTTAAGCCCCATCTCAAGTGCGCCATAGTGCAGGCCGAGGCCGCCGGTAAAGAGGCCGTAGCCATAGGCATTCTGAAGCGTGTCGCCCGGTTCGGCACCGGCGCAGCAGAGGCAGCGAGCCATTACGTCGGACCAGAGCTTGATGTCGTCACGAGTGTAGCCAACGACCGTAGGATTACCGGTCGTGCCGCTGGAGACGTGTATTTCAACGACATCCTTCTGAGAAGAGAAAAGGCCCGTCGGATAGTTGTCGCGCATGTGGGTCTTTTCGGTGAACGGCAGACGCTTTACGTCGTCGATGCTCTTGATATCTCCCGGATGCACGCCGGCCGCATCGAGCATCTGCCTGTAGACGGCGCAATTGGCGTGAACGTACTCGACAAGTTTCGCCAGGCGCTGCGACTGAAGCTGCTTGAGGGACTTCGGGTCAGCGCATTCGACTGATTCATTCCAGATCATGGCTTTGCTGTCCTCCTGTTCACGAGGAATAATATGAGATACCTGCCATCACACCGTGGGGCACGAAGCAGCAGTGACGGGGGGTCGTGTGTGTTGCCGGTTGCCACGGCGCCATAACGGAAGGCACAGTTGTGAATCTGCTTCCTAATCATAATAACCTTGAAGAAGGCTCCTATCGGCTCGCACACAAGGTTCAAGACCCAGAGAGTACACCATTGCAGGCCTCGGGTCAAGGGCAGATTGCCAAATTCAGGCGGCCGCGCCGGGCATTCTCAGCGCAAAAAAGAGGCCCGACTGAAAGTCGGGCCTCAATCTACACAAACGCTTCTATCGCGAGCCCACGGTCTTAGAACGTCCACTCAACATTGATGCGAGCGAACATCGCCGGATCAGTGCTCGGGTCGTCATAGTAGCCACCCGGGATGAAGTAATCCAGGCAGAAGTGCGTGCTGAACTTCTTGCAGCAGCGATAGGTCGCAATTGCACTGAGCATATGGCCGCGGAAATCGCCACTGTTGGAGAAAGTGAGGGCGCTGCCCGGACCTCTGCTGGTGCCGCCATAGGTGTTCTCATCGGCCCAGAGGAGGTTGTAGTCCGAGGCAATCGTCCAGAACTCATGAGGCTTGAAGCTATGGCCGATGCCGAGGCGGTGCATATTGGTGACGTTTCCGACACCGTCGCCTTCGAACGCCCACATGTAGGACTGCAGGTCGTTGCCTCGCTGATACTGCGGCCAGTCGCCCCAGAGCGAATCGAACTGCTCATCTTTGCTGCTGTCCGGGTCATCTCCGGAGAGATACTCATATCCAATGTGGACCTCGTTCTTGACTTCATCGTTGAACGAGTACATCAGCTTGCTGTTGGCGCCCAAGCCTTGCAGTGAGTTACCATTGCGGTCACCCCACTGCTTGGCAGCTTCCACGCTATACGACCAGCTCTCACCCATCGGGCCAGCCAGACGTCCGCCTATGGTGTGGATGTCGGCGTCCTGACCGGGAGAGCTATAGGCTGCTGCCCAATCCGAACTCTCGTCATTCTTGTAGATGTAGTAGACTTCTTGCTGCTGACCCTCGACGGTTTTGTTGGTCAAATAGGCGATGAAGCCTCTCTCGTCACCCTTCTGAGTCAGGTGGCGGCGATCTTGCACGGCATGATGGTTGAAGGGCTTGATGTATTCCTCTTCATCATCATACTGCTGGATGTAGATAAGGTCGAGTTTCGTTGACTCCGAGAGATCGTAGGTTCCACGTACGGAGTCAAAGAATATCGTCCTGGAACCGTCGCCGGGTGTGCCGTCAAGGACGAGCCATCCGGTGCCGAGGATGATGTCCTGCCGGCCGACCGTCAACGTCAGCGGGGCATCAAATGCATTGCGGATCTTGAAATTGAAGGCATCGAAGATAGCTTCATCGAAATCGTAGTTCTTCTCCGCAAAGAAGGAGATTGGGTGGTATTCCGGCCTGCAGTGACCCCAGAATTCCCACACGAGCCGGGCGTTGAAGTCAACGTCTTTATCAAGTGCCGCCTTCATCGACCAGCGTGCACGATATCTCTGCCAGTGATAGTTGTTCCAGTTCTCGCTGCCGCCGTAACTGTCGCTAAGCGAGAGGATGTCGCGAGCATAGACTTCTCTGAGTCTGATGTCCAGCCCCATCTCGATGCCCTCGGCTGGATTGTGGAACTGCTTCAGCCATTCCGCATCAATCTCATGCCAGTGTGCCGCCGGCGGCTGGACATATGCCTCGGTCCTCACCTGTTGTGCCGTGTCTGCAGCCAGGCTCACGGTAGACAGGCCGGCGACAAGGACCACTCCTGTCACAATGTAAAGCAAGTGTTTCATACTCTTCCTTCCAAAAACCAGTGTTACTATTCTCTGGTGGCCGCCGCTGCCGACAACCACCACCATTTCAGACTCAAGACTCAGGCAAAACATTTATTCAGATGCTCCTGCGCAGCAGGCTTTGTAAGAAGCGACACAACAACCCCAACCATGATAGATGCAGGCAGGGCAATGACCAGTGAATCCACTGAAGGCCAGTTCGGGTGGTCAGCAAGAATGCTGTTCTTGCCGCCTGTAACGAGACGGACCAGACCGATATCAGATGCTTCCTTGGCCTTTACGAAGACAAGCCAGAATGCCGAGACTGTAAATCCCGTGAATATGGAAGCCATCGCACCGGCAGTTGTCATCCTTCTCCAGAATATTCCGCCCAGGAAAGCGGGCAGGAACGAGGCTGCACAAAGCCCGAAGAAAATAGCAGTTGCACGGGCAATGAAGGTGCTGTTCCGGGCGTAGTAACTTATGAGAACGGCAATGACAATGCCGACGAGTATTCCGGTACGGGTGACAGGGACGGTCTTCTGCCGGCTTCCAGCGAATTGCTCATATACATCGCGACCGATGCTGGTTCCTACTGCATGGAACTGGCTGGAGACAGTGCTCATCGCCGCAGCGAGCAGCGTCAGAAGGAATATCACGCCGAACCACCTGGGTAACGCTACAAGTATGAACTTCGGGATTATCAGCTCAGGGTCGTCATCGGCATACACTATTGCCAGACCACGCCCCTCGACAACCGGAACCTCCCTGCCCTCGACAGTAGCCGTGCCAACAGAAGTACCCGTAAGAACGACCGGGGCGGTTCTGGCGGCCATTCTGTCCTTGTCTTTCCTGAGCATGTCCGTCCACACGCCATCCTTCTGCTCCATTCGGACAATCACGGCCTGGTTCCGCTCCTGATCACCCATCTCAACGATGCGTCCGGGAAGTGGGGCTCCGTGCTGGGTGAAGTAGGAGTTTGTCAGACTTCCGACCACATAGGCTACGCCGACCATGGCCAGTATGAATGTGCCGCCGGTGGGGATAGCACGATTCAGCTCACGCCTGCTTTTTACGGTCATGAATCGGACGATCAACTGCGGCTGAGCGAGCACGCCAATACCCACGCCAAATGTGAGGCTCGATATGATGAGCCACCATAGGTCGTACTTCGGGCTTCCGAAGCCGAACACCGGCATTGCGGTCCATCCCTGCTGGCCGATAGCCTTCAACCTCGGAGGTACCAGTGGTGCAAGATCTGTGAGGTGCTGATGCCCGTCCACAACGCCACCGATCTTGACATATGTGAATACCAGCAGGATAACCATCCCGAGGAACATTATCGTGCCCTGGAGCGCGTCAGTGTACATAACTCCCTTCAGCCCACCCACAAGCACGTAGGAACCGATGATGAACGTGAATATCAGCAGAGCGGTGCCATACTCGATGCGGAACTGAGTGGCGATGTACTTGGATGCGCCTATCAAAACAGCCGAGGCGTACATCGGCATGAACAGAAAGATAATCAGTCCGGAAAAGACCTGAACAAACCTGCTCTGATAACGACGTCCGAGTAGCTCAGGGAAGGTGTGCGCGTCGAGATGATGACCCATACGGCGCGCGGCAGGTGCGACAAAGACGAATGCAAGGAAGATGCCAACAAAGATGTTGCAGAATGTCAGCCAAAGCAGGCTCATACCGAACTGACCTGCGAGTCCGCCGAACCCTACAATGGCACTGGTCGAGATGAATGTGGCCCCATAGCTCAGTGCCATAACGAAGGGATGGGTTTTTCGGCCCGCAACCAGATAGTCAGCAGCAGTCTTGGTGCGCACATAGCCGAGCCAGCCGAGATACACCGTGACCAACAGATAAACCAGCACGGCCACGACACTCAGGAAATCCACCTCAGCAAAAGAGAACATTATGTCTAGTCTCCGGAGTCAACCAAATCAAAGGCAGATAACGACCGCCATAGCTGCGAAAGACAGATCCATGTTCAAAGTTTCTCTTCGACCTTCTTCTCTTCCCGTGCCCACTCCACGTCCTCCGCGCTGACATCGTCCCCTCCGCGGTTCCACATAATGACGCCATACACGATGCACAACAACGTGCTGGCTATGCACAGGAGATATGCCAGCACAATGTATCCGTCTTCTATGCCCAACATATGATACATCCCTCTCTTGGCACTCAGCATCCCGGGTTGGCAACCCAGTGTGCATGAGCCGCTCATGAAGATGTTACATACAAAGAACCATATGACTGCTGAGACGATTTGCGCCGCAGCCGAGCCGGCTGAAGAGAACATGCTCGCTAGTGCATGTCTACTTCAGCCTTCTGATGTTCGAATACTACAACCTCCGAAGCCGCCGGTATGCACTGGCAGCCTCACAAAGGCCCATCGCGTCAGGGCAATTATGACTGGTTGAAGTGAAAAAACCAGAAGTTTTTGGTTTTTTGCAGGATTTTTTTGTGACAGCGGCAGGGGCGTATTATTCGCCCAGAAGCCTGTTGGCATTCACATACAGCAGCTTCTCAAGCCGCTTGGCGGGCAACCCCAGACCACGGAGCAGGCGAAGGGCGTTCGTCTGATCCGTCCATGGAGAATCAGTTCCAAAAAGGAGATAATCTTCGCTATGGCCCATGAGTATCGCCCTGGCCTCCTCGGCAGGTAGGCACTCCAGAGAGAATGACAGCTCCATATAGATGGGTTGACCGACGAGCATCGCAGCGACCTCATCCCACTGCTGCCAGGCTCCCAGATGTGTTGCCACAAACTTCAGGTCGGGGAACGACTCCATAACCTTGCGTATCCTTGGAGGATCGGCGCGGCGGAAACGTTCGAAGGCAATGTCATAGCCGCAGTGCATGACCAGCACCAGCCCCTCTCGGCTGACCTGTCTGTAGATTGGCGTCATTCGAGGATCGTCAAGATCACACTCCTGATAGTAAGGGTGCATCTTTATGCCCTTGAATCCCGCGGCCTTTATCGCAGATATGTGTGCGACGACGTCGGGGTCGTCAGGATGGACCGAGCAGAATGGTATTATCCTCTCCGACTTTATCTCATTGGACCATCTCACTATCGAATCGAACTGCGACGGCTTGGTGGCGATGTTGCAGACCACAGCCCGCTGAATGCCAGCCGCATCCATGCTCTTGAGCAGCCCCGTGATGGTGCCGTCATGGAATGCGGCGGCGTCGGGCGCTCCATCACACAGAGCCTTCATGGCCCGGGCCGCAAGGGTGTCCGGAAATGCGTGGGTATGAATATCGGTTATGCCGCTCATAGAGAGCCTCCATTACTCTGGTCATCCAAACAGCGGCCATGATAGTAGTTCAAGGCCCGGAGTTCCAGCCTTTTCCCCTCTCTCGCCTGTCTGGCCGCCGCGCAGAGCTCCTCAAACATCACTCAAGCTCTCCTGCTATCCATGTCTCTGCGTTTTTCCCGCGGTCGTTAGTACCACCGACTGTGAAAACGTTAGCGGGCCCACCTGCACGGTCAATATCCCTGAACTGCAGCCGCCAATTGAGTATATCTGATGGCCCGGTAGGACTCTTTACGCCGATCTCCGCCAGCGGCAACGCCATTTCGCAGATATAGCCATCCTGTGTGTGCCTCGCGAAAGCCTTGAAGCCCCCCGGCTTCGTCAATCGCCTACTGATCGCCCATATCGGCTCGATCTTGCCGGCAACTGGTATGATGCGGACAGAGCCCGAGACAGGCCTGTTAGGTTCGACGCTCTGCAGGGCCTTTGGTACGGACCACGACAGGCCAAAGCCATCGTTCTCCGTCGCAGGTGTCAGGCCTGTACGCAGAGCATCGTCCGTGACATCCAAGGCAACGTAGAGCGTCGTGCTATCATGAGCCAGGAGTACGTGCGCCGAGAGGTCGTCGTCTCCCGCCCATTCCTTGCCATCCGTAAGCAGCTCTCCAAAGGCCGGAAGTCTCTCTGCGGAGATATTGGCCCAGTCATCGAGCTTGCCATCAATTTCCATTCCGGCACTCTTCTGGATATCCGAGAACCGCCCAAGGGTGGTGGTCATATTCAGCAATGCCGGCCGGCCTCGCGGCTCCGCGAAAGTGTAGACCCGCTTGACCTGCGGAGACGCGACCTGCGAGTCATCCACCCACTGTACCAGGTCGAACCGAATCTCCTGCTTCTCGCCCGGCTTGACAGTTACGTCAGCCTCTCGAGGTACAACCTGCCATCCATAGGCATCGACGGTCGCACTCAGTTCGAAGGTCACGGACGAATCGTTCGTCTGTACCAGCGTGACACTCTGTCCGCCTGATATCGGCTTCTGGATTATCTCACATTTGTTGCGAAGCGGCCAGACCGTCAAATCGAATGCTCTGTCCACGTGGTCCGCTCTCATAACCTGACCGACCGGGATGATTGCTATCGTGGGCTGGCCATTCTCGACTGTCACCTGAGCGAACATCTGCACATCGCCGAAATCAGGGTTGAACTCACCTACGTCGGCCGCCGTCGCCGCCAGCGTATATGTGTCAATCCCATCCTGTCTGGCATGGCTCATCCAGTGAGTATGGCCGTTGAACACGGTGGTCCTGCCCTCGGCGAGTAATGGCCTGATCTGCCTCCACGCAGCCGACTTCTCATCGGCAGGGTGGTGATACAGCACAAAGACATGGTCCGCCTTCACTGCATCGGCCATGTCGGCCTTGAGCCACTCAAGTTGATTCGGGTCGAGTCCCTGCTTTGTGAACAGGTTCGAATCGAGAATCGTAAAGTGGCAGCCGTGATGGTCAAAGCTGTAATACGAGCGGCCATCTCGACCAAACCGCTCGAGGTATATCTTCCGCATCGTGCGATTCGTCACGTCATGGTTGCCCGGCGTGCAGAAGAATGGGGCATTCAGCTTCGACGTCTCGTCGAGGAATTCGGCCCACTGCCTGTCCAGCTCATTGACATCCTCTGTGTATCCTTGGATGAAATCTCCCACCGTCACCACGAGTTCTGGCCTCAGCAGGTTCACCTCGTCGATCGCCCGCGACCACATCCCGGGGATATAGCCGCCGTTGCGGTCGCTCATGATGATGAACTGAAAGCGCTCCTTGTTGCTGATTGCTGAACCGTTCACGTGAGCAATGCTCTCAAGGTGTGCCGAACTACCTCCGAAAGGGCCGGCCGCTGGAGTGCATCCGCAAGCAATGACTATGAACACCACGATGATCGCAAGTTGCGAGATACGCATCTGAAAGCCTCCTTTTCTACACAGCGTGCATGACGATTGTCGGCAACAGTCTAGCAGAACTGGCTGCTCAGGCAAGGAAAATGCCAACATCCCGAAGTTTCGATTGACTCTGCCGGGTTTTAGCTGATAATGCCCCAGCGATTCTGAGGATATGTTCGATGAAACGCAGTCTGACCCTTTTCTGGCTTGCGGTGGCGTGCGGAATTCTGCCCGCAGGTTGCGCTGCCAGAGGTCAGGGTCATACAGGAGAATCTGTGGAGCCGTCCACTATGGAGACACAGGAGTTTCACAAATGGGCGCCAACGCCGCCGATGGGCTGGAACAGCTGGGATTGCTATGGTACCACCATCACTGAGGCCGAGGTCAAGGCGAATGCTGACTTCATGGCTGCGCATCTGAAGAAGCACGGCTGGCAGTACATCGTTGTAGATGCCCAGTGGTTCGAGCCACTGGCTAAGGCACATGGCTACAGGCCCAACGCCGAGCTTGAGATGGATGAGCACGGTCGTCTGATGCCGGTCGCCAATCGCTTTCCTTCGGCAGCGGGCGGCAGGGGCCTCAAGCCGCTCGCCGATTACATACACTCGAAGGGCCTCAAGCTCGGCATCCACATCATGCGCGGCATTCCGCGCCAGGCCGTAAGGAGGAATGTGCCGATACTTGGGACAAGTGTGCGAGTTGCCGATATCACCGACACAAGCAGCATATGCCGCTGGATAGACGATAACTACGGCATCGACATGACAAAACCCTGCGCGCAGGAGTGGTATGATTCCGTCTTCGCGCTTCTGGCATCGTGGGGCATCGACTATGTCAAGGTCGACGATATCTCCTCACCAGCCAGCAACACAAAGAACGAATGGCGGGGCGCGGAGATTGAAGCTATCAGAAAAGCCATCGACAAATGTGGTCGCCCCATGGTTCTGTCACTTTCTCCCGGACCGGCTCCGCTCAACAAGGCCGATGTGCTGAAAGCCAACGCAAATCTCTGGCGAGTATCCAACGATGTCTGGGACAAGTGGGGCGATATCCTCCTGCAATTCGATTTCGGTGCCCAGTGGGCAAGCCACAGCGGCCCGGGTCACTGGCCCGATGCCGATATGCTTCCCCTCGGCCGCATCGGTATACGCGCGGAGCGCGGCGATGCCCGCGACAGCAACCTTACCCCCGATGAGCAGCGGACGATGATGACTCTCTGGTGCATCTGCCGCTCGCCGCTGATGTTCGGCGGCGACCTGCCCACGTCAAGTGCTGCCACAATGGAGATGCTTACCAATGATGAAGTACTTGCCGTTGACCAGCATAGCACCAGCGGCCGGCAGCTTTACCGTCGCGCTGAGGGTGACGACGTTGTGTGGGTCGCCGATATCCCCGGCTCCAGCGATAAGTACTTGGCGACGTTCAACCTGTACTCCAGCCCTATGGCTCTTAAGCTGGCGCTGAAGGATACGGGACTTCCCGATAGATGTGCCGTCCGCGACCTGTGGGAAAGGAAAGACCTTGGTGATATCGAGAGCATTCTGGAGCAGACGATACCATCGCACGGAGCAGGCCTGTACCGTGTGAGCCCCAAGTAAGCTTCTTCGAGGCTACTTCATCCCGAACATCTGTTCCTTGAGGTCCAGGTAATACAGGTAATATTCCTGCTTCACATCAGGCGGGCAGCGGTGGTCGCAGAAGGGAATGTATCCGCCGCGCTCGACCAGCCGCTCAACGCTCTTCAGATACGCCTTGATGGCTTCCGGCCCTTTGGCAAGTTCCATCTTGTCGATGCCGCCCATTATGCGCAGGTCCTTCCTGTATTCATCGAGCAGCTTCGCCGGATGCCCACCGCAATTCACCTCGAACGGAAACAGGCAGTTGATGCCTGACTCGAGGAAATATGGCAGAAGGGGACGAACATCGCCGTCACAATCGGTGTACCAGATATCGATGCCATGGGCCTTGAGCTTCTTGTTGATCCGCTTGTATCGCGGAACGACGACGTTCCTGAAGAAATCCATCGAGACGAGCGGGCCGTTCTTGGCGGCAATATCCTCCCAGCCGTGCGCGAAGTCGAACTTGACGACGGGCAGCACCTGGTCGAGAAAATCCTCGATGAGCACGCAGCAGGTCTCGACCATGTCCTCGACCATTCTCGGGTAGTCGTATGTTGCGTATGCAAGGCCCTCGAGCGTCAGCAGGTCGCGGACTTTGCCTATCATCGAGCCGCAATCGACGCCGACGGGGAAATCGCGGTCGTTGGGGAATTGCTCCTTGAGCTTCACCAGGTCGACCTTGCGTTTGGGGTCGTTGCGGTCGAAACGCTCATCCTTGACCTTCTTCCAGTCCTCAGGCGTCGTGATGGAGCTCTTGATGAAGTGCGGAATGGTGTCGTGGCCGTCTTTGGGGACTTCGGCAAGAAGCCCGAGGCCGTTCATTACAATACGGGTGTTCTCGGTCTCGGAGACTACTTTGTATTCGAAGGCTGGATTTATCCAGCGGGCATTGGCGTGGCGGATGATATCGAAATTGAAGAAGACGTCAGCCTCGCCATTCTTTGTGATGTGGTTCTCGATGAACATCGGCCAGGTCTTGAAGTTCTCGTCCCAGTATCCGAATTCCATATTGAAAGAGCGATCAATGGGCTTGTAGTGCATCTGGTTGTTGAAACGCTCGCGGTCAGTCATTGTGCCGCGCCACTTCGGCCGAATGGGTTTGATTTCCACTTAGTAGCTCCGTCAGGCATCGATACTCCGGCTGAGCAGCCTACGATAGACGAAATGAGGAGGAAGTCAACTACAAAGGCTGGTGAGGGGGGTCTGCGCAGATGCGCGGAAAAATGTCGCGGTGAAGCCAAAGTGCGTGGCAAAAGTGACATTTCTCCGGGGAATGTTGAATTCCAAGTGCTGAGTCTCTGGTTACTTAGGAGAAAACGAGTGCGGACAGCGGGCATATTGTGATCCCCTTATAATCTGTAACTCTATTATTGGCAATGCGTTATATTTATCCATCCCGGACAAGCTCCCGTAGGCCTGGGTCTGATGGCAGTAACTGCGGGTCCAGGGATGGCTGGCAGCTGAGGTTGGAACCTAGTTGCACTGTAACTAGTTACGTGGCCGGCACTTAGAGAAAGAGGGGGCTGATTTGTGCGATTGGGGAGATATGTTTGTGGTAGAATATAGGGGTATGCGGGCGGCCGTTTGACGCGTGCGGAGGTTTCTGCCGATATCTACCTTGTCATGCCCCCGAGTAAGTGTCAGAAAGGGATAAACTATATGTACAGATTGACCTGGGCTGCCGCGGCTGCCCTCCTGGTCGTTTCATGTCAAGTATCTGGGGCGGATCTGACATGGGTTGGTGGCAAAGACACGAACTTCCTTGACCCGAACAACTGGAGCCCTGTTGCCTATGTCGTGGGCAATGTCCTGACAATAGGGGCGGGCAGCCCCAATAATCCCGTTTTCAGCGGAGACACAAACACCAGCCGTCCGAATGGCCTTAATACGACCACGGCGGGCCATCTGACCGTGAGCAGAGGCGCTCTGTACGCGTATGGCAACAACACGCTTAATGGGTCGGTTGTTGTTGAAGGAGGGTATGTCAATCTCCGCGGGGATGTGTACATTGGCAATGCCGGCACGGGCGTCCTTACGCTGAATGGCGGGTCCTTTGCCTACAAGAACACGCTGTACATAGGGCGTGGTACGGGTGGCGACGGCACGATAAATGTGTGGGGAGGCAGCTTGTGGCTGACGGGGCTGCCGGTCATCAGCTCGAACGGCGGCGTCGGCAGGATAAACATCAAGAATGACCGGTTCATCTACTGCCCCGGCAATCAGATGACATACTTCCAGGGTCTGGTCAGCAGCGGAACGCTGACGACCGTGCCCGGCCAGGCGATAATCATCTCCTACAATTCGAATGCCGACAAGACGGTGGTTACGGCTACGAGCATTGTTCCCGCAAGCGAGCCAAATCCAACTGACGGAGCGAGCGACTATCCTGTGACCAAGCTTACCTGGAGACCCGGGACGCAGGCAACCTCCAGCGATGTGTATCTGGGCACAGATGCAGCAGTTGTCACGGCAGCCACGAAGGCGACCACGGGCGTATACCTTGGTTCTACAGGCAGTGACAATTTCCCGCTTCCAATGGCGCTTGTCAGCGGCATGAAGTACTACTGGCGGATCGATTCGGTCACGCCGTCAGGCCTGCTGACGGGGGATGTGTGGTCATTCACTCCGGCCGATATCCAGGCGCCGCGGTTCATGGAGAGGCTCGGACGCGGGGTGATCGCAACAGTTCAGAACAGCAACGGCACGGTATATGTCGGCTGGCGGTTGCTGGCCACAGACCGGCCCGATGTGGCATTCAACATCTACCGCAACGGCGTCAAGCGCAACAGCTCTCCCCTAGGCGGAACGACCGATTTCACCGATACAGGCGTCACGCTTACGCAGGTGAATTACTACTATGTCAGGCCTGTGGTCAACGGCCGTGAACTGGCGGAGAGCTCGTCTTACGTGCTGGCCGCAAACACGCCTGTCAGGAAGTATGTTCCGATACCGCTGGCAACGATCCCCGGTGCGGTAGGGACGTATTCGGTATTCCAGGGATGGACAGGAGACCTTGACGGTGACGGCGAGTATGACTTCGTTGTGGTCAGGAACAGCGATGCGCTGGCAACCTACAAGACGCTGGAAGCGTACCGCAGAGACGGCGCATTCATGTGGCGCGTACAGCTTGGTCCCAATATCCAGGAAGCCTACACGATCGTCTATGACCTTGATTGCGATGGCAAGACCGAGGTGGTCACAAAGACAAGCGAAGCGACAGTCTTCGGTGATGGCACGGCTATCAGCGATGTAGATGGCGACGGCATCACGGATTACCGCATCGTCGGCGCGCAGTACGAGGTGATGGCTGGGCCGGAGTTCCTCTCTGTGCTTGACGGGCAGACTGGCGCAGAGCTTGCCCGTACCGATTTCATCAATCGGGGGACCAGCACCGACTGGGGCGATAACTACGGTCACAGGCAGAATTTCATCCGCGAGGGTGTGGCGTACTTCGACGGTGTGCGGCCGAGCATCGTCTTCCAGCGCGGGCCGGGCGACTACATGAAGATATACGCATGGGACTACGTCGACGGGCAGCTGACGTTGCGATGGACGTGGTTCAATCACTATCATGCAGACTTGCCTGCTGCGGAGAAGTATGCCGATTTCCAGCAGTGGCGCATCGTTGATATGGACGAGGATGGGCGAGATGAGATAGCCCTTGGCGGCGCGGTCATAGATGAATACGGCAAGCCGCTGTATGGGACCGAGCTGGGCCATGGCGACCGTTTTCAGATCACGAAATTCGACCCGGACAGGCCCGGGATGCAATGCTTCGCCATTCAACAGAATAATCCTACCTATCTTGGCACAGCCTACTACGATGTGCGGGATGGGTCAATGTTGGGTATGTGGTATGGCACGAGCGTGTGGGATGTCGGCAGAGGCGATGCGGGCGACATCGACCCGACACACAGAGGCGTGGAATTCTGGTCAACGATGGCTAACACGTACGACTGTACAGGTGCAGCAATATACCCGGAGCACCCGTGGCCAAGCCTTATGATATGGTGGGATGGGGATTTGTGCCGCGAGATACTAAGTGCTGCGGACGGCGATGGCAGGAATCCGGTGCTCAACAAGTGGAATTACACATCGCGGACGGAAGGCCGGCTGCTCTCGCTCTACAGCGATGACGGCTCATATTCGGTATTTACGCCATATGCAGCCAGAGCTCCATTCTATGGCGATATCTACGGAGACTGGCGGGAGGAGCTGCTCGTAGAGCAGACAGACCATCAGAAGATGCGTCTCTACACAACGCCATATACCACGACAACGCGCATATACAACCTGATGCAGAATCCGTACTACAGACTTGCGATGACGCACAAGGGCTATCTGGTCAGCCCTTATACCGACTACTACCTCGGCACGGATATGAACACGCCGCCGAAGCCGTATATACAGTATACCGGCAATGGCACGGGCCGCATCATGCGCGAGTTCTGGACCGGGATAAGCGGCACTCCTGTCAGCAACCTGACCCTGAATGCGAACTATCCTAATCTGCCCACGGGCAGCCAGTTCCTGCTTAGCCTGGAGGGGCCGACATCATGGGGCATCAACTACGGCACCCGGATCCGCGGGTATCTCCATCCGGCAGCGACGGGCGATTACACCTTCTGGATAGCAGGCGATGATGATTGCGAACTGTGGCTCAGCACTGACGCCAATCCTGCGAATGCCGTGAAGATAGCGTATGTGAGCGGCTACACGAATTCACGCCAGTGGGACAAGTACCCTGAGCAGCAGTCCGCGACGATATCGCTGGTCGCTGGCCATAAGTATTACATCGACGTACTGCACAAGCAGGGAGTCGGAGGTGACAACATTGGCGTAGCGTGGCAGGGGCCGGGTATCAGTCAGCAGGTTATTGAGGGCAGGTATCTTTCGCCGTGGACGGGGGTCCTGCCCGGCGATACGGCCGGTGACAATCGTGTCAACATGATTGACGTGGGTGATGTGGCTGGTGACTGGCTCAGCGACGACTGCGACATGCCTCTTGAGCTTGACATGAACGGTGATTGCGTCATCAACTTCACCGATTTTGCCATCGGTGCTATGAACTGGACCACGGCAGTGCCATGACGATGTACGTGTAGTATGAGGCCGGGGCCAGAAGCATTCGGACAGGGCCCACGCGATATGAGCTCAGGGGGTGTGGACAGCACATCACTGCCGCGAGTATGTGGGCGCAAAAAAGAAAGCGGACATTGGTGCGTGTCCGCTCTCTTCAGAGGATGGCGACACAGGGCTGTCGGAGGAATGGCCCCATGTCATGCTGATCGTCTCAGCCGTGCGTGCATGTGTGTCAGGCTGGCGCCAGCAGGTTGAGTGCTGATACTATGGGCCGGAACAATCAGGCGTCTGACCCCTGTGCCGAGGGCTACACATGGTCCTGTGAGAACCCAGCTTGCAGCGAGCCATGCGACGACTGAAAGGCTTCCCAGGGTGCATTGCTGCAGGTTGATCGGGCTCAGGGCGCTCGGAGTGGTGACATCCAGGAAGATAGCCGATACCCACGCGACTGCCACAGCCACCCATACGGAGGCTAATACGAGCTGACTGCGGATACGCCCGATCAGTCCGGCTACAAATGCTATGGCAGATATCACGGCCAGGATCTGCAGGGTGCTTACGAGTGTCGCCGGCCCGCTATTGACAACGGCGAGTGTCCCACAGATAGCGGCCACAGCCAACGGTACGATGATTGTCAGTACGTGTCTCATTTTTGTCCTTCCTTTCCTGTAACTTGTACTCTCGGTTTCTGTCTCTCGCAAAGAACCGCAACGATCCGTGTTCTGTCAGAAGTAAGGGTACGGTCCGCCTGTTACATGATTGTTACCGAGAGTTCCTTTCTGCGTGAATTCTCACGCGTGTTCAGTCGTTTCTATGATACAAGAACCCCGCGAGAGCCTATTTGTCTTTGTTTTTTACGACGTTTCTTTGCAGAATTCCTCGCAGGAGGAATATCACGCCAATGCCGCAGATGATTATGGGCATTACTACCAATGCTTCCTCTGCCTCGACTACTACCGCATAGCAGGTAAGAACGGCCCCTATAAGGAGGAGTCCGATGCCCAGCGAGAGGTTTCTGACCCAGTTGATGGTAGGGTCAGGCTTTGCCAAGAGCTCCGAGACAGGTACTCCTGTCTCGATAGCTTTCATTATCTGCCTATGCTGCAGGCTCTTCCTGTAGAAGAGATACACGAGGATGAGCATGAGCGGCAGGAGGGCGAGAAAGAGATAAACTGCCGCGAAAAAATCCTCTGATGTATTTGCCAAAATCGGTGTCATAGTCAATTCCTTTCGTATAAGATACTGTGTTAGGTCGCTTTCCGGCGATATGTCAGGTTAGAGCGGCCGCAGGTTTCAGGATTCTGAAACTTTTCCGGCGAAATCGCGACTTATCATGTAGACGGAAGGATGGATCTGGAACAGATAAGTGAACAAAGCGAGGCAGCGCTGGATATTACTTCACTGAAAAGCGGCGACGCGCAGGCTTTTGCGTGTTTTGTACGGGAGTACCAGGATATGGTATATGCGTGCGGCCGGACAGTTGGGCTGCGAGACGATGAGATAGAGGACGCCGCAAGCGAGACGTTCATGGCTGCGTATAGGAATATCGGGAGTTTTAGCGGCAGGAGCAAGCTCGGCAGCTGGCTCTGGCGGATAGCATATAACAAGGCTGTCGACCATCGGAGGAAGCGGCAGGCAGCTGGTTCGCTGGCGGATGATGAGACAATGGCTGTGGCGGCGGCGGACACCCTTCCGGGGTCGCGGCTGGAGGAAGAGGAACAGAGCCGTGTGATCTGGCAGACAGTGCAGAAGCTTCCGGAGTCGCAGGCCGCGACTATTGTGCTGTTCTATCGTGAAGGCAGGTCGATACAGGAAATCGCGGAAATACTTGAGACGTCTGAGAATACCGTAAAGACATGGCTGCACCGCGGCAGAGGCGAGCTTTTCAAAAAGCTGCGGTCATTTCAGGAAGACAGAAATGCGCGAGAATGAACATATGACCGATGCGTTCGACTTGTGGCTGACCAAAGGCCTGAAGAGACCCCAGCCGGTGAGTCCTGAGTTTGCACAGAACGTGTTGAAGCAGATCGAATTGCTGCAGATGCAGAAAATCCTTCGTCGTGTAGCCTGGCAGGAACGTATCTACGCCTGCGCGATCGCTGTGGGTGTCATAGTCGGCCTGGGGGCTCTCTGCTATATTCCGCTCCTGCAGTGGGTGTACTCGCTTGTTGCAGAAGGGGTCCCCGCCTTTATCAACGCGATACCAGAGTCACCCAAGTTGAGCGTCACAACTCTAATCACCATTCTCGGATGCGTGACCGTACTTGGGGGGGTACTGCTCGACCGACTTGTCAGCGAACAGTAGAACGGTCTCCGTCAGGCCTCAGTGGCGAAAATGCAAACCTTAGAGAGGTCGAGCGAGAGGAAGACGGTATCGTCAGGCCGGAGGTCGGCACTTTCCGCAAGCACCGTCACCATTGCCTCACCGATACTCACATGCACAAGTGTCTCTCGGCCGAGGGCCTCAACAGACTTCACCCTGGCCTTCAGAGCAGCAGCTTGCCCCGCAATGACTAACGAGATGTGCTCAGGACGGATTCCAAGCAGGAACCGGGGTCCAGGCATATTTCTAACAGCAGCCAGGTGCTCGCCCGGGAGGACCAGATTCTGGTCGGCAATGACCGCTGCATGCGAATCAGAAGATAGGGTAGCCGGAATCAGGTTCATGGGCGGTGAGCCGATGAAGCGGGCTACGAACGGTGTGGCTGGGGAATCGTAGAGCTGCTGCGGTGTACCGACCTGTTCGATGCAGCCTTTATTGAGCACCGCGATGCGATGGCCGAGACTCATTGCCTCGACCTGGTCATGAGTGACGTAGACGGTCGTTATGCCAAGGCGTTTCTGAAGCTCCTTGAGCTCTGTGCGCATTAAGACGCGCAGCTGTGCGTCCAGATTTGAGAGCGGCTCATCGAGAAGGAAGACGTTCGGCTTGCGGACGATGGCGCGGGCGATGGCGACCCGCTGCCGCTGGCCACCTGAAAGATGAGCGGGCTTTGCATGGAACAGGTCGGAGATGCCGAGGGTCGCGGCTGCCTGCTCGACAGCGGCGGAGATCGAGGCCTTATCTTCGCGGGCTATCCTAAGCGGGAATGCAATGTTCTCATAGACCGTCATATGCGGATAGAGGGCGTAATTCTGGAACACGAAGGCGACGTTGCGTTCCTTCGGCTCAAGGAAGATGCGGCCGGATGGATCGGCCACAGGGGTACCATCGAAGTGTACGGAGCCTCTGGTCGGCCTCTCAAGGCCGGCGATAATATTGAGGAGTGTGCTCTTTCCGCAGCCGCTCGGGCCGAGGAGCACGTAGAACTCCCCATCCTCGATGACGATGTCAACATTCTGTAACGCGATGGTGTGGCGCCGCAGTGAGTGGAATTCCTTGCTGAGATGGTCTATCACGACTCGCATTGATGCTAACCTTTCAAAGCTCCGCTTGTGAGGCCGCCGATGATGCGCCTCTGGAAGATGAGTGTGAGTATGACGACGGGCAGCGTGGTGATGACAGAGGCCGCCATAATGTTGCCCCATGGCGTCTGGCCGTGCAGGCCCTGAAACAAGGCGATGCCGACCGGTATGGTGCGCGCCTTGTAGTTGGTCGTGAGCATCAGTGCGAACATGAATTCATTGAACGCAAAGATGAACGAGAGCAGGAAGACGCTGAAAACGCCGGGAGCAGCAACGGGCAGTATTACACGGATGAGTGTCTGGCGGTATGTGCAGCCATCCATGAATGCGGCTTTGTCGAGCTCGCGCGGGATCTGCGAGAAATAGCTGACGAGTATCCAGAGTGACAGCGGGAGTATCCATGCGATGTATGGCAGGATGAGGGCCTGAGGGGTGTTGACCCAGCCTACGGAGGCCATGAACTTGTAGAGGTAGCCGACGATGCCTATCTGTGGAAACATCGAGACGGCAAGCGCGAAGAAAAGCAGCAACATTCTGCCGGGGAATTCGAGTCGTGTGATGGCGTAGGCGGCCAAAGAAGCTATGGCGACGCATATCGCGGCACTTACGAGTGAGATGAGCATGCTGTTGCGGAAGTATGCCGTGAAGTGAAGCGAAGTGTCGGTCAGGACGGCGCGGAAGTTGTCAAGGGTAAAGGTGAAGGGTGTTTCGACGGTCAGGAAATCGGCGCGGGTGGAGAAGCTAACGGCTGCCATATAGATGAATGGCAACAGGCAGAACAGAAGGGCAAGAACAATGCCTGTATATGTAAGCGAGTTTCTCGCAGTCGAGTCTTTCATTGTGCCTGCGGGCCGAAGCGGCCGACCTTTACATAGACCAGTGACAATGCCAGCGCCATAAGAAAGAGCACGATGGAGATGGCTGAGCCATAACCGAAGTCGCTGGTGAGGAAGTATTCGTATGCGTAGAGCGAGACGCTGGTTGTCGAACCGCCGGGGCCGCCATGCGTGAGAACATACACGAGGTCGAAGATGCGGAGGCCGTCGATAGTGCGGAAGAGCAGGGCTACGACGACCACGGGACGGCTGAGCGGCAAGGTTATGCTCCAGAAGGCCGTGAAGAGGCCTGCGCGGTCAACACGTGCCTGCTGATAGAGCTCCTTCGGAATGGCCTGCAGACCTGCGAGCAGTATTATGGCGACGAAGGGAGTTGTCTTCCAGACGTCAGCGACGATGACGGCGGAGAATGCGCCGAAACTTGTGCCAAGCCAGTTAACGGGGTCGGAGGATACGTGAAGCCAGCGAGCGATAGCGTTGGCCAGACCGTAGCTGTAGTTGTAGATAAGCTCCCACGTGCGGCCACTGATTGCAGCGGGGATGGCCCACGGGATGAGCACGCAGGCCCGAAGCAATCCGCGAACAGGTGTGTCGGCATCCATAAGGAGGGCAAGAGCCAGACCAAGCACTATCTCAAGGGGGACGGAAATCGCGATGAAGAGCAGCGTGAAGCGCACCGCCTGCCAGAAGCGGTCGTCACTGAAGAGGCGACCATAGTTGGCAAGCCCGACAAAGCGACGAGGGAGAAACGCTACATCACGAAACAGACTGCCGATGATGGTTCCAATGACGGGGATGAGGATGAACAGCCCTATCAAGAGTAGCAGTGGCGCGATGAAAAGCGCCGCTGCGCGCAACTGGCTGGTGAGCGGGTCTGCCTGTCGCAGAGGGTTATTGCTTTTCATACTGATCCATTATCTGCTGGGCCTTGCGCTGGGCTTGGGCCAGGGCTTCTTCGGCACTTAGTGTACCTGCAAGCACGCTATTGATAGAAGGCTGTATGGCGTCTGAAATGAGCGTGTAATATGGCAAGAGCGGCCGCGGCTGCAGGTTCTCAAAGACACTCTTGAGTGCGGCAAAATGCGGCATCTCTGCCAGTAGCTCGCTGTCGTTGTACACGTCGCGTCTGCCGGGGTTCCAGCCAAGCGTCAGCGCCAGGCGCTTCTGCGTATCGTACGAGAGGACAAACTTCACGAATTCAAACGCCTCCTGCTTACGGTCAGAGTATTGTGATAGTCCGATATGCCAGCCACCCATCGTCGAGACGCTCCGACCGCCCTCGAAATGAGGCAGCGGCGCAATGGCGGTCTTGCCATTCACGGGGGAATCGTCGGCCTGATGAAGGCTCCATGCATAGGGCCAGTTCCTCTCAAAGAGAGCATGCCCCTCCTGGAAATGCCGGCGTACCTCCTCCTCCTTCATCTCAGTGTATGTGTTTTCTGGTGAGATCTTGTAGGTGTGTATCAGGTCGCTCATGAACTGCGTGGCTGCGACGTTGGCAGAGGAATCGAGCGTGATACGGCCATCGGATACGGCAAAACCGCCGCCGTTGGAGGAGGTAAATTCAAGCCAGTTGCAGATGAGGCCTTCGTACTGCGCACCTTGCCATACAAAGCCATTAAACGCGGAGTCCGATTTCCGCATATCGGCCTGTATGCTCTTCGACTGGTTAACCAACTCCTGCCATGTCTGTGGCGGCTGGAATGCATACTTTTCAAGCAGGTCCTTACGGTAGTAGAGCAGACCACCATCGACATAGACGGGCAGCGCGACAAGCTTGCCCTCGAACCTGTCGGCAAGATCAACTACACCGGGGAAGAATGTCGCCGTGTCGAATCCCGCGGCCGTGACGTGCTCATCAAGCGGCTCCAGCCAGCCGCTCGCAGCGAACTGAGCCAGCCAGGCGATATCCATGAGGAAAACATCCGGATCTGTTTCGCGGGCTCGCAGGCTCGTGACAAGACCCTGCCTGCGCTGATTTGTGTCAGTGGGCTGGCGCAGAAGCTCGATCTGTATGCCGGTATTCTGTCTGAACTCATCAACAAGATTCTGCCAGAAATCGATTTCCGCTGGCGCGCCGCCGACAACAAAGGTGACAGCCGGAGTTCTCCTCCTGCCACACCCTGACGAAATGGCCGCCAGAACCACCCCAAGTAATAGACATACCAGAATCTTCTTCCCTGTCATATGCCATCCCCAAATGAGGTAACAACGCGCGGAACGAAGTGACGTGTATTCTCCGTGTCCGCTCTTCCCACTATGATACCGTATGATAAGGCACAACAGCGCGTGATGCAAGGAAACTCTGGTGTTTTTCGGGGTAGTCAGCCTGCGCGAAGGTCTTCAACGGTCTCAGGCGGCAGAACGATGTCCGCGGCAGTCAGGCTCTCAGCCAGCTGCATGGAGTTCCTCGGACCGATTATGGGTACTGTAACAAATGGCTGACATGCTAGCCACGCAAGCGGTATTGCAGCTACAGGAATGTGCATCTGACCGGCAAGCTCCATCGCCTTTTCCGCGCGGGCCAGGTTGCGCTCATTCCAGAACCGTCGTTTCATCGGCGGTGCTATACTATCGCCATTGCGTGCAAATTTGGTGAAAAAACCCTTGGCCTGTGACGAATACGGGATGGCCGCAAGGCCTGTTGCGCAATGGAGTCCAAACAGTTCTGGCGACATAGAGACTAGTGTAGGGTCGCCTATAACACCGGGATTCCACTCAGCTAGGCTCCACATCGGCTGGTCACCAACAAAGCCTTGTATGCATGTTGCCTTTGCGCAGTCGAGAGCTTCACGAATCCTCCGCATGCGCCAGTTCGAGCACCCATAGTACCTTATCTTGCCTTGCTCGACAAAGCTCTCCATCATACCGAGTATGTCAGCGACTGGCATTGCAGTGTCATCGCGGTGAAGCCAGTAGAGGTCAATATAGTCGGTCTGCAGACAGCGAAGCGATTCCTCGATGTCGGCGGATATCGCGTTTTGAGACATGCGCGAGACATTCATCGCCTTCAAGTCAGGATGGGCGCCTTTAGTGGCAAGTACGATGCTGTCACGTCCACCTCGCTGGGCCAGCCATCGGCCGATCGTTGTCTCACTGGCACCGTGGCCGCCGGGCAGCCAATCGGCATATACGCGAGCAGTGTCGATGAAGTTACCCGCAGCCGCTGTGAACTGATACATCATCTTGAAAGATTCTTCGGCCGTTATCTCACTGCCGAACGTTGCCGTGCCGAGGCATATGCCTGAGACGTGAAGGTCAGTACTCGGGATTGTGACATATCTCATGCCGGATATACTATCACGTCAAATAGACAAATGCACGTATGGGTTTTCGATTTCGTCTGCGGGTGCGAGCTCAATTGCCAAGCCGGATAAAAAGAGTTTCTTTTCGGGTGTCCGGCTGGTATACTCTCTTATTCGCAAATACGTGCAATGGTTGACAGTAACAGACAAGGAGCAGATGTTGACTGAATTGATGAGTGGCAACGAAGCTTTTGCTCGCGGCGCATATGAAGCTGGTGTCGTGGTGGCTGCTGGCTATCCCGGGACCCCGTCGACGGAAATTCTGGAGAACGTTGTCAAATATAAGTCTGACATCTACGCCGAGTGGTCGCCTAACGAAAAGGTTGCCCTAGAGATGGCAGCTGGCGCATCGATGGCGGGAGCCCGCTCGATCGTAACGATGAAACACGTCGGCCTGAACGTTGCCGCCGACCCGCTCATGACACTGGCTTATATCGGCGTGCAGGGTGGGATGGTGATCATCGTTGCTGATGACCCGGGAATGCACTCATCGCAGAATGAGCAGGATTCCAGACACTACGCGCGATTTGCGAAAGTGCCGCTTCTTGAGCCATCCGACAGCCAGGAAGCGAAGGACTTTGTCCTCTTCGGCATTGAGCTGTCAGAGAAATACAACACGCCGGTGATCGTCCGCAGCAACACCCGAATAAGCCACTCGAGAACACCCGTTGAACTGGGTAGCCGCCGCGAGCCGCACAAGGTAGGTTTCGAGAAGGACCCGTCAAAGTATGTCACGGTCCCTCTTTGGGCCAGGGAAATGCGGAAAAGCCTGGAGCACAAGCTGCCGGTGCTTGTTGAGGAAGCGTGCAAAAGCAGCCTCAATCGCATCGAGATGCGGGGAAAGACGCGAGGTGTCATCACAAGCAGCATCGCATACCAATATGTTAGAGACGCCTGGCCCAAAGCATCGGTACTGAAGCTCGGTTTTGTGCACCCCTTCCCGGATGAGTTGATAAGGGAATTCGCCGGGCGGGTCGACGAGCTTGTCATAGTCGAGGAGCTGGATGACTTCCTCGAACAGCATGTCAAATCGCTCGGCCTCAGGTGCAAGGGGCGGGAGTTCATACCTGGCATCGGCGAGCTGAATACAACGATTTTGCTCGATGCAGCCGCAAAGATGGAAGGCAAGGCGCCCTCCCGCGAAGTGGCATTGGAGTCCGATACCGACCTTCCGGCCAGGCCGCCTGTGCTGTGTCCAGGCTGCCCGCATCGCTCTGTCTTCTATGCCCTGGGCAAACATGATGTCATCGTCGCCGGCGATATCGGCTGCTACAGCCTCGGCGCCTTCAAGCCGCTCAACAGGCTCGATAGCATCCTCTGTATGGGCGGTGGGATATCTATGGCGCACGGCCTCGACAAGTCTTGTGAACCGAAGAAAGTCGTCGGTATGCTCGGCGATTCCACGTTCTTCCACAGCGGAATAACGGGTTTGCTGGACATAGCATATAACAAAGGCAAGTCGACGATAATCGTAGTCGACAATCGCACCACCGCCATGACTGGTCATCAGGAAAACCCCGGAACCGGTCGCACACTGATGGGTGATGAAACCATATCAGCCTCGATAGCTGAGATTGGCAGAGCCTGCGGCATCAAACGGGTCCGTGAGATCAATCCATACGACATGGCAAATACGCAGAAGGTCGTCACCGAGGAGATCAACGCGGACGAGGCGTCTCTGATCGTTTCGGTCGCGCCTTGTGTGCTGAGAGAAAGGAAACCTCTCGGCGCCAAACGTCACATTCATGAGAAACTCTGCAAGAACTGCAGAGCGTGTCTTAAGCTGGGCTGTCCTGCTATCGAAGGGGGCGAAGGCAAGCCGCGTATCAACCCGCTTCTATGTACAGGCTGTGCCATGTGTGAATACGTATGCCCCTTTGGCGCGATCGCCCCGGTGGAGGAGAAGAAATGAACACTGACCAGACTACCAGCGTCGTACTTGTGGGTGTAGGGGGGCAGGGTATCCTGTTGGCAAGCGAGATAGTCGCGCAGGCCGCTCTGAAGTCAGGCTACCAGGTCAAGACCAATGAAGTCCACGGGATGGCGCAGCGGGGCGGCTCCGTTGTGGCGCAAATAAGGTATGGAAAGGAAGTCCACAGTCCTCTGGTAACCAGAGGTACTGCCAGAGCTCTCGGAGCTCTTGAGCGCATCGAGGCGCTGCGTTTTGCAGACTATCTTGCTCCTGATGGCCTGGTCGTAGTCAACTCTCAGATGCTGGTGCCAGTTACGGTCTCAACAGGGCTTGCCAAATACCCGGAGGATGCTGAGCAGAGACTCCGTAATAAGTTCAAGCGTCTGATCTATATTGATGCAGCCCAAAAGGCTGTAGAATTAGGTGATATCAGGGCGGTCAATGTCGTGACACTTGGAGCCCTCTCCACTGGACTTGACCTGCCGCTGGAAGTGTGGCATGAGGCGGTCGCTATCTCGGTCAAGCCGAGATTCAAGGACCTCAATATGAAAGCCTTCGACATCGGAAGAAGCTGTGTCTGACCGGCACGCCCCTGGCACATTGATGTAGCGGCTCTCGCCGTAGTTCTTTACTACCCACGCTCAAACCGGCCGGCTATCGGCTGTTCGCGCGGTTTCCGCACCTGGTCTTCGGCAGATGGCCGAGCGTTACGACATTTTTGTAGAAACAGAAGCCCGCGATTGACAATTCTACAGTTCTGTAGTCTAATCCCCGCGGGACTCGCTGATACGGAATAAACGGGACGCTTTTCGGAGGACACACTGTGCCAAGACGCAAGGATATTCACAAGGTACTCATTATCGGCTCAGGCCCTATCATCATCGGCCAGGCCTGCGAATTCGATTATTCGGGAACGCAGGCCTGTAAGGCTCTGCGCAAGCTGGGCTACAAGATAGTGCTGGTGAACTCGAATCCAGCGACCATCATGACCGACCCGGGCATGGCTGATGTGACGTATATCGAGCCGCTGAATGTACGCACGATGACCAGGATAATCGAGAAAGAACGTCCCGATGCACTGCTTCCCAATCTCGGCGGACAGACCGGTCTGAACCTTTCCTCCGAGCTGCACAAGCTGGGCGTGCTGGCGAAGTATGGGGTCAAGGTAATCGGAGTGCCGGTGGACGCGATAGAACGAGGCGAAGATCGAATCGAGTTCAAAAACACCATGAACAAGCTCCACATTGAGATGCCTAAGAGCGCGCCGGCGTTCACTGTCGAAGAAGCTGAGGCTATCGCGAAGGACCTCGGTTATCCAGTTGTGATTCGTCCCGCATATACTATGGGAGGGACTGGGGGTGGACATGTTTACAATGTCGACGAGTTGCGTGTGATCGCTGCTAGAGGTCTTGCAGCCAGCCTTGTCCACCAGATCCTTGTCGAGGAATCTGTTTGGGGATGGGAGGAGCTGGAGCTGGAGGTCGTGCGGGATGCCAAGGGGCAGAAGATAACCGTCTGTTTCATTGAGAACGTAGATGCGATGGGTGTACACACAGGCGACTCGTACTGCACCGCCCCCATGCTTACAATCGATAAGAGGCTACAGGAGAAGCTGCAGAAGTACTCGTATGACATAGTCGATGCGATCGGCGTCATCGGCGGAACGAACATACAGTTTGCCCACGACCCGAAAACAGGCCGTGTGGTGGTCATTGAGATAAACCCGCGAACATCACGTTCATCGGCGCTGGCCTCCAAAGCTACCGGCTTCCCTATCGCCTTGGTGTCGTCAATGCTGGCAGGGGGGCTTACACTCGATGAGATACCCTACTGGCGGGATGGAACACTCGAGAAGTACACGCCCAGCGGCGACTACGTCGTTGTCAAGTTCGCAAGATGGGCGTTTGAGAAGTTCAGAGGTGTCGAGGATAAGCTTGGCACGCAGATGCGCGCAGTGGGCGAGGTAATGAGCATCGGCAAGAACTACAAAGAGGCATTCCAGAAGGCTATCCGGTCGTTGGAGAACGGCCGGCATGGCTTGGGCTTCGCGAAGAATTTCAATAAGCTCTCGCTCGATGAGCTTCTGCAGAGGGTAAGCACGCCGACAAGTGAGCGTCAGTTCATCATGTACGAAGCTATCCGTAAAGGTGCCTCAATAGATGAGCTCTACGAACGCACATTCATCAAGAGATGGTTCATTGAGCAGATGGCCGAGCTTGTTGAGCTCGAGGAGAAGATACTGAAGTACAAAGGAAAAGCTCTTCCGGACGACCTGCTGAAACAGGCAAAGAAGGATGGCTTCGCGGACCGCTATCTTGCCCGGATACTGGGCGTTTCTGAGACGGAGATGCGCAAGAAGCGTATCGCGCTGGGTGTTGCCGAGGCATGGGAGCCGGTGCCTGTGAGCGGGGTGGAAAACGCTGCCTACTACTTCTCGACATATAACGCGCCTGACAAGGTTCCCACCTCAAAGAGAAGGAAGGTAATGGTGCTCGGCGGCGGTCCGAATCGCATCGGACAGGGCATTGAGTTCGATTACTGCTGTGTACATGCCGCATTCGCGCTGCGCGACGAGGGGTTTGAGACCATAATGGTCAACTGCAACCCGGAGACGGTTTCAACCGATTATGACACTTCGGACAAGCTCTATTTTGAACCGCTGACGGTCGAGGATGTGCTGGCCATCTACCAGAAGGAAAAGCCCGAAGGCGTTATCGTTCAGTTCGGCGGGCAGACTCCGCTCAACATCGCGGCCGAGCTTGAACATGCCGGCGTCAAAATCCTCGGCACTACCACACAGACCATCGATCTGGCTGAGGATCGTGACAAATTCCGGGCTATGATGGAGCGGATGCGCATCCCGATGGCCGAGTCGGGCATGGCCAGCAACTTGGATGAGGCTCTGGCAATAGCTGCGAGGATCGGCTATCCCCTTATGGTGCGACCATCATATGTGCTTGGAGGGCGCGGGATGGAGGTCGTACATGACGAGGATATGCTCCGCGAGTACGTGGCAGCTGCAGTCGAAGTCACGCCGGAAAGGCCGATACTCATAGACCGATTCCTCTCGAATGCTATCGAAGCAGAAGCCGATGCCATCGCCGATGGCACGGATGCCTTCGTGCCGGCGATTATGGAGCATATCGAGCTGGCAGGAGTGCATTCAGGTGATTCGGCATGTGTGATACCCCCTGTTTCAATACCTAAAAAGCACCTCGAGACCATTCGGGAGTACACTCGACGGATTGCGATGGAACTGCATGTGGTAGGTCTTATGAATATGCAGTACGCCATAGCTGATGACGTTGTATATGTTCTGGAAGCCAATCCAAGGGCCTCGCGCACCGTGCCTCTCGTATCCAAAGTCTGTGGTCTGTCTATGGCTCGTATAGCTACGCAGATAATGCTTGGCAGGAAACTCAGTGACCTCAAACTGGAAGAAAAGAAAATACTGCACTTTGGCGTCAAGGAGTCCGTGTTCCCCTTCAACATGTTCCAGGAGGTCGACCCTGTTCTTGGCCCGGAGATGCGATCGACGGGCGAGGTCCTTGGCCTGGCTGATACCTATGGCCTGGCGTTCTTCAAAGCTCAGGAAGCTACCCAGCAGGCGCTGCCCCTGGAAGGAACCGTGCTTATCACAGTTGCTGATGCTGAGAAAGCCGGCGTAGTGGGTGCCGCTCGCATCTTGAAGGATCTGGGGTTCCGCATTATCGCCACGAAGGGGACCCATGAATACCTTGCCTCAAATGGTGTGGAGTCGCAGCCTATTCTCAAGCTGCACGAAGGACGCCCGAATGTCGTTGATGAAATAAAGAACAACGGCGTACAGCTCATCATAAACACGCCCGCCGGCAGACGCAGCCAGCACGATGACTCATACATCCGCAAGTCAGCGATAAGATTCAAGATACCTTACATCACCACCGCCACTGCTGCTGTTGCAACAGCCAAGGGCATTGCAGCGAGGAAGGGCAGCGATGTGGGTGTCAGGAGCCTGCAGGAGTATCATTCATCCGTGAGGTGATCACAGCGTATCGGGTACGTGTGCCATCAGTGCCGCCATCAATTCGGCAGTGAGTTGGTCCACAAGTTTCCTGACCGACACTATCTCTCGACATCGGAACGCATTGGCGCCTGCGAAGGCAAAGGCCTTGTCCATCATACCATCTGCCGCATCGGAAAGTACCTTGGCTATGCAGTACGGGGCTGTCTTCGGGTTGCAGGTCCGCAGGCATTGGTACTTGCACTCAAAGGGCATGGTTCGGCCCTGCTTTATGGCCTGGACAAAGTCGTTGTCTATGACTCGACCGGGCAGGCCTACAGGACTGTCGATGATCGTGATATCAGAAGAAGATGCGTTGATATAGGCCTGTTTGAAATTGGCGTGAACGTCACATTCATCTGTGCACACAAACCGCGTGGCCATCTGCACGCCGGAGGCGCCTGCACCCAGGAAATGAGCGATGTCTTCCCCTGTGAATATGCCGCCCGCTGCGATGACGGGGATACACGGCTCGAAGGAGTGGGCGATTTCCAGTACCTCAGCAAAGATCGATTCCAGTGTCATTACCGAACCGTCAGCGAGGCTCTGCGGAGAATAACCCAGATGCCCGCCAGCAAGATGCCCTTCAACGATGACGGCATCGGGGACTCTGTTGTAGTGGCTTCTCCACCTCTTGCAGATGATGCCAAATGTTCTTGCGGATGAGACTACAGGAATGAGTTTCACGTCATTGCCATTCACAAATCCAGGAAGCGAAAGCGGCAGGCCTGCGCCGGAGATGATAATGTCGACGCCCTCCTCAACAGCAATCTGCACGAGTTCATCATGATTGGCGAGGGCCCCCATGATGTTGACTCCGAGTACCCCGCTTGTGAGGCCCTTTGCCTTTCTGATCTCAAAGCGAAAGGCGTCTTCACTGACCTTCTTGGCATCTGTGCCGCGCGCCTCGGCGAACTGTCCCAATCCAGCGCTGGCTATGACCCCGGCACAGCCGGTATTGGCCACGGCTGAAGCAAGCATCGCTCCCGATACCCGTACACCCATACCTCCCTGTATGATTGGTGGGCAGATGGTCAGATTGCCGATACTCAGAGCCGGTATGCGATTCCCGTTCATATTGATTGCTCCATCGTCTCATGCTAGTGAAGCGGTCGCCTGTTTCTGCGTCTTGGCCGGCGGCTAAATGACCTCGCTTGGCCGCCGCGTGTACTCTGTCTACCATCGCTGCGGCTATGCTCTGCAGTTCCAAGGTCAATGGCCGAATGCCTTACCGCTTGAGAAGGTCGACGCCGTCGCGCAGGACGGTGCGATCGACCAGAAACGGGCGTCGCTGGCTCCTCCCGGATCGCGCCGGTAGGTTTTGACGGTTTCTCGTGGTCGAAACCCGGGCAATGCTGCAGAACCAGGCGACGACCGATGAACTTCTCTATTCTGTGCAGATATGGCTGCTCTTCCGGCGAGACAAGTGTAATTGCATCACCCTTGGCCTCAGCCCGGCCCGTTCGCCCGATGCGGTGGATATAGTCCTCTGCGAACGCGGGAACGTCGAAATTCACAACGTGCGAAAGCCCTTCGATATCGATCCCGCGGGCAGCAATGTCGGTCGCTACCATCACGCGGTGCTTTCCGGCCCTGAATTCGTCAAGCGCACGCTGACGCTGGTTCTGTGAACGATTGGAGTGTATTGCGACACTGCTTACTCCTGCCCGCTCCAGCTTGTGGCATATCTTGTCAGCCCCATGCTTCGTTCGGGAGAAGACCAGCACGCTGTACAACTGTCGGTCCTTCAGCATATGCAGGAGTAGTTCCACTTTCAGGTCCTTGCGGGCTGGATAGACATGCTGTGAAATAGTCTCGATCGGATTGCGAGGAGCTCCGATGGTTATGCTCTTGGGAGAATGCAGCATATCCGCGGCAAGCCCGGCTATCTCCGGCGATATAGTGGCCGAGAACAGCATTGTCTGTCGCTTCCTCGGCAGAGCCCGGACTATGCGTCTTACATCGTTGATGAATCCCATATCAAACATGCGGTCTGCCTCGTCAAGCACAAGAACCTCCACTCCTCTAAGGTCGATGCTACCGCGGTTCATGTGGTCCATCAGACGGCCTGGAGTCGCCACAACTATGTCCACGCCATGCCGTAGCGCCTGAAGTTGTCGTTCGATGCTGACCCCGCCGTAGACAGCCAGAGCCTTGAGATGAAGGAATCGGCCGTAGTCATGGATGCACGTGTCGATCTGGACGGCAAGCTCCCGCGTCGGTGTCAGGATAAGTGATCGTATTCGCCTGGCTCGCGTATCTCGCTCATGCGAGAGGCGGTTGAGTATGGGCAGTACAAATGCCGCCGTTTTGCCCGTCCCGGTCTGAGCACACCCGATGATGTCCCTGCCTTCAACGGCCGCAGGTATAGCCTGTGATTGGATTTCCGTGGGCGCGGTATATCCAGTTGCAAGAATGCCTTGCACAAGTGGGTCGGAAAGACCCAGAATACTGAATGCCATTAGTGATCCTGAGAAAAACTGAAACTGGTTTCAACAGATACAAAGATCGGAAGGCGTAAGAGGAAGTGAGTTTCGAGGTGCTGAAAAAGCCCCGAAGTGTTGTCCCCGCAGCGACTTATATCCTGCCTGGATACTAGAAAACTGTATACGTCTTAGTCACAAACGACACTCTAACATCGCGCTTGCGGAAACACAAACAAATATATGATGTGTGTCTCCCCAAATCAGAGATTGTATTCTTTTATCTTGCGATAGAGGGTACGCTCCCCGATGCCGAGTATCTTGGCCGCCTTCTCGCGGTTGCCCTCCACCTTCTGAAGCGTCTCGGCAATGGCGTTTCGTTCGAGGTCGCTCAGCGTCATTCCAGCCGGGTCCTGTGCTGCTCCTGCGAGACGCCGTGACGGACGCAGCTCCAGCGGCACATCGCGCAGCTCAATAGAACCCCCGTCGCACATTACTGCCATCGTGCGTATCGCGTTCCTGAGCTGGCGAACATTCCCCGGCCAGTCATATGACAGAAGTGCGGCCATGGCCGATTCGCTTATCGCAGGTTGCGGCAAGCCGAGCTCATCGCATGCTTCCTCAAGAAAGTGCTCGCTCAACAGGGGGATATCTTCGCGACGTGCCCGAAGCGGCGGGATTGACACTGATACGCCCTTGATGCGGAAGTAGAGGTCCTGGCGAAATCTGTTCTCCTCGATCAGGTGTATCAGGTCGTGATTCGTCGCACTGATTACACGGACGTCCACCTTCACACGATTGCTCGAACCCACTGGCACGATGACCCCATCCTCGAGCACTCGCAGCAGCTTCGCCTGCATAGGCAGCGGCATATCTCCGATTTCGTCGAGGAACAGTGTGCCTTTGTCGGCCACCTCGAAAAGACCCTTGCGGTCCGAGGCTGCTCCCGTGAACGCTCCCTTGACGTGGCCGAAGAGCTCACTCTCCAGCAGAGTCTCTGAGAGGCCCGCGCAGTTTATCGGTATGAAAGGGGCTGTTCGGCGCGGGCTGTTCATATGTATCGCGCGGGCCAGAAGCTCCTTGCCCGTCCCGCTCTCTCCCTCTATCAGAACGTTGATCGTCGTTGGGCTCACTCGGCGCAGCACCTGATAGACACTCTGCATGATTGGGTTGGCGCTGGGGATACCCTCAAACGCGAAGCCTCGCTTCTCAACGCGAGCAGGACGTGTCGAACCTGCGTACGCTGACCGCGCTTTCTCGAGCGCCTTCCGGGTAACATCGAGAAGCTCGTCCGTGCCAACGGGCTTGACAAGATAGTCAAATGCGCCGCGGCGAAGAGCATCTTTGCATGTCTCTATGGTGGGGCTGCCTGTCAGAATGACCACCTCTGTGTGCGGAGTTGTCCTTCGTGTCTCATCAAGCAGCTCAAGGCCGCTCATGTCACCGCCCAGAGCAAGCTCTGTGATCACAAGGTCGACCCTCTGGCTGTGGACCAGGTCCAGGGCCTCCGGGCCGCCATATGCGGCGATCGCGCCCTCGCCGAGCCGGCCAAGCGATTCCACCAGGCCGTCTGCGTGGTTCCGCTGTTCATCAACGATTACAATATACCCGTTCTTGGCCATAACCGACTCTACCCACCCGCAAGATTCGGCCGACTGCACGACCGCGGGAATACCCAGGCAGTAATCTATATCATAGAATAAGGCTCTCCGCAAGTGCGACATCAGCGTCCTGCTGACATGGAGACCCGGGCTATATACATGAGCATACGAACACGCTCAGCCTGTGCAGACGTCGTTGCGTGTGTCTGGCGTGTGCCTGCGATCAGCGGGATTCGTCAGTGCCGGCCGAACGGGTGACCCGCACATTCTTTCCTGAGAGGCCCTTCGCTGTGACGTCCTCGTCATATTCCACGATTTGCCCCTCTTTCAGAGCCCTGAAGCCGTCACTGTGGATGCTTGTGTAATGAACGAAGACATCCTGGCCCTGCTCGTTCACAATGAACCCGAATCCCTTACTGATATCGAACCACTTGACTCTACCTGTTGCCATTGGCGTCTCTCCCCAAAGCAATCGGTTCCAGTCGAACCGCCACAAACGGTCAAGCCTCCGCCGGCCCGGCCATGCAGGTTCAAGTGCCTAAACACTCAGTTCTTTTGTTGTACTGTATCCTTCTTCTTCTCAACAAGTACTGCTTTGTGCGACAGCCGCAGCCGGCCCTGCTCGTCAATGGCCAGAAGCTTGACCGGCAGGATATCGCCCATCTTGCAGACCTGATCCACGCTCTTGACATATGCGTCTGACAGCTCGCTGATATGACACAGCCCTTCGACGCCTGGAGATATCTCCACAAAAGCCCCGAAATCCTTTACCGAAACCACCTTTGCGCTCTCGTAGACCTTGCCCACCTGTGGCGGCAGGGCGATCGATTCGATTATCTCCTTGGCCTTCAGATGGCCATCTCCGCCGAGACAGCTGATGAAGATCGTGCCATCCTCCTCGATGGCGATGGTCGTTCCCGTCTGGTCCTGGATGCTCTTGACGACCGAACCGCCCGGACCGATGACCTTTCCGATTTTCTCGGGGTCGATGGCTATCGATATCATCTTCGGAGCGTACGGCGAGAGCTCTGCCCGCGGCTTGCTTATGGCTTTGAGCATAGTATCAAGTATCTGCAGCCGTGCCTCCCTGGCCTGATTGAGGGATGCAGCTATTATCTCGTGCGTCAGGCCGTCTATCTTGATATCGAGCTGGATCGCTGTGATGCCCTGCGTCGTGCCGGTCACCTTGAAATCCATATCGCCGAAGTGGTCTTCATCACCGATTATATCGGTCAGAAGCTGATACTTGTCATCGTCACTGATAAGCCCTATCGATATCCCCGCCACGGGCGCCATTATCGGGATGCCCGCGTCCATCATGGCGAGTGTCCCGCCGCAGGCCGTTGCCATCGAGCTCGATCCATTGGATTCGAGAATGTCTGATACCAGCCTGATCGTGTATGAGAAATCCTCAAATGGCGGCTTCACCTGTTCCAGAGCCCTCTCAGCAAGTGCTCCATGGCCTATCTCCCGCCTGCCCGGCCCGCGTATCGGACGCACCTCGCCCACGGAGAACGGGGGGAAGTTGTAGTGAAGCATGAATCGCTGCTCGAACTCCTCGCCCAGCCCGTCGATTATCTGCGCGTCGCGTATCGTCCCGAGCGTCGCCGTCACTATCGCCTGTGTCTCGCCGCGGGTGAACAGGGCTGACCCGTGCGTCCGCGGCAGCACGCCCACCTCGCAGCTGATAGGGCGTATCTCCGTGAACTTCCGCCCGTCCGGCCTCTTGCCTTCCAGCAGAAGCTTGCGTACGACCTGCTTTTCCACCCTCTGCAGGATATTCGTCATCATGAAGGGCGTGCATGCAGCCTCCGTCGTGCCTTCCGCCGGAACGGTATACTTCTGCACCATCTCCTGGAATATGGCATCAACGGCCTGCTGCCGCTCGAGCTTGCCTGTGACCTGCTTGGCCTCATACAGCCTGCCCGATATCTCTTTGTCCACCTTCGCGAAGAGCTCTTCGTTGAATTCCTGCAGCTCAAATTCCTTCTCCACCGGCCCGACCTTCTCGACGAGCTCCTCGACCATCTCGCATATCTGCTTGATAACCTCGTGCGCCTGCGCTATGGCGTCCGCTACGACGTCTTCCGACAGCTGCTTGGCGCCCACCTCGATCATATTGACCGAGTCCTTGCGGCCGCAGAGCAGGAGGTCGAGGTCGCTGTCGGCTTCCTCGCTGTGCTTCGGGTTCACAACCAACTGGCCTTTGATCCTGCCCATGCGGCAGGCTGCGATCGGCCCCAGGAAAGGTATCTTGCTTATCGAAAGTGCAGCGCTGGCACCGATTATCGAAAGTATATCCGGGTCGTTCTCCTGGTCAGCCGAAAGGACAGTTGCCATTATCTGCACTTCGTCCACATAGCCTTCCGGGAAGAGCGGCCGCAGGGGCCTGTCTATCATCCTGGCAGTCAGAACTTCCTTGGTGCTTGGTCTTCCCTCCCTCTTGATGAAGCCGCCGGGGAATTTGCCCGCGGCACTGGTTTTTTCTCGATAATCGACGCTGAGCGGGAAGAAGTCCTGCTCCTCTGATCTCGGCGGGGCGGTGCATGCGGTCACCAGTACGATCGTGTCGCCGTACTGGACAACCGTTGCCCCCGCAGCCTGGCGAGCGAGTTTTCCGGTTTCGATACTCAGTGTTCGGCCGCCGATCTCTCGCTCAACTCTGGTTACGTTAAACATGATATTCCCTTACTAGGTTTTCTCCTGGCTGGATAAGCTCCTGACTATGGGCACTCTGCCAATCTGGAAGACAACAAGCGTAGGAGTGCCGGGAAAGCAGGTTACTTGCGCAGGCCAAGTCGACTGATTATCTCGCGATAGCGGTTCGCGTCCTTCTTGGCGACGTACTTCAGAAGCGAAGTACGCGTGCCGACCATCTTGAGGAGGCCTCGCCTGGAACTATGGTCTTTGGGGTGGGTCTTGAGATGTTCCGTCAGATCATTGATACGCGTAGTCAAAAGGGCGATCTGGACCTCCGGAGAGCCGGAATCGCCCGAAGCTGTTGCGTACTGCTGTACAACCGCAGTCTTGCCTTCCTTTGTCAACATTCAAACACCAGAAACCTTTCCGTGGTCCGTCTGTCTGCCGGACCTGACACTGATAAACTTACTCAATTTCCTGAAACCTGCATTATAACGCTGAAACCGGAGGCTGCAACTCTTTTCTGGAAACGAAAACGCAGAAAAGCTAGCCAAACGGCGCAGCCGCGCCGGCGTTGCGCAAATCGCTGGAGAAATGTCGCTGGAGCGCGGGAACGGTGGCGAATTTGGCGGGTGGCTGGGCCTACCAAAAGGCGTAACTCCATATCCAGCAAAGACTTAAATTCACGGCCCACAATCTAGGGTGACAAGGCAAAACTCTAACTCTTTTTCCTACAAGGACTTAATCATTGTCGCTGTCTGCCGGAACTCTTCCATTGAAACACTGCCTCACTGAAACAGTGGAACTTGCCCCAGCCACCGTCCACCGACCACTGGCCACCGGCTTTCCTCTTTTCCCCGCAAACACTTAACCTTTGTCGCAAATGGCGGGTCTGTAAGTTCGTCTGGAGCGATGACTTGCAGGAGCGAGGCCGGCCCATCTCGGCCGCGGCTGCGGCGATGGTCACTGGTTTGCGTCTTGTGCCCAGGATGCGGCAAAGGCTGCGTAGTCGAGGAAGTTGACGACGCCATCGCCAGCAGGGGCCGGCGCAATATCAGCTGACGGCACACCCGGCTCGCCAAGCCACTGCTGAGCCAAGAGCCCAAGGTCATCAAAGTCAACCACGCCATTTCCGCTTACGTCGCCGACCAACTGCGGCTCCAGGTCCAGCAGGCTGCACGATGCCACCTGCATTGCCTCGCCCGAGCCAATGACATCGTAAGTAACCTGCCATGTGACGAGCGATTCATCGGCAGGCACAGACCTGTCAACCCTGAAGGTACAGGTATCCTCACTTGTGGCTGAACCGCCTGCCGGGATGTCGTCAAAGATGCTCACATCAGCATCGACAACTGACATATTCGCCGGCACACTCAGCAATTCGAATT
>Ga0209164_1000861_pt1 | contig 50479 bp, 40 predicted proteins | sample MTBNYHSulfiMetaG_FD_187458 | JGI IMG/M metagenome (GOLD analysis project Ga0209164, IMG submission 187458) | Enrichment culture microbial communities from rom New York Harbor, USA that are MTBE-degrading - MTBE-NYH (New York Harbor Sulfidogenic)... | ecosystem: Environmental > Aquatic > Marine >... | reverse complement strand
CCGTTGTCGTCCACGTCTACGCGGAAGTGCTGCCTAAGCTCGGTCACCCAATCGGTCTGGTCCGGCTCGGCCAGCAAGATGCCGCCGGCTCGGTGAGTGACCCGCCCGGCGGCAGTCTCCATGGTGATCTCGTAGTCGCCGAGCCACCCCTGCCCGTCAACGATCTTCGCGCCGTCGATGAACTGGCTCTCGGGATGACTCGTGACGAACGACACGGTAGCTCGCATGTCGTCGCTCTCGCGAAGCTGCGAGGCGCCGTCCGCGCGGTCCGCGATCACGACGCTGAAGCCCAGCTGAAGCAAGCGCTGGGCGGCGACCAGGCCCTCCGACGAGGCGCCTAGGATCAGCACGCTCTTGCGCGGTTCGGTCTCGAAGCCCTCTTGCGGGTCGGACAGCGTGGCGCGGAGCACCGCAACGTCGATCGCGGCTTTCGCCTTGGTGGTCGCTCCACGCGGGTCGTCGCCGTGGACGAGCGCGATCTGCTCGAGCAGGTTCGCCGCGATCACCCTGTTCGGGTTGATGCCCGCATCGACCAACCGTTCTTTCAGATGCTGGCCGGACAGACTCCGCCGGTAGTGGTTCAGCGAGTGTCCGGCTAGCACCACCGCGTCCAGACCGGCATCCGCTACATCGCGGGCCAGCATCTCCTGCACGTCAGGATCGAACAGGTCGTCAACGATCCGGAGCACCGCGGCCTGACTGCGCGCGTTCTCGACGGCCTCGTCGATGTCCACGACATCACTCACACGGCCGCCGCAGCGGGATACGTACAAGCCCAGTGGCACGGGTCCTCACCCCTTCTCCCTAGTATCGCAAGACGGTCATTTGTCGGCACAACCCTTTTGTCGCGATGCTCTGACCTCGCCCACAAGTCCGCACGCCGCGACGCCGGAGTTCACGTATGTGTCACATCGGCCGGGGTGCTCGAGAACCTTAGCCCCCGTTGTGAGCTGTGGGAACACCCTGCCCTGTGACCTGCGACACTAATAAAAGCTCAGGATGGCCAATCGCCCAGAATGTGACGGGCGTCACTGGTCTTCCGGCTCGCCGACCACCAGTTGTTCGATCTGCTGCGCGATCTCGTGCATGGGCAAGACAGTCTCCACAGCACCGATCTCGACCGCCGCCTTCGGCATGCCGTACACGGTCGAGGTCGCCTCGTCCTGCGCGATGGTGGCGGCCCCCACACTGCGCATCGCCATCAACCCGTCGGCGCCGTCCGCGCCCATGCCCGTCAGGATCACGCCCACCGCCCGCCGCCCGTAGGAGCGAGCGACCGAATCGAACAGCGTATCTGCCGACGGGATGTAGAGCTGCGTGGAACCAGGGTCGCGAAAGCGCATCGTGGAGCCGTCCATGATCAGGTTCGCTCCGGTCGGCGCCAGATAGGCCGTGCCGGGACGCGCTTCGCTCCCGTCCTCGGCCGCTCGTACGGGTATCGCGCATCCCGCGTCGAGCCAAGTCACAAGGCCGGGCACGAAGCCTTCGGCGATGTGCTGTGCGATCACGATCGGCACGGGAAACGCGAGTGAGAGGCGCGCGAGGATGCCGAGCAGCGCGCTCGGCCCGCCCGTGGAAGAGCCGACCGCAACGATCGCTCGCGGTCCACGGGTCTCGCCCACTCCGCCCGCTGCCCGCCTGACGCCAGCGGGGCGCGCCGGTCGCCGCCCGGTGATGTGGGTGATGACCCGGACGCGCGCAAGCACCTTGATGCGCCGGATGATCTCGTTGCCGATACGCTCCAGGTCCGCCCAGTCCCTGGGCTCGGGCTTCTTCATGACCTCGAGCGCGCCCATGGCCAATGCGTCGAACGCCCGGCCTATGCCCTCCCCGTGCACCGACGAGGAGACCACCAGGATCGGAGTGGGCGTGTACGCCATGATGCGTTCGGTAGCAGCGAGCCCGTCCATCTTGGGCATGTGGATGTCCATCGTGACCAAGTCGGGCTTGAGCTGCGCCACCGCGTCGACGGCCTCGGAGCCGTCGCGCGCCACACCCACGACCTCTATGCCAGGGTCGGTGGCCAGGATCTGTGCGAGCATCTCGCGCGCTACAAGTGAATCGTCGACGATCAGGACGCGAATCGGTTGTGTGTCGCTCACTCGGCTCCTTGCCTACCTGATCAGACGTTCTACGGTGTCGAGCAACGTGTCCTGGTTGAAGACCGACTTGGTGATGTAGGCGTCGGCACCCGCATCGATGCCCATCGACTTCTCCTCGTCACGCTCGAGCGAGGTCACGATGATCACCGGAATCCGCTCCAGGGCCACATCCGACTTGATCTGCCGCGTTAGCTCGAAGCCGTCCATGTTCGGCATTTGCACGTCGGTGACCACGGCGTCGACTTCGATGCCTTCCTTGAGTTTCGCGTAGCCCTGTTCGCCGTCCACCGCGACCTCGACCTCGTAGCCGGCAGCCTCGAAGATCGAGCGTTCTAGCTCGCGCGTGGTGAACGAGTCCTCGCAGATCAGGATGCGACGCGTCCCGCTGCGCTCCTCGGCAGTCACAGGACCGGTCTTCTGGCCGGCGCGGTGGCGCGCGTTCTCCATGAGGTCGGGCACGTTGAGGATCGGCACCACCTCGCCGGCGCCCAGGATCGTGACGCCGGCGACGTTGTCGACCTTGCGCAGGTGCGAGCCGAGTGTCTTGATCACGATCTGCTGCTCGCCGACGAGAGCGTCGACCACGAATCCCATCCGGTGACCGGAGAAGCCCACTGTCGCGATCGGGACCTTCGCGCCCTCGTGACCGGCAGTGGGCACGCCGAGGATGTCGGACAGGTGCACGAGCGGGATGGTGCGCCGTTGTCGGCGAATGACCTCGCGCCCCTCCACCTTGATGATCTCGCTGGGGTCGATGCGCAGGGTCTCCTCGATCGAGGTCGTGGGAAGCGCGAAGGACTGGTCGCCGACGCGCAACATGAGAGCGCGGATGATCGCGAGCGTGAGCGGGATAGTGAGGCGGAACAGCGTGCCCTTGCCTATCTCGCTGTCAACATCGAGCGAGCCCTTGAGCTTGTCGACGATGAACTCGCGTACCACGTCCATCCCCACGCCGCGCCCCGATATCTCGGTGATGATCGCGCTGGTGGAAAACCCCTTCTCGAAGATCAGGTACATCGCCTCGCGGTCCGACATCGACTCGGCCTCGGCCTGGCTCACGTAACCCTTGCGGATCGCTGCGGCACGCACTCTGCCCGGATCGATGCCAGCGCCGTCGTCGGAGACCTCGATCACGATGTGGTCGCCTTCCTGACGCGCCGACATGCGGATCGTACCGGTCGCGGGCTTGCCTGCGGCGATGCGGACGTCCTCCGGCTCGATGCCGTGGTCCACGGCATTCCGCATGATGTGGATCAGCGGGTCGTTGATCTCCTCGAGCACCTTCTTGTCGAGCTCTGTGTCCCCGCCCTCGATGATCAGGTCCACGTCCTTCTTGAACGAGCGCGCCAGGTCCCGCATCGCCCGCGGGAACGTGTTGAACACCGTCGACACCGGCAGCATGCGCAGACGCATGCCATGCTCCTGCAGGTCGTTGACGACCACGGTGGTGCGCGACACGTCGTCGGCGTAGTCCTTGCCAAAGAGCTGCAGCACGCGTCGGCGGTCCGCAAGCTGGGCATCGAGAGCGCTCACATCGTCCATGACCTGCGCGAACGCGGTCTCGTCGGTGATCGGCAACCCGTTGAGCGCCGACTTGAGCCGCTGCCACGTCGACCAGATCTCGGCGAACTCGGCCGTTGTCTGCCGAAGAGTCACGCTGCGCTGCTCGGCCTTGATCTGCGAGATCACGACCTCGCTGATCAGGTTCAGCAGCAGGTCGATCTGCGCGGTGCGGATCCGGATAGTCGACTGCACCTTCGGCTTGAGCCCATCGCCGTGGACGGCCGACGCACCCTTCGCTACCGCGCCGGGCTCTTCGGCCAGGTGCTCCTCGTCCTCGTCGTCGGCTTCCTGGTCGAGCTCGCCGTGCTCGCCGTGCTCGGTGTCCTCGGCCTGCTCCGCCTCCTTGGCGGTCTTGGCCTTCGACGACTTCTTGGCGGCGCGCTTGCGCTTCTCCTTCTTGGGCGCCTTGGCCCCCTCGGCCACCGTCGTGAGCTTGACCTGCAGCGCCTCGAGGTCGAGTTCGTCGGATATCTCCTTGCCGGCGTTCTCGCCCAGAAACACGATCGTGTCGAGCGCCTCGAAGAAGCTGTCCGACATCTCGGAGGTGTAGCTCAGCTCGCCGTCGCGTACCCTGACCATGATGTCTTCGAGCCGGTGCGCGATATCGGAGATCTCGATCAGGCCCACCATGCGCGACGAGCCCTTCAGCGTATGGGCGTCGCGCAGCATCTTGTCGATCAACTCGGCGTTGTCCGGCTCACCCTCGAGCATGATGACGCCCTCGTTCAGGCGCTGGAGTAGGTCCTGCGCCTCTTCTTGGAACTTCGTGATGAACGCACTACGGTCGAACTCGACCATGCATGTGCCCTTTCCGCGGCCAGGCAGCTACTGCTCGACGATGGTGAACGCCGAGCCCACCTGGCTGGATTCCTTCGCGATCGTGGAGAGCTGCTCGGCCGAGGAGGCGACCTGCCTGCCCCCCGCGGCGGTCTGCTGGGCCACAGCCGCGACCTCGCGCATCGCCTTGACCACCTGGTCGGTCGCGCTCTTCTGCTGCTGGGTCGCAGCCGAGATCTCCTTGGCTGCCACCGTGGTCTGCTCGATCATGTCAAGGATCTGCTCGAGCGAGTCGCCCGTCACGTTCGCCAGGTCCACACCGGCCTGGACCTGCTTCATCTCCTGCTCGGTGGCGATAACCAGGTCGTTCGCCGCGCTCTGGATCTCCATCATGATCGTTGAGATCTCGCCGGTGGAGTCCACGACCGACTCGGCCAGCTTGCGGATCTCGATGGCGACCACGGAAAAGCCCTTGCCCGCCTCGCCCGCGCGCGCCGCCTCGATCGCGGCGTTCAGCGCGAGGATCTTGGTCTGGTCGGCGATGGTGTTGATGATGTCGAGTACCTGGCCTATCTGCTGGCTGCGCTCACCCAGCGACAGGATCTTGTTGGCCGAGGACTGGCTCCGGTTCTTGATCTCCTCCATCGCCCCCAGCGTGTTCGAGACCGCTTGCTGCCCTGATTCGGCGCTACCCAGCGATGCCTCGGCCATGGTGACGACCTGGTCGGCGTTGTCGGCGATCTGGCGGTACGTGGCCGCAAGCTCCTCCATGGTCGCAGTGGTCTGGCTGATCGACGCCGCCTGCTCGGCCGCACCGGAAGCCTGCTGCTCGGTGGCGGACAGGATCTCGCTCGACGATTGGGCCAGACGCCTCGAGGACTCCTGCGTCTGCCGTATCAGGTACACGATGAGGTCGAGCATCTGGTTGTACGACTTGGCCAGCACGCCGAACTCGTCTTTCGTGTCGACATCGACCTTGATGCCGATCTCGCCTTGGCATGCTGCCTTCACGCTTTCGACCACCTTGCCGAGCGGCGAGACGAAGCGGTTGCCGATCATCACGAACAGGGCTGTGAACGCCACGCCGAGCACCACAAGCGCGATGCTGAGCTGCAGCAGGTCGATGAGCATCTCGCTGGAACCGGCGACCTCGTCGCGGAACACCAACCACGCGATGCCCCACTGGACCAGGTTGAACACCAGCACAAGGCCGATATTCACAAGCGAGTACTTCCACAGGAACCTGCTGCGGAACTTGTCTATGAGCGACGTGAACACTGCCAACTCCTCCTCAGGCTCGCCCTCAGCCGTTCCCACCGATCGGTTGCAGTACGCGGTCGACGTTCAACAGTCCGACAAGCTTCTCCCCCACATGGACCGAACCGGCGATGAACTCCGCCTGGGCTTTGTCCATGATCGAGATCGGTGGTTCCACACCATCTATCGGCACGTCGGCGATATCGCCGATCTCATCTACCACCATCGCTGTCACGCACTCGTCGTTCTCGACCACGATCGCCGGCGGCACCTCGCCGTCTTCGGCAACGCTTCCCAGCCGCATCAGCCGCGCGATATCGGTCACAGAGATGATCTCGCCACGGATGTTGACTACGCCGCGGATGAACTCGGGCACGCACGGGACGGGTGTCGTGCGGTACTCCTGGTAGATCTCGCGCACGTCGTCGACCTTGACCGCGTACCACTCGTCGCCCAAACGGAACAGTAGCAGCCCGAGCTGATCGTTGGCCTCCTCGGAGTCTTCCTCGTGAGCCAGTGACTCAGCCCTGCGCCGCAAGACCTCCTCGGCAGCGAGCACGAGGGTGGCGTGCTCCTGCGGTCTGTCCTGGTCGGATTCGTGCACGCGTCCCCTCCCTACACAGCCAAGTCCAGTGGCGCCAGCAGCTTGTCCACATCGAGCAGCGAAATCAGGTCGGTGTCCAAACGACACACGCCAATCATCTTGGAAGCAAGGGCGTGCATGCGCGGGGGTGCTTGCAGGCAACCCGCCGGCAGCTCGAGCACGTCTTCGACCTCGTCTACGATAAGCGCGATGAGTTGCCCCTTTGACCGGCAGATCACCATGGGGGTCTCCAGGCCGTACTCCTCGCGAGCCAGGCCCAAGAGCGACCGCATGTCCAGAGCCGGGATGACCACACCACGCAGGTTCACCATGCCCACCACGGGACCACCCTGGGAAGGCACGTCGGAGAACGCGACGATCTGCTGGATCTCCTGCACGCTGGCTATCGGCAAGGCATAGCGCTGGCCGGCCAGGTGGAAGACGACCATCTTGTCGATGAGCTGTTCCGGAGTCGGGCCGACCGCCTCTGCGTCTCCAGCCGCGGTCGCGTCGACAGCGGCCGCGGCAGCGTCCGGGATCGGCGTGTTCGCGTCGGCGTCTGTCGGCTTGCGTGGCGTCATGTGGTCCCGTTCGTCATTCGGCGAACCTCAGCACGCGGTTGAGCTCCTCGGGGCTCACGACGCCTGCTTCTACATGCGCCACCCCCGAAGCGATCATCGGTCGCATTCCTGCGGCCGCAGCGGCCGCCGCGATCTGGTCGCCGGAGGCACCGTGGGCGATCCGAGACCTGACCGATTCTGTGAACGGGAGGACCTCGAAGATGCCCACCGCTCCGGCGAACCCGGAATTGCGGCAGTTCGGACAGCCCGTACCAGCGCGCGTCACGAGTCCTTCCGGCGCGCCGGGAAGTGCAGCAGCCAGCGGGGAGCGAGACTCGGTCGCGCACGTGGGGCAGTTCGTACGCACCAGGCGCTGCCCTACCCCCAAGGTGAGTGCGGCTGCAAGACTCACGGGCTCGGCGCCCATGTCGAGCATCCGCCGCACGCCGCTCACGATGTCGCCGCCGGAGAACGTGGCGATGACGAGCTTACCCTTGCCCGCGGCCTCGACCGCTAGGTGGATCTCCTCGACGGTTTGTAGGGCGTCGATCGCCATGACATCGGTGTCTTGCCGAATGCCGGCGGCGAAGTACGAGGCGGCGCCGACGGAAGAGCCGGGGTTGACCAGCACCTGCGCCACCGCGGGAATCTCGTAGTCTACTTGCGCTTCGACCGAGTACGCGGTCTTGCCTGCGCTCGCGGCATGCGCGAGCAGGGCGTAGTAGGTGGAGCTGCGACCGCCAGCGACAGGCGCGCACACGAGCAGGATTCCTCGGCCACGCTCGACCATGGCGTGCAGCGCGCGCACCTCGGCCTCGTTCATGCCGAGCTCAGCGAGCCCGCGCGGCGTCGGCTTGTCGGCGGCGAGCGAGATCACCATGCGCTGACCGGCGACCGTGGGCACCGACGAGACCGTGACCACCAGGCTCTTGTCGCCGATCTTGCTCTTGAGCCGGCCAAGAGCCGGCAGGTTCGCAGGGACCGTGCCGAGCCGGGCGAACCCTTTGAAGCCGTCCACCAGCGACGCTTGCATGGACAACGGAGCGCTCGAGATCCTCTCGAGGCGTCCGCCGATTCGGTACACGAGGAAGAAGTCGTTCTTGTACGGCAGGATGTGCACGCGGGACGCGCCGCGCTTCACGGCGTCATCGAGTATCTCGGTCACCAGGATCGCGACCTTGCCGGTGTCGGCCACGGCCAGCACGTCGAGGTCGACCGAGGACGGCCCCGCAGGCGCCTCCGTCACCACGACCTGTTCGAAGGACTCGGCTATCGCAGCCGATTCGTCGGCGGCATCGGCCACCTCCTCCTCGGACAGGACTTCCGCCACGACCGGGGTGTCGCGCTCCTCGACCGGCGCCTCGAACAAGTCGGCGATGTCGAGGGACTCGTCCTCCAGCGCGGCATCTTCGGGCGCCGGCGTCTCGGCAGGCGCGAAAGACTGCGGGCTGGACGCGTCTGGATACTCGTTTGGCATGACCGCTTCGACGTCGGTCTCCGCGATCGGGGCCGGAGGTGGCCCCTGCATCGGGGGCTCGGCGGCGGCCTGGGGTGGTGCCCCTGCCGCCTCCTCGGCCGACCCTGAAGCCGGCATCGCGGCCGCCTCGCCGTACGTGTCCACGATCGCGCCGCGCACGGATGCCGAATCGGCCAAGACCGCCTCGATCTCCAGACCAAGCTCTGCGGCGATGTCGTCGAGCTTGAACACGTCGAGCGAGTCGCCTATCGCAACCGTGAGCATGCCTTCGATCTCAAAGAGGGGCAGCATGTTGCGCTCGCGAGCGATCTGGGCGGGAACCAGCTCGAGCGCCTCGTCGTCCGGCGCGTAGCTTGAGAGGTCCACGGACGGAATGCCCAGCTCGTCTTCGAGCACGTTCGTGAGGTCGGCAGGGGTAAGCAGACCGCGCTCGACGAGCACGTCACCGACGGTCCTGCCCGACGAGTCCGCCGCCTCCTTTATGGAGGTCAACTGCTCGACCGTGACAAGGCCGGCGTCGACGAGGGCGTCGAGCACCCTGGTAGTGATGGATGCGGTCTCGGCCATGCCGGACCCCCTAGCCCTGGGCCTTCTGCAACTCCTCCGCGACCGCGGCAAGGAGCTTCTCGGGTTCGATCGGCTTGGTGAGGTACTGGTTCGCTCCCGTGCGAATACCCGTCGCCATCGCCTGCTCCTCGGTCTTGGCCGTGAGCATGATGATCGGGATGCTCTTGTACTTCTGATCGAACTTGAGCAGGCGGCACACGCGGTATCCGTCCAGCTTGGGGAGCATGACGTCCAAGAGGATCAGATCGGGCATTTCCGCACGCGCCGTCTCGAGCGCCTCGGCACCGTCAACTGCGGTGATGACGTCGTAACCCCCAGACTGAAGAATGGCCTTGATCATCTCCAGGATCGTCGGGCTGTCATCTACCGCGAGAATCCGAGCGTTCGCCATACCCTACTCCCCTCTGCGTTTCCCGCCCGTACCTGTGATTATCGCACTTTACGCGGCATAACTTCAGTCTCTGCCCATGGCCTTCCGACACTCTATCAGACTGCGCTCGCAGGTTTTGGCCAGCAAGTCGGGCTGAAACCCGCCCATGAACACGTTCCAATCACCCTCGGGATTCGAGTTCAACGTACGCGCGGCGTTGTCGTAATGACGGCACGCGTCGGCCCACGACCCTTGCGCCCGGTACAGGTTGCCCAGGTTCAGGTGCGCCAGCACGAAGTCGGGGTCGGCGTACACGGTGCGCTTGAACTCCGCCATGGCCGACGCAGGGTCGTCCCGGCGCATATGTATCATGCCGAGGATATAGCGCGCCGCGGCGATCAACGGATCGACCTGCAGCGCGCGCAGCGCCTCGGCTTCGGCCGACTCCAGGTTGCCCGCATCAGCGTGCGCCCAGGCCAGCAGCAGCAGCGCCTCGGGGTTGTCCGGCTCGCTGACCAGCACCTCGCGCGACAGCTCGAGCACTTCGTTACGCCGGCCCTGCATCGTCGCCTCGCGGGCACGCACGAGCGTCGACACGGTCGTCGGCCCGTCCTGGTCCGCGGACGGAGCTGCCGGCGCGACCGATGCCGGCGCCCCCGACGACCGTTGCTGCAGCCTGGCTCTCCGCGCAGCCGACGCAGTCGCCGTCGGCCGCTGGCGCACGGCGCGGTCCGCGGTGAACGCCGCGAAACCCGAGCGTCGCGGCAGCGGCTTGCGGTACAGGAACACGCCACCGACCTCGACCGGCTCGAACTTGTCCGAGATGCTCGTAAGCGTCTCGGAATGGCCGATGAAAAGATAGCCACCGGGGTTGAGCGAGTTGAAGAAGTTCTCGACTACGCGCCGGGTCGACTCCAGCCGGAAGTAGATCGTCACGTTTCGGCAGAAGATGACGTCCCAGTTGCCCATCAGACCCAGCGGGTACGGCTCTTTGATCAGGTTGTGGTACTGGAAGTCCACGAGGTTGCGGGCCTTCTCGACGACCTGGTGACCCCGGGGCGTGGGCACGAAGAAGCGCGAGGAGACCGAGTGCGGAACGCTGAGCAGGGCTCGAGCGGGATAGATCGCCGCACGCGCACGGTCCAGCGCGTTGGTGGACACGTCGGTCCCCAACACGTCGATCGCGTAGCCGAGCCCCTCCAGTCCCGAGTCGAGCAGCGTCATCGCGATGGAGTACGGCTCCTCGCCGGTGGAGCATCCTGCTGACCACGCCCGGAACGTGTTCTGGGTGGCTGACTTACCTTCGAGGATCGCCGGCACCACGTCCTGACGCAGCGCATCGAACTGAGCGGGGAACCTGAAGAAGCTCGTCTCGTTGATCGTGACGAGGTTCATGAGCTCGCGGAACTCGGCCTCATCGTTCACGAGAAGCTTGTAGTATTCCTCGAGGGAGAGCAGGCCGAATCGGGTGGCGCGGGTCACGAGAGAGATGCGCAGCGAATCGGCCTTCTGCTCCTCAAGGAAGATCCCGGAGTGTTGATGTATGTAGTCGCGGAAACGCTCGAACTCCGCGGGGGTCAAATCCTTGGCTAGGCTTTCGCCTGGCTGAGCCATTATGTGAGTTCCTCTACGGTCCGGCCGCCGATTCGTCATCCGTTCCGAGCTTCTCGATCAGGCCGGCCGAGAACATGCCGTACAGGATCTTGGCGGTCTCGAAGTCGTTGTAGCCGGTCAGCTCAGTCAGCTCTCGAACGGTGCGGCCACCGTGCAGATAACACAGCAGCATCCATTCTTTCGGCTTCAAATGGATTTCCATTGACTTGTCGCCGGGGGCCGACGCCATGATGAATCGCGTTTCCAGGGTCGGGATCTTCTCGCGGATCCGCGACCACAGCTCCAGCCGGCGGGCGGACTCCATGATGATGTTCTCCACCGAGACAGAGATGCCGATGTCTTCGCCCTCGCACATTTCATCGGCCTCGAAACGCAGCTCTCCCTCCTCCCACCGGAATAGGTCGAACAGCGTGTCGTTGATCTGCTCCTGTATGAACCCCTCCAAGACCTTCTGCTCGAGGTAGCCCTCGTCGACCAGGATCTGTCCCAGTCGCCGGTTCGCCTTCTCCTTCTTCTGGATCTTCTGAAGGCCGAGCGCCTGCCGAAGCTGTTTTTCGCTGATCACGCCCGCCTTGACCAGGCGCCGGCCCAAAGATTCGCGGTTCCAGTTCGACGACGCGAAGAAGACGCGACCCTTCTTGAAGCAGACCTTGCCCTGCGCGTCATCTCGCTCCATGTACAGCGTGCCGCTCTTACCCCCGGATGCAAGCAGCCGGAACATGTCTTCGAGCGAGAAGTCTTTGAGGTTCCCCTCGAGTGCCACGTGACCTCCACGACCTCGGCAGATGCCGCATGAGAATACGCCGGCGGCACACGAAAACAACGCGCCGGCGGCGCGCGCCTCAATCGTAGCATGTGCGCAGGGTGGGCGAGAAACGCTCAGGACTGCCCTGGCGTTACCGCCGACCCGGACCGATCGACTACTCGAAGGCCTTCATGAACTCGTCGACAGGGATCGCCGCGAGCGTCTCGATGTGGACGCTACCTCGGCTGCCGAGTTCGAGCGCTGCCCGGGCCACGGACAGGTTGTCCGGTGCCTCGACGATGTTCACGAAATCGTACCGACCTAAGACGGCGAACTGGTGGTGCACGGTGAGACCGAACCGCTCGAGCTCCTTGTCGACCTCGCGGATGCGCTCCGGCCTGAGCTTGATGGTCTCGGCTCCGCTTTCGGTGAGTCTGGACAGCATGACGTAGTACGGCATGGGAAGCCCCTCTCTCTGCATCGGGCGCATCGCGACACCCTGCTGTCCATGTACCCGTGCAGGAGGGTTAGCGAGGCACTGCCTGTAATGCGGTCACGAGCGCGGCAACCTCTTCGCCACGGGTGAGCCCGCCGTCGTCGCACACGAGCAGGCCACCCTTCTCCGCAAGAACCGCGACCCGCGCGCCTACTCGGGCGGCGACGGCGCTCCCCTGCCGGAGCTCGGCTCCTTCCAACCCGCCCAGGACCGCAAGCCCGTGCGCGCGGGCCGCCTGGTACTGGGCCTCGAAGCCCTCCCATCCCAACCCACCCAGGTGCAGCCCTGCGAACCCCTGGCGGGCAAGTGCCGCCATGAAGGCGCGCACGTCGCCGTCGGAATGCAGCACCGCGGCCAGCCCGTGGGCGTGCGCCTCACGCGCCAGCGTGCCGAGTGCAGGAATGAGCAGTTCCAGCGCGTCGTCAGGCCCCATGAGGAAACCCGAGGCCAGCGACAGGTCCTCGGCCACCACGATCGCTGCGGCGCCGGCCTGCGCTGCGGCGCGCACGTGCTCGAAGTCCCGCTGCGCGACAGCGCTAAGATCGGTGGCGAGCTGGTCGCGGGCGCGTATCACGTCGGCGAGTGCAGCGGCCCAACCCCGCTCCGCTGCTACTTGGCCGAAGGGCCCGTCGACCACCCACAGAGCAGCCGCACCTGCCTCGGCGAGCTGCTCGGTGAGGCGGGTCGCCCGGGGGTCGTGCGCCCGCACGAACGCGAAGTCGAGCGCAAGGTCGCGCACCGCGGAGACCACGGGAGAGTCGGAGGGGTTGTTCCACACGATCTCGGCCAGGACCTCTTCGGACACGAATGAGATGCCGCGCAGCGTACCGGGAGCGCCTTGGAGCGCATCGGATACGCGTGCTGCTGCGGACGTGGGACCGACCATGTGGGCGATTGTACGCCACGCAAGGCCGCAGCGTGCGCCCGCGCTCGGCACGCGCCTTGGGGACTACATCAGCCGGAAGCCGGCGGCGACCCCTTCGGCAAGCGCCCACACGATCCCGAACGCCACAAGCACGCCGATGACCACGCCGAGGAAGCCCCGCTTCCACTCGAAGTCGAGCAACCACGCGGCCACCGACCCCGAGTACGCGCCCGTCCCCGGGAGCGGGATCGCCACGAACAGCGCGAGCCCCAGCAGGCCGAAGCGCTCCACCTTGGGATGCGCCTTCGTGCGAATGCTCTCGAGCTTGCGGTGGATCCACGATCCTTCGGGGATGTGTTCGTAGACCCACTCGAGGATGAAGTAGGTCGGGAAGAAGATGACGCAGTTCGTGATAGCGATGATCGGCAGATACACCTGGTCGCCCTGTTGCACCGCCCACGGGACCGCGCCTCGCAACTCGATCCACGGGATGAATGTGAGCACCACGTACTTCGCGTACGGCGGCAGCTGGCCTATCAGTTCCTCCACGGCGCCCTTTCCTACAGCGTCACCGGGCGTACGAATCCCACACGCGCTCGACCTCTGAGCGCCAGAATGCCTCGCGGTCCGAAACGTCACGGCCCAAGGCCGCCGCGTGCCGGTAGTAGCCGTCGCCCGGCAGACCGTCGGAAGCCCGGACGACCACGGAGCCCAGCATGATACCTCGCTCGGCGTCCTCGATGGAACACACGGCGCCAAGCAGCGCCACGAGCCCTGCGGACCGCGGCGTCAGACGCTCTGGAGCCACGCGCTTCACCAGCTCGCCATAGGTGATGGTGCCGCGCTGCGACGCGACCTCGGCCAGCGCGACACGCGCTGCGGCGACTGTCTCGTCCCACTCGCGCGGCGAGAACCCGTGGCGCGTGACCGCATCGCGGTCGTGTCGGCTGTGCTTCGGCATGAGGGGATTCTAGCCCATCGGAGCGCGGGTGGCTTCAGCTCCTGCGGTAGCGCGCAAGAAGTCGGCCGAGGTCCGGGTCGGGCATCTGCAGCTCGTAGCCCTGCCCGAACTCGAACCCGATCTCTTTCACGCGGTCGAGCAGTCGCTCGGTCTCGACCCAAGACGCGACCGCCACACACCCTTGCGACTCGACAAGCGAGCGCACCGCCGTCACGAACTGGCGGCTGTCCCCGTCGCCGGACAGCTCGCGGACGATCGACCCGTCGAGCTTGACCTGCTCGAACTCCAGTTCCCGCAGTAGGCTGAACAGGCCCAGGCCGGCGCCGAACTCGTCGAGAGCGAAACGGCACCCCAGCCCGCGCAGGCGCTGCATCCAATAGCGCGCGCCGCCCAGATTCGACACCACCGAGCTTTCGGCCATCTCCAGCACCAAACGCGACGGGTCCAGGTTGTGGCGACGCAACTCCTCTTCCACGAAGCGCGGCAGCGACTCGTCGGCAAGATCGCTCGCCGAAACGTTGACCGACACGACAGCCTCCGGGTGGTCGACGAGCGCCCCGGTCAGCATGCCGATGACCTGTCGCGTGAGCCGGGGCATCAGACCCAACCGCTCGACCGTCGAGAGGAACTCGGCGGGAAGCCGGACCACGCCGTCCGGCTCGATCATGCGTGCCAACGACTCATAGTACGCGACTCCTCGGCCATCGAGGCGCACGACGGGCTGGTAGTACAGCTGGAATCGCTTCTTGGTCAGGGCGTCGCGCACGCGGGCCGCCATACGCTCGGTGTCGGGCGCGGTTTCTTCTCCGACGGTCCTGCGCACCACGATCCGGTTGCGGCCCGCCTCCTTCGCCTCGTACATGGCTGCATCGGCTAAGTCGAACAGCGCGCGCGCATCCAGTCCGCCCCCGATCGGCACGAGGCCGCCGCTGATCCCGAGCTCGTGCACGCGAGCCTCCACGACAAAGTCTTCCTCGGCCGAGGCACGGCGCATGCGCTCTGAGATCTCCATCGCCTCGCCCAGACTCGTGCGCTCCAAGAGCACGGCGAACTCGTCGCCGCCGATACGGGCGAGCAGGTCGCCCGCGCGGACGTGTCGCTGTAGCAGCAAAGCGAAGTTGATGAGCGCCTGATCGCCTTCGAGGTGTCCGAGCGCGTCGTTGTACGACTTGAAATTGTCCAGGTCCAGCAGGAGCAAGGCACTTGACTCGCCACGGCGGGCACGCTGCACGGCACGCGTGAGCGAGGCCTCGAACATCCTGCGGTTGGGCAACCCGGTCAGGGAGTCGTGCGTTGCCATGAACGCCAGCTGCTCTTCGCGCTGACGGCGCTCCGTGAGGTCCATGCATATGCCCACAGCACACGACGAAAGCCCCTCAGGGGTGTCGAAGGGGCTGATGAAGCACGTGAGCCAGCGGTGTTGACCGTCGGCGCGGCGGACCTGGAACTCGATGCTGGCAGGACTGTGACCCGCGACGGTCTCGCCACACGCGCGCTGCACCGACTGCCGGTCCTCGGCCAGCAGGTGCTCGAGCCACCCGCTGTGAAGCTGAGTGCTGAGGTCTGCGCCGGTGTACTCGAGCCAGGCGGAGTTGGCGTACACGAGGTCGCAACCGGCGGTCACGCACCACGCCGGCATCGGCACGCCGTCGAGAAAGCCCCGGAGGTTTGGGTCAGGCGACGAGAGACGGTCATCGTCGCTACGACCTCCCTTGTCCGGAGTGCCTGCTCCCGTGCTTGCTCCCGATGGCATTTCGGACTCCCGTCTGGCGTACGCGAGAAGCGGACGAACGACCGGATCCATGCTTCAACCTATCTATTCCACACTAGCGCGCCCGCCTGGAAGTCCCAAGCGGAAACCGCAACGCAAACGGGGCCCCTCGTGGGGCCCCGCGAAAGGTATGCGATGGTGGAGGCGCGGAGAATCGAACTCCGGTCCACGACACACCCCTGGGAGGCATCTCCAGGCTCAGTCACCGGTTAGCATTCGGTCGGACCGACACCCGGTTGACCCGCGTGGTCCTTCCTAGACGATGAGGTTTCCCTAGCGGCTTATCATCATCAGCCGGTCGGTAGTCCCCTGAAATGGCGCCCGAATCCAGCGACGGGGACGCGCGCTGGTGGGCGTCGCTGCTCTATTTAGGCAGCGAGTGCGTAATCATTGTCGACGCTTGTCGACTTGTACCCCTGTTTAGCGAGGTGAGGAGACCTCGACCTGCTTCCTCCCTCAGGCCTATCGTGTCGAAACCAGTCGCCCCCATGATGGGTTGGTTCCGGCAATGTCAACGTGCATGCTGCACGAGCAGCCACAACATACCTGAACAGTATATATCCGTATGCAAGCACTGTGCCGTGTCAGAGATGCGGTCTGGATGTTGAACCGGGCAGCGTCGTGCTTCAGACTGCTTAGCATGATCGCCGCAGGGGACCATGCGCCACCCGGCTCATGGAGGCAGGAGGATACGATGAACCGAGTTCGCGGCAGGGCCGTGCGTCTGATGGCGATGGTACTCGCGACAGCGATGTGCGTCGGCTTGATCGGCATACAGCCAGCACTTGGCGCAGCCCAGACCTTCGAAGGTGGGCCGATCGACCACCTGCAGTACTGTCCGAACGATCACACCGCGTTCGGTCTGAGGTGGGAGGCGACAAGCGGGCTTTCTGCCAGCACCGCATACTACGTCAAGCTACGTTTCACCGAGGACCCCTCACCGAGTCCCAGCACCAATCGCGGCTTCACATGGAACGCCGCCACCGGGCAGTGGGTCCAGGAGGGGTCCGACTGGACCGCCTTCCCGCAGGTTACGACGGACGTCTCCGGACAGGTCACGGGCAATGCCGGCTGGGTCTTCGGCAAGTTCGGTGACGATCGCGCATCCGGCAGCTACTACCTGATGGTCTCGCTCAAGCCAGTGGAGGGCGGCGACACGTACAACAGCGCGGATCCGCCCACCGTCACAGTCATAGACATGGAGACAGACGGATCATGGGTCCACAACGGCGTGGCGACCGGTGCCAACACCGCGAGACGCGTAGAGGTCACCGAGGACACCACCGACACGATCGTATACACGCTCAGCAAGACCGAAGCTAACCTGATCGACGACGACAGCAACGGCACGGTCGACGACGAAGACTACGGTCCGGCGGGCACGACGGGGGACTTCAGGTTCGGCGTGCCGGCTTCTGCCAGCGTCGACATCCTGATCAACCGCACAACGACATGGCTCGACGACTACACCACCGGCATCCCCGACACCGATGTGGCTGCCGGCGCCGCCGACGAAACGCCGCCGACCGCTCCGCTCGCGCTCGCCGCCGACTCGAGCGACCCGTCACAGGTCGCATTGACGTGGCAGGCCGCAGCCGGCGCAACGGGCTACCGCGTCTTCCGCTGGGTCGAAGCACCCGCGAACTCCAGCTCCACGCCGCTGCACGAGCCGATTGCGGAGGTCACGGGCCTCTCCTACACGGACACAGACATCGATCTCGGCGTGACCTACTCCTACGAGGTGCGAGCATTCGACGATGCGACCAACGTCGGTCCGCGCTCCGACACCGTGCTCGGCGGAACGGTCCCCGAGCCGACGGTCGAGCGTGCCGAGGGCCTGAATCGCTACGCTACCGCAGCCGCCGTCTCCGAGGCAGCGTTTGAGACCGCGAACCGGGTGGTGCTGGCCACCGGCGCCGCATACCCCGACGCTCTGGCCGCCGCCGGCCTGGCCGGCGCGTATGACTGCCCACTGCTCCTGACCGGGCCGGACACGCTGCCCGACGTCACCACCGCTGAGATCGAGCGCCTCGGGGCCACGAAGGTCACGATCGTGGGCGGCGTAGGCGCAGTCTCCCAAGGGGTGGGGGACAAGCTCGCCGCCACCTACGAGGTCACCCGCATCGGAGGCGCGGACCGCTACGAGACGGCCGCACTCATTGCCGAGGAGATCGTCAGCCGCACCTCCGCGACATCCGCGTTCTTCGCACGCGGCGACAACTTCGCCGACGCGCTGGCGGCCGGCCCATACGCGTTCAGCGGCGGACTGCCGATCCTGCTCGTTCGAACCGGGTCAGTCCCGGCCGTCACCGCCGAGGCGATCGACGACCTGTCGCTTGCCCAGGGCATCGTTGTGGGCGGCACGGGCGCGGTGTCGAACGAGACGCTCGGCGCCCTGGACACCGCCATGCCAGGCGGCGTGGACCGCGTGGCCGGCGATACCCGCTACGAGACCGCGGTCGCGCTTGCACAGTTCGCGACAGGATCGGTGGGCTTCGGCGTGGCCGACTGGGGCTTCGTCGGCCTGGCGACCGGTCAGAACTTCCCCGACGCGCTTTCAGGCGGAGTGGCGACCGGCAAGATGCAGGGCGTGCTGCTGCTGACGCGCACGGATGCCCTACCCGCCTCGACCCACGATGCCATCGCCGGCCACACCGCCGATATCCACACGGTGATGATATTCGGCGGAGTCGGTGCAGTGTCGCAGGACGTCGAGGACGCGGTGACACAGCTCATCGAGTAACCTCACCGCCACGATAGATTCACTTGCCCAGGACCGCGGTCGCACCTTGAGGCCGCGGTCCTCGTGCGCCGCGGCGAACCGAGGAGCTATCCGCCTCGAGTCCGCTCCCGCAACGCGCGCTCGAGGTCGCGTTTCTGATCGCGCTCGGCAATGGTGGCCCGCTTGTCGTAGAGCTTCTTGCCGCGCGCCAGGCCCAGTTCGATCTTCACCCGGTTGGCCTCGTTGAAGTACATCCTGAGCGGCACGAGTGTCGCGCCCTTCTGGGTCGTCTTGCCCTCGAGATAGCGGATCTCCTTCTTGTGCAGCAGGAGCCTGCGCGTACGGTCCGGATCAACGTTGGCCCGGTTGCCGTGGCTGTACGGCGAGATGTGCACACCGTGCAGCCACGCCTCACCGCGCTTGGTCGTGGCGAAGCTCTCGCGCAAGCTGGCGCCACGCTCCCTTAGCGACTTGACTTCGGTGCCGGTCAGCTCGATACCGGCCTCGAACGTCTCGTCGATGAAGTAGTCGTGGTACGCCTTCTTGTTCGCAGTGATGTTCTTCGCTTCGCGTGGCATAGAATCCCCTGTTGGTACGCCAGGTCAGGGGTATTCTACCCCGGCTGCCTCGGGCGAGGGAGCTCTCAACTGCTCCTCGTCCACGACGCGCCCGTCCTTCAGGAAGACGATGCGATCGGCGTAGGCCGCCATCCGTGGGTCGTGCGTGACCATGACGATTGCCTGACCGTCCCCGCGCAGACGCTTCAGCAGCTCCATGATCTCTTCGGCCGACACGGAATCGAGGTTGCCGGTCGGCTCGTCGGCGAGCAAGAGCTTCGGGGACTTCACCAGCGCCCGTGCGATGGCTACGCGCTGCTGTTCACCGCCGGACAACTCGCTCGGGAAGTGGTCCAGCCGCTCCTCGAGGCCGACTTGTCTCAGTATCTCCGCGGCCCGTTCTCGACGCTCACGCGCACCCATGCCCGCGTACTCAGCCGCAAGCATGACGTTCTCGAGCGCGGTTCGCGTCGGGATGAGGCTGAAGGTCTGAAAGATGAAGCCGACGTCGCGAGCGCGGATCCGGTCCAGCGCGCGGCGCTTCAGCTTCGTCACCTCCAGGTCGCCGAGTCGCACCTTGCCGGCGGAGACAGCGGAGAGGCATCCGATGACGTTCAGCAATGTCGACTTCCCCGAACCGGAAGGGCCCATGACCGCGACGAACTCCCCGTCACCCACCGTCAGGCTGGTTCCTCGGAGCGCATGCACCATGTTGCGCTTGCCCAGGGAATACAGCTTCTCGATGTCATGCACGACTACTGCGGGCATCGCGTTCCTCCTACTCGTACGCAAGAGCGTCGACGGGGTCGAGACGGGCAGCGTGCCAGGCAGGATACACGCCTGCCAGAATCCCCAGCGTGACAGCGAAAACCAAAGCACCCGCCACGAGCCGTGCGGTCACGGAGAACATGCTCGTGCCAAGTTGAGCCATGGCGGGAGTGTTGAACGCCTGAGCTGCGATCGCGCCGACCGCGATGCCGGCGATGCCGCCGATCGCGCCGACGGCCGCAGACTCGGCCACGATGTCACGCGCGACGCGCCAACCCGACGCACCGAGAGCGCGCTTCACGCCGATCTCCCGAACGCGCTCGTTCACCGAGAGGGTCATGGTGTTGAGGATCGACATTCCGCCGATCAACAGGGCAAGCATGCCGACGCCGACGAGTATCGCATTGAAGATCATGAGTACTTGTCCGTAGTTGGCCCTGAGCTCGGTGGGCCCGAGCGCCCGGACCCCGTCGACCTGGGCTTCAATGCGATCTGCAAGTGCATCGGCATCGGTTCCCGGGACTGCGTGTGCCGTCGCCTGCAGCGCCACCGAGCCAGGGTCGAGACCATCGAGGAACGATTCCGGAAGGCCGCTGACGAAGATCTCTTGGGCATCGGGCAACGGCACCATCACCGACTGGTCCATCATCGTGAACGACTGGTCAAGGATTCCGACGACTTCGAACTGCCGGTCGTGAAGCTCGACGGTTGATCCGACGCGGGCTCCAAGGGACTCCACGAGATCCCGTCCAACCACCGCCACCCCACGCTCCGCGTCGTCGATCATGCGACCCTCGGCGGGCACCCATCGCTCTTCGTACTCGTCCGTCCCGAGGTACCCGCCCACGACCAACGGCGGGACTCCCAGAGGTAACGTGGTCTGATCCAGATGAAGCGCGATCTGCGGCGAGACGTCGAGCACCCCGGGCACCTCGGCGATTGCCTCGACCTTCTCGAGTTCGAGTGGGCGCGACCCGTTGGTGAAGCCGAGGTCGGTGGCCGCTTTCTCTTCGGCCACCATCACTTTGTCTGCGTAGTAGTCGCCGGTCCTCCCTACCGTCTGCTCTGCCCGCTCGGACATCGCGCCGAGCACGACGAGGGCGAACACCCCGACCGCAATGCCCACGACTGTCAGCATCGAGCGGGACCTTCGCTGGAAGATGTTTCTCAGTACACCCATACCGCCCCCTACCGCCGCGCGAGCGCCTCCACAGGATCCATCCGCGCTGCATACCATGCCGGATACAACCCGCCGAAGATGCCTAGGATGACCACGAAGATGGCGGTCGCGATCACAAGCCGCCACGACACCAGGAAGAGTCCGACGCCGGCTTGGGCCACCATCATGGAGTTTATGGTCGTTGCTACGAACGCCCCCGCCCCCAGCCCGAGCATCCCACCGAGACTGCCGAGCAACGCCGACTCTGCGAGCACATCTCGAGCGATGCGCCGTGAGCTCGCGCCCAACGCGCGGCTGACCCCGATCTCGTGGGTGCGCTCCCCGACGGCGACCAGCATGGTGTTGACGATGGACAGCCCGCCGACAAGTAGCGCGACGACTCCCACGCTCACGATCACGAGATCGAAGGCCGCCATCATCTGTTCGACCTGCACGAGAGCCTCATGCGAGCTCGTCGCGACGATGCCATCGACCTCGTTTTCGATCCTCTCCGCGAGTTCGTCTCCGGTGATTCCTTCCTCGGGGGTCGCCGAGAGCTGGTGGATGACGTCTTCTGGCTCGATGCGAGTGCGGAAAGCCTCGGGCAGCGATGCGATGTACAGCTCGCGTGCATCGCCAACGGGGACCATCGCGGCCTGGTCGTAGACGGAGATGAGCGTCCTCTCCAGAACGCCGACGACCTCGAAGCGTTCTCCGCGCAACTCGACCGTCTCTCCAACGCCGACGCCGAGTTGCGCGGCCAAGTCGTGGCCGAGGGTCGTGACGCCCGTCTCGCTCTCTGAGTGCATGCGTCCTTCCTGCAGCGGTGGGACCTGGGATGGATCCGCCCAGCCCCCGCCGAGGACCATGGACGGCACCCACGTGATCGCCGACGTATCATCGATGAGCACTACGACGAGGGGCGTCGTGTGATGAACGCCCACTACCGCCTCAATCTCGGCCTTCTTCTCGGCCGTGAGCGGCCGCGACCCGTCCGACATGCCCGCGAAACCCTGCGCCTGGGCGTCCGTGACGGTGACCCCCTCGCCAGTTTGCTGCTTGAGCACGTCGATTTGGACAGTGCTGCGCTCGACGACCGCGCCGAGAACCACCAGCGCGAACACGCCCACCGCCACGCCGGTGATAGTGAGCACCGAGCGAAGCTTGCGTCGGAGGATGTCTCTCAGCAGGGTCATGACCTGTCGCCTCCACCCTCGCAACGGTCGTCCGAACCGCCCGCAGTCTCCCCGACCCCGCGTTCATCCTGGGCCGATGCCGCCTCGGCCGTTGGCAGCGCATCGCGAACAGACACACCCGTCGGCACCTGCTCGCCGGCCTTCAGGATCTTGGCCTCGGCAGTGTCCAGCCAGCGAATCGTGGCCTCGGTCCGCATGATGAACATGTCTAGTTGCAGGATTTCAGCAAGGTCGAGCGACAAGTCGCGGTGCTCCTTGAGTGCGGTGAGTTGGCTCATGCGCCGAAGCTCGCTCTTGCGCTGAGCTTGGATGATCTCACCGACGTCCACGTCGCTCGTCAGGCCGAGGACGATCTTCGCAAACAGCTCGCTGCGTCGCATGTCGCCACCATCGATCGGCGTGAGGAACCAGCAGCGCAGCTCCGCCCTCCCGGCGGGAGTGAGCGTGTACAGCTTGCGGTCAGGCGCGTCGGAGACCACGACTGTATCCGACTGTACGACCAGCCCGTCCCTGACCAGCCGCTCAAGGGTCGAATACACCTGACCGAAGTTCACGGACCAGTCCGGCCCGAGCTCCTGTTCGAGTTCACGGCGCAGTTCGTACCCGTGCATGGAGCGTCGGTTGAGGATGGCCATCATGCCGAACTTGACGCTCATGCCTGCCCCTCCCCATGTACGGCGGCTAAATACCGCGTATATACATGCTGCGTATATAGCAGGGCTCGAACGCAGTTGTCAACTACTGATGGACGACTGCTGCCTACGGCGTGAAGTCGATGCTGGAGTCGAGCCGCCGGACGAACGCCGCCAGCAGCTTCGCGGTGTTCTCCAGGTCCTCCAGCGAAAGCACCTCGGTCGGCGTGTGCATGTAGCGCAATGGCACGCTCACGAGCCCCGCTGCTTTGCCGCCGCGCGCGAGCTGGATCGCGTTCGCATCGGTGCCGGTGCCACGCGGCGCGCCTTCGGTCTGGTACGCGATGCCCTCGTCCTCGGCAGTCTGAACGAGCAGCTCGAAGACCTTCGGGTTGATGTTCGCGCCACGGGAGATCACCGGGCCGGCGCCGATCTTGGCCTCGCCGTGTTTGCGCTTGTCCACGTCCGGATAGTCGGTCGCGTGCCCAACATCCACAGCGATGCCCACGTCCGGGTTCACCCCGTACGCGGACGTGATGCCGCCACGCAAGCCGACCTCCTCTTGCACGGTAGCCGCCGCCACCAGGTCGCCCCTGGCGCCGCCGGCATCCTTGACCAGCCGCAGCGTCTCTGCGATGACCCACGCGCCCATCTTGTCGTCGAATGCGCGCGACACGGCCATGCCCTCACCGAACGGCTCGAACCCGACCGCATAGGTCGCCGGGTCGCCGATGCGCACGCGCTTCTTGACCTCTTCGCCCGACATGCCCAGGTCGATGAACATCTTGTGCGTCTTGACGACCTGCTTGCGCTCCTCTTCCTCAAGCAGGTGGACCGGCAACCTGCCCAGGACACCGCGAAGGGGGCCCTCCAGGGTGTGCAACGTCACGCGCATGCCCGGCAGGATCTGCGGGTCGTGCCCGCCGATCTCTTTGAACGCGCAGAAGCCGTCGTCGGTGACGTAGGTGACCATGAAGCCGATCTCGTCGATGTGCCCCGCAAGCATCACGCTCGGGCCGTCGCCCGAGCCGCGAAGCATCGCGTGCACCGAACCCATCACGTTGGTCTCGACCTCATCGGCAAAGTCCGTGACGTACTCCCGGAAGACCTTTGCCGCCGGCTGTTCGTAGCCGGAAGGAGACGGTGTCTCGACCAGGGTTTGAAGGAACTCGAGCGACTCGGAACGCATAGATGGCCCTCCTTGTTGCATACGGAGCATCCGACACAGTGTATCCGTCAACTACCGGTCATTCCAGCAGACAGGGTCACCCTTTCGCGGCTTGGCTCTTGAATTCTGAGTGCGTTTGTCAGATATAATCGCGAGTACGCGTTTACTGGGTACCCGTTTTCGGGTGAGAGAGGTGAAGGATGAGCGAGAACCCCGCTCCCCTTCTGGTCATCGAGAACCTGCACGTGAGCGTCGGCGAGGGCGAGATCCTCAAGGGCATCAACCTCGAGGTGCTCGAGGGCGAGACGCACGTGCTACTCGGTCCCAACGGCGGAGGCAAAACGACCCTGCTCAACACGATCATCGGCATTCCGGGCTACCGGGTGACCGAGGGATCCGTCCGCTTCAAGGGCGAAGACCTGCTGGAGCTCGAGATCGACGAGCGTGCTCGCATGGGCATCGGCGTGGCGTTCCAGCGCCCGCCCGCGGTCCGCGGCGTGAAGCTTCGGCAGGCCATGGAGGTGGCCGCGAGCAACGGTGGCCTCTCCGAGGAGCGCCTGGGCGAGCTGGCCGACCAGCTCAACCTGCGCCACATGATCGACCGCGAGGTCAACATGGGATTCTCGGGCGGCGAGGCCAAGCGCTCGGAGATGGCGCAGCTGCTCGCGCAGCAGCCGGAGCTCGCTCTGTTCGACGAGCCGGAGTCCGGCGTGGACCTGGACAACATCGCCGTGGTCGGCGAGGCGATCAACCACTTGCTCAAAGGCGAGCGCGTCTCGCAGAACCGCAGCGCCGGGCTGATCATCACCCACACAGGGCACATCTTGGAGTTCGTGAACGCCGACAAGGGCCACGTGCTCTACAACGGACGGCTCGCATGCGAGGGCAATCCCCTCGACCTGATCGACGAGATCTCCCGGCAGGGCTACGAGAAGTGTGTGGAGTGTGCGCTATGCCAACCGACCAGCTGAGTTCCGCCGCCACCGAGCGGCTCGAAGAGATCCGCGAAGCAGCCGAAGCCGCAGCCGGCAAGCCCGCCGCGCTCGGCCCCGATATCGACATCTCGCGGTTCCGCACGGTGTCTGAGCACGACCGCATCGCCTCGCTCGATGCGCTGGAGCGCCAGGTCCGCGAGGTCGCGCTCATGAGCGGCTTCACGGCCGAGGAGCGCGAAGAGCGCTCTGGCTCGTACTTCCAGCTCGACCGCACGCCGATCTACGAGAAGGTCATGGACGCGTTCAGCGGACAGATCGAGATCATGGGCACCGAGGACGCGCTCAAGCAATACCCCGAGGAGATGCTCGAGAAGTACTGGTGGCGCGCGGTAGACCCGGGCAAAGACAAGTACACCGCACTCGCTGCGCTGCACCAGACCGAGGGCTACTTCATACGCGTGAGGGCGGGCCAGAAGGTCGACAAGCCCATCCAAGCGTGCCTCTTCATCTCGGAGAGCAACGTCAGCCAAAACGTGCACAACGTGATCATCGTGGAAGACGGCGCCGAGGCGAACGTCATCACCGGCTGCAACATCCACACGAACGTCACCGAGGGCCTGCACGCCGGCATCTCCGAGTTCTACATCGGCAAAGGCGCCAAGCTCACCTTCACCATGGTGCACAACTGGGCCGAGGACTTCGACGTGCGCCCTCGCACGGCAGTGATCGTCGAGGAGGACGGCGTCTACATCAACAACTACGTGCTCCTCAAGCCGGTACGCTCGATCCAAGCGTTCCCGGTAGCCAAGCTCGTCGGCGACCGCTCGGTTGCCGTGTTCAACTCGATCGTGTCCGGCTCCAAGAGCTCCTACATCGACTTGGGCTCGGAGTCCCAGCTCATCGGCGCAGGCACTCGCGCCGAAGCGCTCGCGCGCACGGTCTCCCGCGACAGCTCGATCATCTACTCGCGGGGGCGGCTCATCAGCCGCAACAACGACTCGAAGGCCCACCTGGATTGCCGAGGAATCGTGCAGTCGGAGGAGTCCACGCAGTGGGCCATCCCCGATCTGGCCAGCGAAGGCGCACCCGGCGCCGAGCTCTCGCACGAGGCCGCGATCTCCCCTATCGCTGCCGAGGAGATCTACTACCTCATGTCGCGCGGGCTGCCCAAGGACCAGGCCATTGCGATGATCACGCGCGGCTTCATGGACATCGAGATACCGGGGCTCCCCGGACCGCTGCGCAAGCAGATAGACAAGGCCATCGAGGAGACCGCGAAAGAAGCGATGTAGCCCCTCCTGCAAAGGGGTGCACTAGGCAGACTGGATCCAGTCTGCGTACGTGTGGATGAGGTTCGCCTTCGTGACGATACCTAACACCTTGCCTCGCTGGACGGGATCGACAACGATGATGCGGCTCATCTGGTCCCGCTCCATGAGGCTGAGCGCGCGCCCCGCGCTCTCCGACGGCAGCAGTGTGGGAGCATCGCGCAACATGATCTGCGATACCAGCGTCTCGTCGCGCTTGGGGAAGGGAACCTCATGGGCCTCCTTCCAGCCGACCACGCCTACCAATCTGTCATCCGCGTCCAGCACCGGGAACCCGTGGTGCCCGGTCGCCCCGATCAGACGCAGCAGCTCGGTCGTCGACATCGTATCGCGTGCCGAGACCGGATTCTCGGTATAGACGCTGTCGACTCGGATTCGCCGCAGGACATCCGCAGCTTCTTTGGTCGCGTCCGCATGCTGGCTCTCGTAGATCGTGTGGCTGCCCGAGGCCAGGAAGCCGGCCGTGTTCGCAATCACTAGAGGAACGATCATCGTGAAGTTCCGCGTCGTTTCGCAGAGCAGGATCGCAGTGGAAAGAGGCACCTTGCCGACCGACGCGTACAGGGCACCCATGCCGGCGATCACGTACAGCGTGGGATGGGCCGATGCCTCAGGAAAGAGCTGCGTCGCTCCCAGACCGATCACGCTGCCAAGAGTCGCTCCGATGAAGAGCGAGGGAGCAATAACGCCGCCCGCGCCCCCTGAACCGATAGACAGAGAACTCGCGAAGATCTTGGCTACTACGAGAACGAGCAGCAGCGGGAGCGCGATCTTATAGTCGATGGCATCCTGGATAGTCTCGTAGCCCATGCCCCACACGCGCGGAACAAACAGGACAAGAACACCCATCAACAGCCCGCCGATCGCCGGCTTGACCCAGTCTGGGATCTCCAGTGCCCTGAAGCGATTGAACACGCCGTAGAAGACCTTGAGATAGAGAATCCCGACGACGCTTGCAGCAACACCGATGAACAGCACGACCGCGAGATCAAAGAAGTTGAACGCCCATATGAATGGTGCGCTGAATAGCGCCTCGAAACCATAGAACACCGAGAAGATGAGGTAGCTGGTAAGCGAGGATATCATCGCAGGAAGCATGAGATCGTACTCCATGCCGTAGATGTAGAGAACGCTCGTGGCGAACAGGGCGGCGCCGATCGGTGCCCGGAATACGGCACCGATCCCTGCCGCTGCGCCACAGACGGCGAGGGTGCGTACATCCTCCTGCGTGAACGTGAAGCGCAGCCGCTTGTCCAGCTGAAGCTTCTCGATGATCGTCGTCGTGATCGACCCGAAACCGGTACCGATGAGTGCCGTCGGACACTCCCTGCCGGCGCTACCGCCAGACGCGAGCGTTATCGAAGCGGTCACAATCGTCGCGAAGGGGACGCGGAACCTCGACCGACCTTCGTCCTCGTGAATGATGTCGATCATCGCATCGGTAGCGCAGGGACTCGAGAAGGCTTCGGGTGTCCAGTGGTAGCGAATCACTCCCACGAGCAAACCGCCCAAAGCGGGAATCAGCGCGATGAGTCGCGGGTCCGGAAGCGCTTCGCCAAGCGAGTCGAACATCGGAATGAGTGTGTCGAGTGTCCAGCTGAACATCAGAGCGCCAAGCCCTCCGAGGATGCCGACCAGACCCGCCGCGATCGACCACTTGTACAGTTCCTGCCAGTTTCGGAGGCGATGGGCCTGCGCCTTTATGGCCTCAACGGTGTCTTTCACAAAGTCGCTACCATCGGGTACTCCCGCTTGACGTTCTCGGTTTCTCACTTGTTCGGGTCAGCATCCTTCCTGTGGAAGCGGTCAGGGAAATGCATACCATCATACTCTTTGGTTCTCGACGTCGGACTTGTGTCCTCGTCGAAGAGTCCGATTCGGCAAGACTCGCAACCGAGATGCATTCAGGCCAGCTCGAAGTCGATCTTGCCTTGCGCCACGCTCACGCTCACGACGCGCACCCGCACTCGCTGGCCGAGCCGGAAGACCCGCCCGCGGTTCTCGCCGATCAGCATGAAGCGCTCGGGGTCGTGCACGTAGTAGTCGTCGGCCATGGTATCCACGTGCACGAGACCCTCGGCGGTGTTGTCGAGCTGCACGAACATGCCGAAGGAGTGCACGCCGGTCACGATGCCCTCGAACACGTCGCCGATGCGCTCGCCCATCAGTTGAGCCAGCTTGACCTGGACCGACGCGTTCTCCGCCGCCTCAGCTTCCCGCTCCATGATTGAGCAGTGCTCCGCAAGCCATTCGAGCTCCTCGGCCATGGACACGGTCGGCTCGGTGCCGAGCGAGTCTTTGAGCTGGGCACGCAGCAGGCGGTGCACGAGCAGGTCGGGGTAGCGGCGAATCGGGCTTGTGAAGTGCGTGTACGCTTCGGAGGCAAGCCCGAAGTGCGGGGCGTTGTAGTCCACGTACCTGGCGCGCTGCAGCGCTCGCAGCAGCAGCGAGTTGATAAGGCGCTTCTCCGGCCGCTCGTGGGCGAACGCGATGATGCGCTGGAACGTGGCCGGGCTGGCGCCTTTGATGTCGGTGATCGGGTAGTCGAACTCCTTCAGGATGACTGCGACCTCGGACAGCGCGTCTGGGTCGGGGTCCTCGTGGATGCGGTAGACCATCGGCGCCTCGGCGTCGCGCATGTGGCGCGCGACCACCTCGTTTGCCAGGATCATCGCCTCCTCGATCATGTTCGTGGACTGTGTGCGCTCGCGCAGGCGAACGTCGATGGGGGTGATGTTGTCCTCGGCCAGCAGCACCTTGGCTTCCACCGTCTCGAAGTCCAGCCCACCGCGAGCGACGCGCCGCTCGCCGATCTTGTCGGCGATTCGCGCGAACTCGCGCAGCAGCGCCTCGCTCTCGGCATCGGGGAACGGCTCCGCGCCGTCGAGCCAAGACTGCACTTCGTCGTAGTTGAAACGCCGGTCGGAGCGCATCACGCTCGGGAACAGCTCGTACGACTCCACCGAGGCGTTGGCGTCCAGGTCGATCACCACTGAGAACGACAGCCGGTCCTCGCCGGGGTTGAGCGAGCAGATGCCGTTTGAGAGCTCCTCGGGCAGCATCGGCAGCACACGGTCGACGAGGTAGACAGACGTCCCCCGCTTGCGGGCCTCCTGATCGAGCGCGGAGTCCCACGGCACGTAGTGACTCACGTCGGCGATGTGCACGCCGAGCCGCACGCGACCCTCGACGCGCTCGATGGTGATGGCGTCGTCGAAATCGCGCGCGTCCACGGGGTCGATCGTGACCGTGAACCAGTCCCGGACGTCGCGGCGGGCCGGCTCGCTCAACGCGGAGTCGACGTCGAGGCGGGTCGCGGCAGCCTCCTCGGCAACCGGCTCCGGGAACTCGGTCCGAAGCCCGTGCTCGCGGATGATCACCTCGATCTCGATGCCCGGCGTGTCCTCCGGGCCTAGGACTTCCTCGACCACGCCTTGCGCGGATTGAGTGCGCGACGGGTACGCGGTGAGGCGGGCGACCACGATGTCGCCGCTTGATACGCCGCCCGCATGGGGGGTAGCGACGAACACGTCGTGGCGGATACGCGCGTCGCTCGGGACCACGACGCCGATCGCGCCGTGGCGCTCGTAGCGCCCCACCACCGTCTCGTTCGCCCGCTCGATCATCTTCTCGACCACGCCGGCACGTCCGGGGCGTCCGCTGCGTTTGTACACGCGGGCTCCCACGATGTCGTTGTGCATCGCACCGCGCGTGTCCTTGGCGGCGATGTACACGTCACCCTCCGGCGCTTCGACGAACCCGTAGCCCTTCCGATTCATAGAGATCCTGCCGATGAGCAGGCCGGCCTCGCGGGCCTTGCGCGTGCGCTTGTCCTTGCGGGCCACGGATTCCCCTCTCCTGCCGATGCGAACGCCCTCAAACGCGAGACTACCCCAACCTTGGGGGTTCAGGCAGTCCGGCAGGATGGTAGAATCGAACCAGGCAACACGGACCGCCACCAGACACAGACCTGGAGCTATCTGCATGGACCCGATTCGGCCTTTGGCCCCCTGCCTCATCGGCAGCGGCACGCTCACGAACCCGCGCGACATGATCCGCGCGCTGGAGACCCTCGAATCGCTCCAGTACGCATACGAGATCGACGGCGAGCCCGTGTCCCTCGGGGACGCCACGCTGGTCAAGCTCATGGCCGATGACGACTCCGCAACGATCGCCGTCAACGGTTGCTTGTTCCTGAACGTGGCTAGTTTCCGCTATCTGGACTTCGACATCGACGAAGACGCGCTGTGCGTCATGCGTCTGTACGGCGACGGCACAGTACTCACCCTGCGCGCCGACGCGGAGAGCGCCAGCCGGGTGCACCGCGGCCAGCTGCGCTTGATGGAGGACGTCGCCCTCGAGCTCGGGACCTTTGTGGTCACAGACGAAGACGAGGACGAAGAGTTCTAGGCTCGCTTGCCGCCTGGGAGTCGCTGTCGCGCAAACTCGACCCGCACCAGACGCTACAGCTTATCCTCGACTTCCTCGATCGCTCGTTGCAGCTGCACGTCCTTTTCGGACTCGTTCTGGAGTTCGGGCTCCATTTCGACCTCGACATCCGGCACCACGCCCACGCCGTCGATCGTGCGTCCTTGCGGCGTGAGGTAGTGCGCCATCGTGTACTTGATAGCACCGCCGAAGCTCAGGCGCGCCACAGTCTGCACGCTGCCCTTGCCGAAGCTCGTCTCGCCCACGATCGTGGCGCGGTCGTGGTCCTGCAGTGCTCCAGCCACGATCTCTGAGGCTGAGGCCGAGTTGGCGTTGATGAGCACCGCGACGGGGGCGCTCGTGGCGGTATCGCCTGTCGCACGGTGCTCTTCGACTATGTCTTCACGTGTCTCGACACGCACGATCACGCCGTCCTCGACGAACAGTGACGCGACATCGACCGAGGCGTCCAGCAGGCCGCCGGGATTGTCGCGCAGGTCGAGCACGAATCCTTCGGCCCCTTGACTCGTCAGGTCCCCGATCGCCTCACGCAGGTCTTGCACCGCATGCGAGTTGAAGTTCAACAGCCGCACGTAGCCCACGTTCTCGCCCTCGAGGCGGCTCATCACATTCGGGATGTTGATCCGGGCGCGGGTGATCTCGAACTGGAACGTGCGCTCCTCGTCGGGCCGGTAGACCTCGACGCTCACTGTCGTGCCCTCGGGCCCGCGTATCCTGCTGACGACCTCATCGAGGTCCCAGCGCTCGCGCTTCACGCCGTCTATGCTCACGATCTCGTCATCGGCCTCGAGACCGACTTCCTCGGCGGGCGTGTCTTCCATGACCGAGACCACGAAGACCGTCTCCTCGCGCTGCGAAATCGTCACCCCTATGCCGAAGAACTCACCATCGTTCTGCTCGTTGAAGTACTCGAAATGCTCGGGGTCGAAGTACATCGCGTACGGGTCGTCGAGTGACTCGAGCAATCCCGAGATCGCGCCGGCCGTCTGGGAGTCTTCCGAGGACGGCTCCAGCGCACCGCGCTCGATCAGCTGCTGCACCTCTTCGACCTTCTCACCGAGCGGCGAGTTCGGCGCTTCCACGCCAAGGAAGTCCAACGACATCGGCATGATGTGGCCCACGACCACCCCGCCGCCGAACGCTGCAACAACGAGAACGGCTACCAGGGCGAAAGCAAGCAGTATTTTGAGTGCGCGTGACATCATGTAGTCCTTCTCGGTATGAGCTGCATTGGCGCCGGGGACACCGGCCTCGCGACTAGACCTTCAGGTACCGGCGAAGCGCGAACCCGGAACCCGCAAGGCCTATCAGCATACCCGCCCCGATCAGGACCAGGGCGATCTGCACTATCGCCGACCCGGCGAGGTCGACCGGCAGGAACGGCAGTGCCTCGGCCAGCCTCGGCAACACGACGGCCTGCAAGCCGACCACGGTCAAGATAGCAAGCGACGCACCGATGAGGCTCTGGAGGATGCCCTCCATCAGGAACGGAGTCCGGATAAACCAGTTCGAAGCCCCTACCAGCCGCATGATGCCGATCTCCTTGCGGCGCGCGTAGATGGCCAGCCGGATGGTGTTGTTTATGAAGATGAGGCTCACCAGCGCAAGCATGCCGATGAAGGCGATCATGATGTAACGCAAGACCCTCGTGAAGGCGAACAGCTTGTCTACGACCTGCTGGCCGTACTTCAGCGAGTCTTCGGGGTTGTCCGGTCTGTCGGCGACGGTCAGGAACAAGTCGCTGGCCTTGATCTTCTCGGCCATCGCCGATACGCCACGGGGCTCCTTCAGCTCCACGTCGAGCGAAGCCGGCAACGGGTTGCTCTCGAGCTGCTCGATGATCTCGGGGCTGGACTGCATCTGCTCCTTGAACTTCTCGAGCGCCTCTTCTTTCGTGGTGTAGTTGACGCTTTGGACGAGCGGGTCCGACACGAGCCACTGCTGCAGCTCCTCGACGTCGGTGCTCTCGGCACCGTCCTTGAGAAAGATCTGGATCGTGACCTTGTCTTCTACGGACTGCACGACCTGCGTGAGAACGAAACCAAGCGCGAACGACAGGCCCACCAGCAGCAGCGACAAGTAAATCGTGATCACGGCGCCTAGGCTCATCACCCAGTTGCGCTGGAAGTTGACCAACGATTCGCGGAAGAAGTAGCCGACGTTAATCGCCATCGCCGTACACCCCTCGGGTCTGGTCGCGGATGATGCGGCCGTTCTCAAGCGCGATGACCCTCTTGCGCATCGAGTCGACCATTTCCCTGTCGTGCGTGGCCACAAGCACCGTCGTGCCGGTCTTGTTGATCCGGTTGAGCAGGCTCATGATCCCGAGAGACGTCGCCGGGTCGAGGTTACCGGTGGGCTCGTCGGCAAGAAGGAGTGGCGGCCGGTTCACGAATGCCCGAGCTATCGACACGCGCTGCTGCTCGCCGCCCGACAGTTCGTCGGGGTAGCTCTCCATCTTGTCTTCCAGACCCACAAGCCGAAGCACCTCGGGCACCTGCGTGCGCACGACATGGCGCGACCGGCCGATGACCTCCAGCGCGAAGGCGACGTTCTCGTACGAAGTCTTGTTGGGAAGCAGCTTGAAGTCCTGGAACACGCAGCCGATGTTGCGCCGCAGGTACGGGACCTTCCAGTTCTTGAGCTTGATCAAGTCCTGACCTGCGACAACGATCTGGCCCCTCGAGGGCAACAGCTCGCGCAGGAGCAGGCGGATGAACGTGGACTTGCCGGAGCCGGAGTGCCCCACCAGGAACACGAATTCGCCATGGTCGATCTCCACGTTGACGTCGGCCAAAGCCGGCTTGCCCGGCACGTAGTGTTTCTCCACGCCGCGCATACTTATCATCGAGTGAATCACATCCTGTGACGTAGCGGCATCTGTCAGGGCAAGACGGAATCGGCCCCGATGGACAATCTTAGCAAATACGCGTCCGAGTCACGCTCTGCAAGACATCCCCCGTAACCTGCACGTTATCTCCACAAACGCGGCAGGGTCAGCGTTAGAACCTGCGGGGCGAGGTGGTGCCGTGTTGGTGGCACGCACGCGCGCTGCACGTGGTCGGGAAATAGTAGAATGTCTTGGGTTGATTCGCCTGCGTGGAGGCGTGGTTCGGGGGGTTAGCACTGGTGCGCAGGTGGCAGCTCATGCAGAAGAAACGAGTGTCGTACTCGCCGGTCGGGTTGCCGGAAGTATCCAGCCGGGGCACGAGCAGCCGCGCTTCGGTGAGCACGCTTCCGTCCTTCGCGATGACGTCGCAGCGCAGGTTGAAGTTGTTGATGGTGCCGTGCGGCTCGTGGCACGTCAAGCACGAAAGCGTGTCGTTGTACGCGTAGCCGCTCGCCGGGTTCAATATCGGCGTTCCGCCGGCGGACAGCGCCCCGTGCGCGTTGTTGTTCTGGAACCGGTCAGCGATGTTCTCCGTGAGTAGACCGTTGTCGTCAGGCGGCAGCACCCAACCACCTGTCATGGCCGCCGTCGGCATGCTCAGGTCGTGGCACTTCAGGCAGAAGCCGTTGTACTTGGGATCGGTCGCGGAACCGCCGCTCACGGCCAGCGGTGCGGTCGGCCCCTCCGGCCACTCGCCGGCCATCGACGGGTCCTCCGGATCCACTAGCGGGCGATCAGAGGTCACGATGTGCGTGTTGTGGCAGTTCTGGCAGGCCATGTACGTGCCGTTCGCGTCCTGGTCGCGCTGGAGCACGTCGTGATGGCTGTCGTGGTCCTGGTTCATGGTCATGCGCGTGTAGATGTCCGGGCTCGTGAGGCTCACGTTCTCGTTGGAGTGGCACGCCATGCACGCGCGATAGGACGCCGCGACCCACAGCGCTGAGTTCGGCGAGGCATGCGGCATGTGACACGTGGAGCACGTCACTCCAGTGCCGGAATCGGGGCCAGGGATGTTCGTATTGTGGTCCGAGGACTCGAACCCGCTCATGTCTCCCGCCCAGTGACCGGGTGAGTTCGGCCCGTGGCAACCCGTGCCATAGCATACGGCGTTGCCCGAACTAGCGCCGTCCACGTAGAGCAGTTTCTTCGAACCTGCGGCCTTCGGATCGCCGTGAGGCGTATGACAGTCAGTGCACGAGAACCGACCCTCGAGCTCCACGCTTCCGTCACCTGCAGTGATCGTGACCTCGTGCGCCGACGCGAGGTGCTCGGTGAACTCGAACCGCACGTTGAACATGGATCCGGTGCCGTCGTGGCACGTGAGGCACAGCTTGACTTCGGTCTCAGCGTCATCACCGATCTTGAGCAGCTTGGGCGCCGCGGCACCGTGCGGGTCGTGACACATCCGGCACGTCTCCGAGCCTGGGTCCGGGGTGCCGCCGCCGTGCGGCGCCGGGGGGCTGTACGAGTCGTCCGTGCGGAACCCGTGCTCGATCGACTGGTAGCCGATAGCACCCTGGTCGTCTTCTCCTGCGACACGATAATAGTAGTGGTGGTACTGCTCGATATCGCGGTCCACGTAGACCGTCTGCGTGGAGGGCACCCGGGCGATCTCGACGCCGTCCGCACCGCTCGTGTCAGCACGGTACACGCGGTAGTAGGCCACGTTGGTCGACGGTACCGGGTCCCAATCGACGGTAATGGTGGTGTCCGCGCCGGACAGCGCAAGGCCAGTCGGCTCGATCGGAGCTCCAGTGGTCGGGCCGATGTAGAACTGGTACGCATTGGCGTTCGCGAGCGGCTGATAGCGGCCTGTGAGCCCGTTGCCGATAGGCGAGGGACTGCTTTCGGTGTCGGTCGAAGACTTTGCGGTGACCACGTACCAGTACCGAGTCGAGGTCTTCTTTGCCGACTGGTCGACATAGGACTGCGACTGTTGGCCGGAGACGCTGGCGATCTGCGTGTACCCGGTCGGCCATGAGGGAATCGAAGTGCCCTCGCCACGATAGACGTAGTACGTGACGGTCCCGCTCGTCGTCGTAGGTTCCCAGTTGACCACGACGACGTGGCCCCGCACTGCCTCGGCATATACGAATCCTGGTGCCGCCGTTTGTGCCGCGGCGACTGATGGGAACGCAAGCAAGGCGGCCGTCGATACGACCGCAAACGTGAACGCGACGCCGCCTTGTGCCAGCCGGCGCCACGCCCCTGTTCGTTGAATGATCCGGCTCACCCTCGCCAGTGAATGCTCCAAGAAATCCGTCCCAGGCATCGAGCACCGCATATACAGTGCTACCAGCATCAACGATACGGTGATGCGCACGTTCACGGAAGGACCCGCGCCGAGGGTGGGGACCAGCAGTCCCGCAGCAGTGACGAATGGACTAAGAAGTCGTACGAACTGCAGAGGTGAGCCGCCTCAGCCCCCGCAAGCACGGGCCGCAGCGGCTATGTCGGTGCCGGTCAAGCCGAAGTGCTCGAGCAACTCGGCCGGCTCGCCCGAAGTGCCGAAAACGTCGCGGACTCCGATTCGGGCAAGCGGTACCGGGTGGCTCTCACTCACGACCTCCGCGATCACCGACCCCAAGCCGCCGATGATCGAATGCTCCTCGCACGTGACCACGGCTCCTGTCTTGCGGACCGACGCCAGCACCGTCTCCGCGTCGAGCGGCTTGAGGCACGCAACATCGAGCACCTCTGCTTCGATACCCTCGCCGGCCAGGATATCGGCAGCTGCCAGCGCCTGACCGACCATCACGCCGCATGCCGCAAGCGTCACGTCGGAGCCGTCGCGGAGAACATACGCGCGGCCGAGCTCCATCTCGAACCCGTCCGGGTGGACCTGCGGAACCCCCGACCGACCGAGCCTCACGTAGAACGGGCCGGACTCGCGGGCAGCGAGTCTGATCGCGGCCTTCGCAGCGTTGTAGTCAGCAGGAACGAGTACGCGCATTCCCGGTAGCACCCGCATCAGCGCGAGGTCCTCCAACATCTGGTGCGACCCGCCGTCTGGTCCGACGGTTACGCCCGCGTGGGTCGGGGTCAGCTTCACGTCGAGTTCCGAGTAGCACACCGTGTTGCGGACTTGGTCGTAGGCCCGACCCGTTGCGAATACGGCGAACGAGCCGGTGAATGCGATCTTCCCCGCGACCGCCAGCCCCGCAGCGGTGCCGATCATGTTCTGCTCGGCGATCCCGACGTTGAAGAAACGTTCCGGGTACCGCTCGGCGAGTGCGGCGGTGGTGGTGGACTTGGAGAGGTCGGCCTCCACGGCAACGACATCGAACCCTGCGTCGACGAGTTCTACCAGTGTCTCGCCAAGGGCCGCGCGGGTCGCGAGATCAGACATCGGCTGCCTCCGTGTCGCTCGTGGCCTGGGTGAGTTCACATAGAGCAGTGGCGGTCTCGTCGGCAGATGTGGCTTTGCCATGCCATCCGGCGTGGCCCTCCATGAACGAGACACCACAGCCCTTCACGGTCTCGCAAACCACCACGGCCGGGCCGGGGACTGCGGCCGCCTTGTCGAACGCGTCGAGCAGCGCCCCGATGTCGTGGCCGTCGCACGCGATCACTGTCCAGTCGAACGCGGCGAACTTCTCGGCGACCTCGCCCAGCGACATGACGTCGGCGCACGCGCCGTCGATCTGCAGCCCGTTGTGATCGACGATCGCCGTGACGTTGCCGATCTGCTGGTGGGCGGCCAACATAGCCGCCTCCCACACCTGACCTTCCTGCAGCTCACCGTCGCCGAGCAGGCAGAAGACCCGCGAAGGCGACCCGTCAAGGCGAAGACCAAGGGCGATCCCGTTAGCCACCGACAGACCCTGTCCGAGCGAACCTGTCGAGACCTCGACGCCGGGCGTCTTGCGGGAGTCCGGGTGACCTTGCAGGATCGAACCGAGCTTGCGCAGAGTCTGGAGATGGCTGCGATCGAAGTAGCCCGCCTGCGCGAGCGCCGCGTACAGCACGGGGGCGGCGTGGCCCTTCGACAGGACGAAGCGGTCTCGTTCCGGCCAGTCGGGACGCTGCGGGTCGTAACGAAGCACCCCGCCGAAGTACAAACACGCCACGATGTCGGCGGCGGAGAGCGAACCTCCCGGGTGCCCCGACCCTGCTTCGGCAATCATCTCGATGATGTCGACCCGCATGCGGCGAGCGGCATCGCGGATGGCGTCGATGTCCGGCGCTCGATCCACCTGGTCTCCCTCCGTAGCCCCGTGCTGCGACAGCAGGCGCGAGAGCAGACGCGCTAAGCCGAGCCCTCGCGTGTTCGAATACTAGCACCACAAGCGGACCTGCGGGTCGCCGGTTTGAGGGACCCCCGCGCGCTCAGCGGCCGGACCCCCGCGCGCTCAGCGATCGAGTTCCTTGAAGCCCTCGCCGATGGCCTCGTGCACGTCGGAAATGATCACCAGCGCCTTGGGATCGATCGTGTGGACAATGCTCTTGAGGTCGTCGAGCTCGTTGCGGTAGACCACGACGAACAGCATCTCGCGTGACTGACCGGAGTACATCCCGCGCGCCGAAAGGGCCGTCGCGCCACGGTGCAGCTCGTGCATGATCGCATCACCGATCCGCTGCGATTCCTCGGAGACGATGAATGCGGCCTTGTTCACGGGCAGGCCCTCGAGCGTGAGATCGATCACCCCCCCGCTCACGAAGATAGCCACGGCACCGTATAGCGCCAGTTCTGGGCCGAAGACCAGCGCGGCGATCAGGGTCACCACGGCGTCGATGGCCAGCGTGAGTTGGCCCAAACCAAGCGCGATACGGCGTGAGAGCAACTGCGCGATGAGGTCGCTGCCGCCTGTGTTGCCGCCTGCCTTGAACACCATACCAAGGCCCAGGCCGGTCACCGCACCGCCGTAGAGCGCGGCAAGCAGAAGATCTTCCGAGGCCAGAGGCACCGTGAACTGAGCGAACACGTCCACGGCCACCGACAGGCCCACGATGCCCACTATCGTCTTGGCCGCGAAGCGCCATCCCCTGGCCCGCACAGCTATCGCCAGCAAGGCGACGTTCATCACGAGCATCTGGATGCCGACCGGCAGGTTCACGCCCGCTTCGCGCGCGACGTGGTAGATGATGGTCGCAAGACCCGACACGCCACCGGCCGCGATCTTGTTGGGGATGAGGAACGCGTTCAAACCCCAACCGGTCAGCGCGATACCGACGAGCATGAAGCCGTAGTCGCGGACCGGCCTGTTGCGCAGCACCGCGCCCGGACGGATGCGCCTGAGGGCGGACACCATCACGATCGCCCCGCCGGCCACCGGGTCGAGTCCCACACACCGCCCATCTCGAGGCGCGGTCGCTCGCGCCGCCCCTGAAGGTGGTCCAAGACCGTGGCAGCGTCGCGACTCACGACCTGTTCCTCGGCGATCCCGACCTCGGCGGCGACAGCAAGCGCGTGGTCGAACCGGCCGACGTGGAGGTGGAAGTGCGCATCGGACGTGATGGCGACCAGCGCACCGGTCTCGGCGGCCGCCCGTGCGAACTCCCACTCCCCAGCGGTGTCGCGTGCGCGCGACATGCTCGGCTCGAACGAGCCGTTGTTGAGTTCGACAATCACCCCCCGTTCGACCGCCGCCTCACACACCGCTTGCGCGTCAAGCGAAAACGACGGGTTGCCGGGGTGCGTGATCATGTCCACGTATGGACTCTCCATGAGCCGCAGCAGCGCGTCCGTGCGCTCGCTGAGTGTGGAATCGTCGTAGCCCGTGCCCGGATGAAACCCGACCGCTACGAAATCCAGCCTGCCGAGGAACTCGTCGCTCATGTCGAGCCCGTTGTCCGAGTCGGGAACCGGGTTGGCCTCGATGCCCTTCAAGATCCGCACGCCGTCCAGAACGCTGGGAAGGACCTTCAGGTTGAGGAAGTGCCACTCGTGCGGAGCGCCCGGGCATGCGGGCCCATGGTCGGTCACCGCGATCAGGTCCAGCGCGGCCGCCGAAGCCGAGCGCGCCAGCTCGGCGACGGTCGAGTACGCGTGACCAGAAGCGGTCGAGTGCGTATGCAGGTCGGTGTGCAGCCGCATCCTACGCCTCGCTTCTGACCGCGGTCGCCTCTTCCTGAGCCACGCGCCACCGGTGGTAGCCGACAACGAAGTCGTCGATGTCGCCGTCGAGCACCGCATCAACGTTACCGGTCTCGATGCCGGTCCGCAGGTCTTTGACCATCTGATACGGGTACAGCACGTAGTTGCGGATCTGGCTGCCGAAGGTGATGTCCATGCGTTCACCCCGCAGCTCTTCAAGCTCGGCGCGGCGTTTCTCCTCCTCGAGCTCGAACAATCGGGACTTGAGGATGGACATCGCCGTCTCACGGTTCTTGTGCTGGGACTTCTCGTTTTGAACCGACACGACGATCCCGGTGGGAATGTGCGTGATACGCACGGCCGAGTCAGTCGTGTTCACCGATTGACCGCCCGGGCCGCTCGAGCGGAACACGTCGATGCGCAGGTCTTCGTCACTGATGTCGATCTCGATGTCCTCCGGCAGAACGGGCAGCACCTCGACACCGGCGAACGTGGTTTGCCTGCGCTTCTTCTCGTCGGTCGGACTGATGCGCACGAGACGGTGTACGCCGACCTCGGACTGCAGCATGCCGTAGGCGTTGCGTCCGTGTACGGTGAAGACCGCCCGGTCGATGCCGAGTTCAACGCCCTCCGGGGCGTCGTGGATGTCGAGCTTCCACTTCCTGCGCCCGGCGTACTTCGTGTACATCTTGAGCAGCATGTCGGCCCAGTCCTGGGCTTCGAGCCCCCCTTGTCCGGGAGTGATCGTGACGATAGCGTCACCGTGGTCGAACTCGCCCGAGAACCAGCTTGCGACTTCGAGTGCTTCGACCTGTTTGCGCAGCTCGCCGACCTTGCTCTCCACCTCGCGCGCAAGCTCTTCGTCCTCGCCTGAGACCGCCAGCTCGTTCGCGACCTCAATGTCTTCGACTGCCGAGGAGACCTCGTCATACGCGTTGACCTCGTCGCGCAGACCGGACAGTGCGGCCATGGTGGCTTGAGCCACGCTCTGGTCGTCCCAGAAGCCCGGCTGGGCGGCCTTCTCCTCGAGCGATGCAATCTCGGCGCGTTTGGCGTCCACATGCAGGTAGTCCCGCATGCGTTCTACGCGTTGGAGCAGCTCGGAGATGTCTGTCGTGCGGTCCTGGATCATGAGATTTCTCGGGTCGACGGTCACCCGCCTCCGGCAGGCCTAGGGCACACGGGATTGTAGCACGCTCGTCGCCTCATCAGCCCTGGCGAAACCGGCGCCCGTGATGCCGACAGCCCCCTTTGGCGTGCGGGAATGAACTACAATGTCCGACGCGGCGACGGGCATGAAACCCGACAGCGGCCACGGGACGGAGCGCCAGGAATGCCGACCGACGAACAGCAGGACCGGTTCTTCGAGCACCTGCTAGAGGAGCACGGCACCTTCAGGTCGCTCGTGGAGAGTTCACCCGACTTCGTGGCCATCGTGGACCGCCATCATCGGCACCGCTACATCAGCCATGTCTTCCCCGGCTTCTCGGTTGACGAGGTGTTGGGGACCACGGTCTACGAGTATCTCGAACCCGAGTACCACGCTCCGACGCGCGCCAGCATCGACTCAGTGCTCGACACCGGCAGACTCGCCGAGTTGACGACGCGCGGCAAAGGACCGGACGGTGGAGTCCTGTGGTACAAGACCGTGTTCTCGCCGCTCAGGGACGGTGACGAGATCATAGGTGTCGTCTTGCGAGCCAGCGACGTCACAGCCGAGACCAATTCGGCCCGCGAACTAGCGCACGAACGGATGCTGTTCCGGCAGGCCCTCGAAGTCGCCGAGGGTGTGATCGTTGTGCTCGACGTCGCCGGCCGCGTGACGCTCATCAATCGCGCAGGAGCGGCGATACTGGGTGTGGACGCTGGCGAAGTCGTCCGCCAGCCATGGTTCGACCGCTTCCTTCCCGAGGAGGAGCGTGTAGAGACATTCACGGAGTTTCGCAACGTACTTGCTGGAGAGCAGAGGACCGCCCGCTTCCGCAACGAGGTAGTAACTGCTTCGGGCGAGCGTCGCGTGATCGACTGGCACAACACGCTGATCCGCGACGAGTACGGCGAGGTCTCCGGCACCGTGAGCTTCGGCGAAGACATCACCGACTTGGGCGACACGCAGCGCGCCTTACTCGAACGGGAGGCTCAGCTCGCGTCGGTGTTCAGGGCGGCGCCGATCGGGATCGGGATGGTGATCGACCGCGTGTTCATGCGTGTGAACCGCCGCTTCTGCGAGATGCTCGGTTACGCCGAGGACGAGCTGGTCGGCCACGGCGCGCGGATGGTCTATCCGTCACAAGAGGAGTTCGAGAGGGTCGGCCAGGTCAAGTACGCTCAAATCAACGAGCGTGGCTCGGGAGGCGTCGCCACCAAGATGGTGCGCAAGGACGGCACAGTCATAGACGTCCTGCTTTCGTCCGCGCCGCTCGACCCCGACGACCTGTCCGCCGGCGTCACGTTCACCGTTCTCGAGCTCGGCGATCGCACTCTCGCCCAACCCTAGGGCCGGCATGCGCCGCTACGGTACGCCGGCGTGTGTGCGCGCCTACAACTCGCTGCGTATGTCCTCCGGGAACCGATCGTCGGTCGGTGGGTCGATGCCCGTTCCCGAGTCGACCGGCTGCCAAATCGTCATGCCAGGCGGCAACGTCACGTAGATCTGTTCGGTCTCCATCGACGGGTCATTGGGTGTGGCACTGACACGCGCCCACCACGAACCGTCACCCGACTGCAGCAGCGTTTCCACGTTGAACTCCAGGTCGTCGGCCGTATACTCACTCCCCGGTCCTATGAGCCACGCCTGAGCGATGTCCTGCGCACCGTCGCGCAGCTCGGCTTCGTCAACGTCGCCTGCCGAGGAGTCGTCACCCGAGTCGTCGGTGACGACCCCGTCTCCGTCCGCTGAATCGTCGCCATCGCTCTGGTCCCGGGCCGGTACTGTGCCGTTTTCGGCGGGCTCATCCTCAGCGGATTCGCCGGCACAAGCGGTCACCCCCACTAGCGCAAAGACGGCGATCAGCGCGCACAGCGCCAACAGCAGTTGCTTCGATCGTACGTTCATCGGCCTGCCCCCCTTGGCGGCCTGCGGCATGAGCCCCCCTCATTCGCACGGCCTTACTTGCGAGTATAGAGGGTTGGCCTGCATCGGGCAGGAATGCGGCGCCGAGGCGGGACTACGCAAGCCCGTCCCGCTCGATGGGGCAGGTCATGCAGTGGCAGCCGCCGCGTCCCTTGCCGAGCTCCGAGCCCTCGATCTCGATGACCTCGATACCGGCATCGCGCAAGCGTTCGTTCGTGCGCGTGTTCTTTGAGTAGCCGACAACGATCCCGGGCTCGACCGCGACAACGTTGTTCGCGTCGTCCCACTGTTCGCGAGCTGCCTGGAACGAGTCGCCACCGGTCTCGATCACTCGCAGCTCGCGTACGTCGAGCGCATCGGCGACTGCGGCGAGCAAGCCGGTCTCTTCGGCGATCTCGAAGGCGTCGGCAGAGTCGCCGGGACGGATGCTGAAGACGCGCATGCCTTCGACCACCGGCGGGAAGAGGGTCACCGCATCGCGGTCGACGAAGCTGAAGACGGTGTCCAGGTGCATGTACGCGCGCTCCTGCATCATGCGGCACACGATCACGCGCTCGGCAGCACCGGCCTCGAACAGCGAGCGCGCGACGTGCTCGACCATGCGGCCGGTCGACCGCTCGCCCATGCCCACGAGCACCGCGCCGTTGCCGACCGGCATCAGGTCACCGCCCTCAAGCGACACGCCCTGGCTGAAATCCTCGACCGCGAAGCGCGCGGCGTCACCGGCGGGCGGGTACCAGAAGTCGAATTCGGCTTCCGCAAACAGCGAATGGAAGCGATAGATGAGCGAGAGGTACACGACCTCAAGCCTGCGCGCCGACCAGAAGAGCGGCGGCAGCACCACACCGCCATACAGCCATGCCGAGGAATCGCGGGTGAAGATCGTGTTGGGCAGCGGGGGAAACACGAAGCTGTCGGGTTCGGCGAGCACGGCTCCCAGCGAGCGGCGGCCAAGCGCCTCGAGATCCACTCCTTCTAGCTCGGATGCGAGCATCCCGCCGATGAGCGCCGACGCCAGCCGTTCTGCGGGTAGCTCACCGAGGTAGGCGCGCAGCTCGGTCACGAGTGAGATCCCCACCGAGAACGCCGACACCGCGCTCGCGATGGCTTCGGCGCGTGCCTCGGCAGACTGCTCGAGCGTCTCGGCGAGGAGCTGCTGGAGGTAGAGCACGCGAACGCCGCGCGACCGAAGCGCCTCTGCGAACGCATCGTGCTCCTGCTGGGCTCGCTCGACCCACACCAGGTCGTCGAAGAGGAAGTCCGTACGGTTGGCGGGCGTCAGGCGCTCGAGCGCAAGCCCAGGGCGGTGCAACAAGACCGTGCGGAGCGTGCCGACCTCGGAGTGCACGCCTGGCTGAAGACCCATCGGCAAGACTCCTTCCTGGGCACACCGACTGCTCCCACTCTACGTCATGGGAGCACGGGAAGTTGCGCCCACGGCGCGCTACGCGTTCGCCCCGTGGCACTTCTTGTACTTCTTGCCGCTTCCGCACGGGCACGGGTCGTTGCGGCCAACGTTGGCGTACGGGTCGTCCTTGTCTTTGACGACAGTACGGCTCGACGGCTCCGCCTTGCCGCCCGCAGCGGCACCCGCAGCGGCCATCTGCTGCGGCGTGGGCCCGCCGCCCGTTGTCTGCGCCACCGCCTGTTGCGCGGCCTGCTGCGCGGCTCCGGCGAAGATCGTGGACTCCGACGGTGCGGAGTAGGCCACGTCGCGAACCGGCGTCTCGGCTTCGGGCTCGGGCTCCTTCACGACTTGGATGCGCATGATCGTGCGCAGGAAGTCCTCGTTGATGGTGGCGACAAGACCGCCGAACATCTCGTAGGCCTCGGTCTTGTACTCAACGAGAGGGTCACGCTGGCCCATGGCCCGCAGCCCGATGCCCTCCTTGAGGTAGTCCATCTCGAGCAGGTGCTCCATCCACCGCGTGTCGATGACACGCAGCATCACCTGGCGCTCGAGCTCGCGAAGGTTCTCAGAGCCCAAGATATTCTCTTTGGCGTCGAACGTCTCGAGGGCGACTTGCGCGAGTTCAAGCGCAAGTTCGTGTGGATTGTCCGTGCTCTCACGACGCTTCTCAATCTCACCGTCGAGGCCCGTGAGGTCGCGGAACCAGATGGCGAGAGCGTCCCAGTCCCACTCTTCGGAGTACGACTTCTCGTCGCAGTGCGCGAGCACACCTTCCGTGATGGTCTCTTCGAGCATCTCTTGCACCCGCGAGTGGATGTCCTTGCCCGCAAGGACTCGGTTGCGCTCCTCGTAGATGACCTCGCGCTGCTTGTTCATGACGTCGTCGTACTCGAGCACGTGCTTGCGTGCGGAGAAGTTCATGGCCTCGACCTGACGCTGCGCGCTCTCGATCGCCTTGGAGACCATGCCGGCCTCGATCGGCATGTCGTCCGGTACCCCCGTGCGTCCCATGAGCGCGCTGATGCGGTCCATGCGCTCACCGCCGAACAGGCGCATCAGGTCATCTTCGAGCGACAAGTAGAAGCGTGAGGCGCCGGGGTCACCCTGGCGGCCGGAGCGACCACGCAGCTGATTGTCGATGCGGCGAGAGTCGTGACGCTCGGTGCCGATGACCGCGAGCCCACCGGCCTCGACCACCTGCCGATGCTCGATTGCGCAGATCGACTTGGCCTTCTCGAGTGCTTCAGCCTTCTGCTCGTCTGTGGCCTCATCCGGATCGATGCCCTTGTCGCGAAGCAGGTCCTCGACCAGGAAATCGGGATTCCCGCCGAGGATGATGTCGGTTCCTCGGCCGGCCATGTTTGTTGCGATCGTGACCGCGCCGTACCGTCCCGCCTGCGCCACGATGTGCGCCTCGCGCTCGTGGAACTTCGCGTTGAGCACCTGGTGCTCGATGCCGCGCTTCTGCAGCAGGCGCGAGAGCTGCTCGGAGTTCTCGATCGAGATCGTTCCGACCAAGCACGGTTGGCCCTTGGCGTGACGCTCTACGATCTCCTCGACCACGGCGTTGAACTTGGCTGGGACCGAGCGGTATATCTGGTCGTTCTGGTCGTCGCGGATCATCGGCATATTGGTGGGGATGACCATGACCGAAAGCTTGTAGATCTCGCGGAACTCCGCGTCTTCGGTCACAGCCGTACCGGTCATGCCGGCAAGCTTGTCGTACATGCGGAAGTAGTTCTGCAACGTGATGGTGGCGAGTGTCTGGTTTTCCTCGCGCACATGCTGCTTCTCTTTGGCCTCGATGGCCTGGTGCAGGCCCTCGGAGTAGCGGCGACCATACATGAGGCGGCCGGTGAACTCGTCGACGATGAGGACTTCTCCGTCCTTGACCACGTAGTCGACGTCACGTTTGAACATGAACTCGGCCTTCAGCGCCTGCTGCAGGTGGTTGACCATCGCGCCGGACGGGTCCGAGTACAGGTCCTCGATCCCGAGCCACTGCTCGATCTTGTTCACGCCTTCTTCGGTGGGGGCGATCGTGCGCTTGGCTTCGTCGAGTTCGAAGTCGACCTCCGGTTTGAGCCGAGGAACTACCTTCGCGAAGGACTTGTACAGGTCGGCCGACTTGCGCGCGGCACCCGAGATGATGAGCGGGGTGCGTGCCTCGTCGATCAGGATCGAGTCGACCTCGTCCACGATCGCGAAGTGATGGCCTCGCTGCACACGGTGCTCCGGCCGCTGCACCATGTTGTCGCGCAAGTAATCGAAGCCGAACTCGGAGTTCGTGCCGTAAGTTACGCCGGTCTCGTAGGCCGGACGGCGCTTGGCGGTCTCCATCTGCGACTGGATGATTCCCACGTCCAAGCCGAGGAAGCGGTAGACCTGCCCCATCCACTCCGAGTCGCGGCGAGCGAGGTAGTCGTTCACGGTGACGACGTGCACGCCGTTGCCCTGCAGGGTGTTGAGGTACACGGGGAGCGTGGCGGCGAGCGTCTTGCCTTCGCCCGTCTTCATCTCGGCGATCATGCCCCTGTGCAGGACGATTCCGCCGATGAGCTGCACGTCGAAGTGCCGCATGCCCAGAGCGCGTACCGCCGCCTCGCGGGCGGTGGCGAACGACTCGGGCAGCAAGTCGTCGAGCGACTCTCCGTTGTCGGCCCGCTCACGGAACTCCACCGTTCGAGCGCGGAGCTGGTCGTCGGAGAGCTTCTGGACATCAGGCTCTAGCGAATTGATGTGGGCGACGGTGGCCTCGAACTGCTTGAGTTGGCGTCCTTCGCCGAACGTGAGCAGCTTGGCGAGCACGTTGGCCATGGTATCTACAACCTTCTTGAGCGGGGGTTTTTCGTGCGAAGACAGCGATGAAGATTCTAGCACAGGGCATGCCGCTCGCATGCGCTACGAGGACATCCTCACACACTCCCCACGGACGGGATGCCGCAAGTCGGCGCGGAGGCGACCGACGGAAGCGGAGCCGGAGAGCACGTTGCGTCTCCGGCTCCGCACGCTGCAAGCCCCTCGGATTCGAACGGTGGGCGTGCCGGTCCCCTGCGCGGTGCCCCTCAGGAGTCTCCCTCTCCTCACCTGCAGGACCTCATCCACACGCGTTCGCTCGGCCCTTGCCGGACAACCCGACGAACCCGCAGTGGCCGATCTCATCGGCCATGTGCATCATCGCCGGGCGGTCTTAACCGCATCTATCCACTTGCGCAGCGGGTGACGTGAAGGCCTGCGGTTGCCCGCCGTTCAGATTCGCAAGATGACCGCTTGTCGCCGCCATGCTAACTCGCCATGCCTTTTGTTGCCGATGTATGACCTTAGGACGGGTCATACGGCCACTTGTCGGCTGGTCGGGGGGTGAACGGCATGTCACCGAACGCAGGATGCAGGCGAGTGCGGCGTCTGTCGGTGAGAGTGTGCGTGCTCACCGCCCTCCCGCTCGCCGTCTTCGTCATATGCCTCGTACTGCTGGCAGGCGAGTCCTTTGCACTCGACACGTTCGAGCCGGACACGCTGCCCGGAAGCGAGGCCCCACTCCCTCTCGACGAAGAGGGCGTGTGCCGCTCGATCGACTGGGAGGGCGACGTCGATTGGTTCGTCTTGGACGCGCAGGCAGGTGCGAGCTACGACATCCGTCTCGAGCCCGTCACTTCCGGCCTGTGGGCCGACTGCCGGGTCGAGGTTTTCGACGGCCAGGGCACCCGGATTGCCGAAGACGACGACTCCGGGACCAAGCTGATGCCACGAGTGCTCGTGGAAGCCAAGTGCGACGGCAGGTGGACGATCGCCGTCAGCGGTTACGACGTCTTCACCACGGGTCCGTACAGAATCTTCGCTGCCCAAGTCGTGCCGGTCAGTATCGCCGGCCGACTCAGCAGCACCGACGGCACGCCGGTCGCCGACACCTTGATCAGGGTGTGGCGCTACACCGATGGGCTCTGGGCGCCGGCGGCAGACTGCGCCACCGACGACAACGGGGAGTACCGTTCCGGACCGCTGATCGCCGGGCGCTACAAGGTCGGCGCGGTGTCGGAAGCCGACGGCGGGCGAAGTGCGTTCCACCCGGACGCCCAAACCCTGGCGACGGGCGGCGAGATCGAGCTGGCGTGGGGCCAGACCCGGGCGGACGTCGACATCACGTGGCACGAAGTGGAGCCGGATGCCGAGCCCCGCCGACCGGAACGACTTGCGGGGCAAGACCGCTATGCGACTGCCGTCGCTGTGTCGCGGGACGCCTTCCCTGGTGGAGCCGAGCACGTGGTACTCGCGAGCGGAACGATGTGGGCCGACGGCCTGAGCGCGGCGGCGCTGGCAGGCGTCCTTGACGCCCCGGTGCTTCTCGTCCCGCGTGAGGTCGTGCCGCCGATCGTCGCCGAAGAGATCGCACGGCTCGGCGCGAGGGAGGCCTGGATCGTAGGCGGCAGCGGTGTGGTCGGAGAGTCCGCTCGGCGCCAGATCGAGGCGGCGCGAGGGATCGCGTGCGTGCGCCGCATCGGCGGCGATGATCGCTACGGCACCGCTGCCGCCGTCGCCGCCCAGGTCATCGACCTGCACGATGCGATCGGTCAGCCCTGGGACGGCACGTTGATCGTGGTCACAGCCGGCAACTTCCCCGACGCCCTCGCCACCTCCCCGATGGCGGCCGCAAAAGGCTGGCCGGTGTTGCTGACTCGCCCCGATGCACTGCACCCCGCCACAGCTGACTTCATCGCACGCGCCAAGACTGAAAGGGTAGTGCTTGCAGGCGGCCTGTCGGCAATATCGGCCGAGGTCGAGACCCAAACGCGCGCGTTGCGGCCGGGCGCGACGGTCACCCGCGTGGCTGGAGCCGACCGCTACCGCACCGCTGTCGCACTCGCCGAGTACGGCCAGAAGCACGCGGGTCTGACCACAAACGGTGTGGCGCTATCAAGCGGCGTATCCTTCCCGGATGCGTTGAGCAGCAGTGTCAGGCAGGCGCGCGCTGGTGCGGTCCTTCTACTCACACCGCCGAACGCTCTGGACCCGAGCGTTGAAGAGTACCTGGCTCGGAGGGGAGACATCGGACCGCGGCACGTAGTGGTCATCGGCGGGGAAGCAGCTGTCTCAGAGCGAGCACGCCAAGGAGCGCTGGCCGCTCTCGCGCACTAGCCAACACGGCCGCTTGGGAACCGGCTGCCCCTCACCGTTCGCGCAGGCGCTCCTATGAGAGACGCGTCTCGCCCGAGGCACGATCCTCCATCGCTAGGACGTGCTCGTAGAGGCGAGTGGTCTCGCTCGACGGATCGATACCGAGGTCGTCAGCGAGCCGCGACCGGCACGACATGTAGGTATCGATCGCCGCACTGCGCTGGCCGGTCGCGATCTGGCACTGCAAGGCCGTCTGATACAGGTCTTCGCGCCACGGATCGAACAGCAGCGCACTGCGGACGAGCCGGAGCGCATGTGCGGGATCCTGGGCATCCTGCAGAATCTCCGCCGCGCGCATCATCGCGTCGCTGAACTCGTTGCGGTAGCGATCGCGGGCGGCCGCGAACCAGTCGTCGTATAGGTCGCCGGGCATCAGGTCGCCGCGGTAGACCTCGGCGAGGCGCTCGTAGTGGCGCACGGCGGCCGCACTGTCCCCACCGCTGTCAGCGTCGCGCGCGCGCTGCAGTGTGCGGTCGAAGTCGTCCACATCGGAGTGGACGAGCGACCGTACCGCCCGGCACAGCCCGCCGGTGTTCTCGACGTACGGGCACGGCTCTCCTCGGCCTGCCTCGGGTGAGAGGGCTCCCTTCATCGCGCTCCACACCACGTAGAAGTTGTTGCGGGCCCTGGGCTCCTCCATCTCCGGCCAGAGGTGCTCCATCAACTGTTCCCTAGGCACGTCTCTCCCCTGCCGAAGCACGAGCATCGCGAAGATCAGCCGCGCCTTGCGCTTGCGCCACTCCTTCTCGGCGATGTGTCGCTCGCCGACCTGCACATCCAGCCCGCCGAAGAGCTGCACGCGGCACGGTGGGGCTGTCGGCTCCCCCGCGATCTGCGCTGCCATCGCCTCGCCGACGATGCGCACCGCCAGCCGACGCCAGGCGTCCGGCTCCATGACAGCACTGGACGCGCGAAGCGTCTCCTCGGCATCCTGAGGCAGCACCATCTGAAGCAGGTGTGCCGGCAGCATGTCCGGATCGATCGCAGTCCCCAATATGCCGAGGAGCGACGGGAAGCTGCGAATGTACATCGCGATCTGCCAGTTCGAGCTCTCGGTGAGGATGTACTCCTCGTGTGCGCGCAGGCGCGCAACCGCATCCTCGATGAGCCCGTCGCGGGTTTCGATCTCGGCCAGGATCAGATCGGCCCTGAGCGTGTGGTAGAGGGCTTGCGACGCGGCTGCTTCCTCTCGGACTTTCGTGCTGCGGGTTCGTGCCGCGTCGACGTCGCCGAGGGCGAGCAGGGAGGCGGCGGTTTCGAGGATTGCGAGCCAC
>Ga0209164_1000860_pt1 | contig 50572 bp, 44 predicted proteins | sample MTBNYHSulfiMetaG_FD_187458 | JGI IMG/M metagenome (GOLD analysis project Ga0209164, IMG submission 187458) | Enrichment culture microbial communities from rom New York Harbor, USA that are MTBE-degrading - MTBE-NYH (New York Harbor Sulfidogenic)... | ecosystem: Environmental > Aquatic > Marine >... | reverse complement strand
TGACTTTTTCCTCCGGTGAAAACTTTTTACGTTTGTTTGACATGAGCATTTCCTTTCTTTGATTTACATACTAACTCAAATTCCGGAAATGTCCAATTCCGACTGAAGCAATACATAATCACCATCCAATCTATTAATGGGAGGCAATATGTATAAAATAAATAAATCTACATCTATATTATCTTTAACTATCGGTCTAGGTCTGGCAATATTTTATTTAAGCGGTTTCCTTTCAACCGCAATTGCCGAAGAATATTATATTAACCAACCCCCTGATCCGAATATGATGATGAGTATGTCGTCAATGGAAAGTATTGATCTGCCTTTTGACCCGAACGATTATTCTTTCTTAATTTATGAAAGTGAGGGAGATGAAGATCAACGTAGTATTGAAGCCGCGATGTTACTTTTAGGTATACCTTATGATAAGCGAGGGCCTGATAACGAAGTAACTGCAAACGATTTGGCAACGCACGATATTTTGATTGTCGGATGGAATGCTAATGGCTATCTCGAAGGACTTGACGCGAACACCTTGGCGGCGGGGATCACGGGCAGGATAATATTGAGCGGCCATGATGCGGATTTTCATACCGTTAATGGCGCACATGCTGATCATGCTGAAGTATTTTTGGTACAGGCTATTAACTATGTACTGGCAGGCGGCGGGAAGGGAATGATTACCCTGGGATGCACCGCTGAACCCAACGCCTTTCCTTATCTTCCCAGCGAGTGGGGTGTTTACGGGCAACACATCTACTATGGCGGCCAAACGGTTACCGAATTTACCACGGAAGGGCTGGAGAGCGGCGTATATGACGGGCTTGACCCCTGCGATATGTGCAATTGGGGACAAGCCTATCACGATGTGTTTGATATTGATGAACCAAACTCGCACTTTGTGCCGTTCGAACTCGGCGGCGACGGGGATGATATCGTTACGGTTGCCCGAATAACTGCCTGGCCGGGCTGTGATGTTACATTTACATTAACCGATAATACAAACAACTGCGTTGAACCCTATGAGCTGCAAGGGAACTATCTTAACTATGCGGTGTGTTTCTACACTCCCTGTGCGATAAATGACGTAAATATTATAGATTACCTGCCGGAGGAGGTAGATTTTGACTGGGCTTCGAATGATGGTATTTATGATGCCAATACCCATGCTGTTACCTGGGATTTAGACGACCTCGCGGCCAACGATGTCGAATGTTTTACCGTCCGCGTCAAGGTGACCGATGCGGCCATCCCCAACAGTTAAATTACGAACCGAGCCAAAATGTACAGCGGACAAAGCCTGATAAAAGTCGCTACAGAAAAAACCGATGTCTGCTGCTGGGGTGGTGAGATTATCCGGGTGGATGCGGCGGTAGAGTGCGATCCGAACGATCAGGACGGGGCTACGTGGGAAACCGCCTACGGGAAATTGCAGGATGCCCTGGCGCAGGCCTCTCCCTGCGATGAAATCTGGGTGGCGCAGGGAACCTATAAGCCAACGGAAAGCGCCCAGGAGTGGCAGGCGACGTTTGATATGATAGATTACGTGGGTATATACGGGGGATTCGCCGGGGGATTTGAAAATGAGCGGCAGGAGCGTAACTGGCCGGTATATCAGACCATCCTGAGCGGAGACCCGAACGGCGACGACGCAGGCGGCTGGGAATACCGACAGGATAATGTCTATAAGGTGGTAAGCGCGGAAAACGTCAGTAACGCAGCGGTGCTGGATGGGTTTATAATCATCGGCGGTTATAACGGGGGGATATATATCGACGACGGCTCGCCCACCATCAATCATAACATAATCAAAGACAATAACTGCGGGGTGTATATTAAAGGCAAAGAAAGCGCCCCCGTGATAGAAAACAACTGGATTTATGGCAATAAGGACTACGGGATAACCATCGACGACGCTGATTCGCAGACGATGATAAATAATAATACGGTGGTTTATAATGAGGGGGCGGGGATATACCGCAAAGCGGGCGAGGCGGTACAGATAAGAAGTTGTATCCTCTGGGGTCAGGATGCCAACGACCTTATAGACTGCCCCGCCTGGTACAGTTGTATAGAGGACCCCAATCATATGTACGATCCTAATGATCCGGACCCCAACCATTATTACCCTAACGACATGGACCGGTACAATATTTGTGCCGACCCATGTTTATTTGACCCCAATGAAGATGACTATCATATCTATTCGGATTCTCCGTGTGTTGACAGCGGCGATCCAAATTTCGAATATAATGCCGGCCAGAGAGATATCGACGGAGAATATCGCAAGATGGATGATTATGTGGATATGGGAGCGGATGAATACTGCGACCAGGGCATCGATCGGGATAGCGACATCAACAAAGATGGGCTGGTCAATCTGCTGGACTTCGCCCAACTGGCGGATGCCTGGCAAAGCGATCCGAACGACGAAAACTGGGACGTGTCATGTGATATCAATAAAGACGGCGTAATTGACCCGGCTGACCTGGTTCAGTTCGCCGATGAATGGCTCTGGATAGCCTGCTGGAAGATGGTGAACCTGCCGGAAGAAAGCATGATGATGGGCATGGGTATGGATGGCGGTATGAAAATGGAGACTTCGGAGCCGGAGGCTATCTCGCCCAGCCAGGCCCTGGAACTCCTGAAAGAATTAATCAACTGGATGGAATCCGCCTATAACGAAGACGAAGAACTGCAAAAGCAGTACAGCGAAGAGGAATGGAAAGGTATATTGGAATATCTGGAAGAGATTCTCGATGCGCTAGGTGACAACGCAACAGATGAAGACAGCTAAAATCTAGGTGAAATGGTGAAAGGATTAAGCCGTCGCTAAACGGCGAGATATTACAACTTATTAACGAAAGGGCCGGTGAATATAAGCCGGCCCTTTTTCATGGTGAAGGCAGAATTACCCGTAGGAACAGTCTTGACATAGGCATCAGTTATGGGAGATAATATATTATTCAAATTGGCGACCCGGCGAGCGAGAAAGGATCAAACTCTTTACGGAGTTTTCTGCTGCGAAAGACAGGGCAATCTATGAGCGCATCGGTTACGAAGACACCCGGCTGCCGGACTGGGGCAGGCGCCCTGGCCGTATTTTTCAGCTTGCTGGCGATTACCGCAGCCTACGCCGGGGAAATTGCGGTAACCGATTCGATTCCGCCGATCGATGACGCGAATATGCCCTTCGGCGATGTCATTGTGGGCTTCTCGCAAACGGAGCAGATTACTATTACCAATATCGATCCCAATGCCGCCGGCAAGCTGCATATCGAAGATATATATTTTTTGGATGCTTACGCGGAGAATTTCAGCGACAATCAGGCCCAAGAGTGGCAGCCGAGGCCGGCGGAGTACTGGCAGTGCCTCGACTACGAATATCGCGCCACCGTGCCGCAGAATAAAAGGTTGCAGTCGCTCTACACCGGGTATAAGTGGAAAGACTGCATCGCCCAGGTGAAGATCCGCCGCAGCGGCAACGGCTTCGATACCGGCCTGCTCTTGCGGGCCAGCGACGATTTCGATTATTCTAAACTAATGAATCGCGGCTCCGCCTATACCGTAGCCGAAAATGGCAATCAGGAATTTTGCATCGGCAAGTATTTTAAAGGGTCTTTTGCCTTTCTCCAGTTCCCCATCTTTAGTCCCGATCTGAACGACGGGGCGGTGGGCAATACCATCAAAGTCAGCATGAAGGACAGCACCATTAAAGTTTATTTCAACGGCAATCAGGAGCCGGCCTGGACCGGCACCGACAGCGACATTACCGAGGCGGGCTACGTCGGGATGTTCGCCTACCAATACACGGAATTGCCCGTTCTCTACTATTATTACGACGATATCGATATCAAGAGCAGCGAGGCATTCAGCATCATCCCCCCGCCGGCCGGCCCCCCGTGGACGCTGCCCGCCGGCGGTGAGCTGGTAGCGGGGGTGAATTTCGCCCCGGATGATTTTACCGGTTACGAATCCGTAATTATCATCAAAAGCGACACCGCCGACATCAGCGAGCAACTGCTGCCGGTCCGGCTGAGCGGGTCGGGCATTAGGGATTATCTCCAGATCGAGCCGAATAACACGTTAACGTTTGCCGGCCATCCCGGCGGACCGTTCGTGCCGTCTAATATTACTTACCAGTTGAAAAACACCGGGCCGGCGGACATCGCCTGGACCGCCGAGCCGAACTGCGCCTGGCTGAATATCGCTCCGCTGGCGGGTACGCTCGCGGCGGGCGAGTCAACGGCGCTGACGATTGAGCCGAACGAAATGGCGTACCTTTTACCCGAAGACAATTACTTCGGCGGATTAATCTTCAACGATATCACCACCACGGTAAGGCAGTTCCGCGAAGTTGTTTTGCAGGTATATACCGAGCCGAATATATGGGTAAGTCCCCATTCTTTCAATGTAACTATCCCTCCTGGCGGTACCCATACGGAAAATCTTACTATCGGCAACAGCGGCGACGCGGCCCTGCGTTTTTATCTGGCCAGCCGGCAGTCCGATTCCAATTCACCCGCTCCGGAATCCGCGGCCCAACCGACTTTAGCTGCAACTGCCAATCTTACCGCATCCGCCTCTGGTCCGGTGCACGATTTAACCCAGCCGGCCGGTGCCCCGTATAAGCCGGATGAATTAATCGTGCATTTTGCCGCAAAACCGGACGGCAAGCTGCGCAATTTAACGGAGAAAAATACCATTGTAAGTTCGCTTGGAGGGGGCAGGATAAAACGTGATTTCAAAATTGTGCCCGGCTTGAGCGTGGTTAAGCTGCCGGCGAAATTAAACGTGACCGAGGCCCTAAAAAGATTCAACCAGACGAAAGGCATTCTGTACGCTCAGCCGAATTACCAGGTCAAGGCGACCGCGACGTTTCCCGACGACGAACGATTCGCCGAGCTTTGGGGGATGCACAATACCGGCCAAACCGAGGGAACACCTGACGCCGACATCGACGCCCCGGAAGCCTGGGACTTATCCACGGGAATCAGCGAAATAATCGTCGCGGTAATCGACACCGGAGTTGACTATACCCACCTTGACCTGGCGGATAATATGTGGGTGAATGAAGCGGAGAAGGAGGGAGCACCGGGCGTGGACGATGATAACAACGGCTTTATTGACGACATTTATGGTTATGACTTCCGCAATGACGACGGCGATCCCATGGACGATCATTTTCACGGCACTCACTGCGCGGGTACCATCGGGGCCGTGGGCAATAATGGCCAAGGCGTGGCGGGAGTCTGCTGGAAGGTCAGGATAATGGCCATGAAATTCCTCGATTCCGGCGGCTACGGCTGGACGGACGACGCGATTGATTGTATCCAGTACAGTATGCTTATGGGCGCCAATCTATCGAGCAATTCATGGGGCGGAGGTGGTTACAGCCCGGCACTTAAGGACGCTATCGACGCCGCGGGAGCAAAAGGGATGCTCTTCATAGCGGCTGCGGGTAATGACGATGAAAATAACGATGAGTATTCCTTTTATCCGTCCGGTTACGACTGTGAAAGTATTATATCAGTCATGTCCACGGACCAAAATGATAACAAGTCCTACTTTTCCAATTACGGACTAACTACGGTTGATCTTGGCGCTCCGGGCAGTGACATTTTGAGCTGCAAACTGGGTGGCGGATACAGGTACGCCAGCGGTACATCAATGGCTGCTCCTCACGTAGCGGGGGCGGCGGCCTTGTTATGGTCGAAGAATCCGGGCCTGGATAATACCGACGTTAAGGATATCCTGCTGCAGACGGTGGACCAGATACCGGCTTTAGCGGGCAGATGTGTCACTCAGGGCCGGCTCAATCTCTACAATACCATATTATCCGGCGGAGGATGCCCCTGGCTGGCCTTTGAGCCTTGGTTTAGCACCGTGCCCGCGGCGAGCGCCGGCAGCGTCGCGGTGACATTTAACGCGGATTTGCCCCTCGGCACTTATCACGGCCTGATTACCGTTTCCTCCAATGACCCGCGCACGCCCCGCATCTCAATTCCCGTATCGATGACCGTGCAAAAGATTGGCGACCTGAGCGGCGACCAGAATATTAATCTGGAAGATTTTGCTTTATTCCAGCCCTGCTGGCTGAAAGAAGAAGCCAGCCGAGAAACAGTTCGCGACGAGTTCAACTTGCCCTCCTATAGCGGCAACGACGGCTCGCAAAACTGGTCTAATGATTGGCAGGAACTCGGCGAATCGGACGGCCCCACTGCCGGATTATTGCAGGTGACCGACTTCGGCTGGTTACGGATCGGCTCTGGGAATGCTAAAGACCGGTTTAACCGCAGTTTGACCCGCTCGGCCGATTTAACCCACGCCACCACTGCTTCGCTATCCTACGATTATGCGGTAGTTAAGAAAATGGGCAATTCCGCTGCTGTGATCTTGCAGGTTTCTCCCGATGCCGGGGCAACCTGGGTGAGCCTGGCGACTTACGGCCTGCATATCGACAGCGGCTCTGCCAGCTTCGATATTACTCCCTACATCTCGCCCCATACCCGGATTCGATTGCTGCTCGACCCCGGTAAAAAAGTTAAAATGTATCTTTACCTTGACAATATTCGGATCGAATATGACAATCCTGATCGGCCCTGGTATCCCTGGTGCAACGGCTCCGACTTTAATCACGACTTTAAGGTTGACCTCGGCGACTTACTTATTTTCGCTGAGCAGTGGCAGCAATAACGGTCATTTTATCGCCCTATTTTCTAATTGGATTTGAATTTCGCAGATTTACTCCATATACTAATACGAATCAGAAAGCGATTCGACTGGCCAGTTGATTTCTGCCTTATTTTGTTAAAAGGAGTTTCTTAATGAGACAATTAAAAAACAACATTTTTGCGGTTGGCGCCCTGGATTGGGAAAGAAGACTGTTCGATGAGCTGATACCTCTGCCGGACGGCACCACCTATAACGCTTATTTGATTATCGGCAGTGAAAAAACCGCCTTGCTGGATACTGTCGATCCCGGCAAAACGGGTGTCTTACTGCACAACCTGGAGCAATCCGGCGTTGACAAGCTCGATTATCTGGTCTCGCATCATACGGAGCAGGACCATTCCGGCAGTATCCCGCGGGTATTAGAGCGTTTCCCCCAGGCGAAGATTCTGACCAATCCCAAATGCAAAGATATGCTGATAGACCACCTGGGCCTTGCCGATGATCAATTTATCACCGTCGCCGACGGCGAAAAAATCTCCTTGGGCAATAAAACCCTGCATTTCATTTACACCCCCTGGGTCCACTGGCCGGAAACCATGAGCACTTACGTACCGGAGGATAAAATCCTCTTTTCCTGTGACTTCTTCGGCTCACATTTAGCCGGCTCTGATTTATATGCCGATACCAGGCCCAAAGTGTACCAATCCGCCAAACGCTATTACGCGGAGATTATGATGCCCTTCCGGGGTCCGATCCGCAAGAATCTGGAAAAACTCGCCGCTTATGAATTCGACCTGATCGCCCCCAGTCACGGCCCAATCTACAATCACCCCGAATTTATCCTGAATGCTTATCAGGAATGGACCAGTGACGCCGTGAAGAACGAAGTGGTTCTTCCATATGTTTCCATGCATCACAGCACCAGGCAGATGGTCGATTATTTCGTCGCCGCGTTAATGGAACGACAGATTACCGTCAAGCCCCACAATCTTGTGAGTGTTGACATTGGTGCTCTCGCTATGGATCTGGTCGACGCCGCTACTCTGGTCATTGGTACCCCCATGGTTCTCACCGGCCCGCATCCTTGTGCCGCTTACGCCGCCTACCTGGCGAACATGCTCCGGCCCAAAACCAGATTTTTATCCATTATTGGCTCGTTTGGCTGGGGCGGCTCTTTCATCGATCAGCTTAAGGCCATGGTGCCTTTTATCAAAGCTGAGATTCTGGAGCCGGTGACTGTCAAAGGCCTGCCCAAGAGCAAAGACTTCCAGGCCCTGGATCATTTAGCCGACGCCATTCAGGCCAGGCATAGCCAGGTTATTACTTAACTTTGTATGCCCAATCCATCCGCTGCCAAATTGGCAGAATGCGATTTTCCGCCGGCTGCCTTCGCCGGCTTATGAAAACACCTCTATAAATTGCCCTTCATGTAACATAAATAAATTCAATCAGTTACGCCAATCCTCCGCCCATAGCTCGCATAGTGGCATACGTTTTGCTCCTTTATATCAATAGCTGGAAGAGTAAAAAATGAAATCAGCTATCTATTAATAAATAACGGTTTTTAATGGAGGTGATTGATATGTTTGAGAATCATTTAAGAAAATTAGATTGGGATAGCCAGCCCCGGCAGGAACTGCGTCGCAGCTTTGACGGTCCTTTTAATGCCTTATCCCGGCGAATGCACCGGCTCTTTGACGAGCTATTGCCCGGCTTTGAGTTGGCGCCTTTCGCCTCCGGCTCAGCCGCGTTGGAAAGCTTTATACCCCGGATGAATGTCACCGAGGATGAGAAGGAGATTTGCATTACCGCCGAGCTGCCCGGCATGGATGAGAAGGATATTGAGCTTACCCTCTCGAATGACCGCCTGACCATCAAGGGCGAGAAGAAAGAGGAAGTGGAAGAGAAGGACAAGGACCATTATCGCATGGAGCGCAGTTACGGCTCATTCGAGCGGTGGCTCCCGCTTCCGGAGCATGTCGATCAGGACAAGATACAGGCTCATTTTAAGAATGGCCTGCTCAAGATTTCTTTGCCCAAGACTCCGGAATCGCAAAAGACTCACAAGCGGATAGAGGTTAAGAGTGACTAATGATTTCGCGTCGCGGCGGGTGTCCTTCACCCGCCGCCCTGTTTTATACCATTGCCCCGCCTACAGGCCGTGGTAATCTTTTGTTTAGCCCCGCGACTCGTCGCGGGGGTGTTTTATAAACTGTCAGCCCCCGCCACCCTCTTTTCTTCTTTTTCTTCTTTCACATGTTCACCTGCCTGCCGCGTCGAAGCCCTTGGCGAAGACGGGTTCACCTGTTCTCCTATTCTCCGCCGCAGGCGGTGTCGTGGGGTTGTTTTTTAAAACTGTTATCCCCCGCCACCGTCGGGGGTTCTCCTTATTTTTCTTCTGTTTTTCTCCCTCTTCCTCTTTCACCTGTTCCCCTGCTTGCCTCGTCGAAGCTTTAGCGGAGACGGGCTCTACTCTCTTGCGCAGCGCCCTCTTCCCTTTCGTACTTTTCACACTTTTCGCACCTTTCACACCTTCTTTTGCCTGCTCTCGCCCCGCGCCGCGTTCTCTTTTTAAAGCCCTGAAGGGGCGTAATAAAATAGCCCAGGGCAACGCCCTGGGTTCCTGAAAGGGCGTAATATAATAGCCCAGGGCAACGCCCTGGGTTTACAATTACTCTAAATCCTTATAGAGCCCCGAAGGGGCGGACTCGCCTGTCCTCCGTCTTGTCCGCCGTAGCCTTGGCAAAGGCGGAAGCTCTAAAAGGCGAAGGAGGGTCCAAGCTCTTTTATTAAATAATTCCGCGTGTGGATTAGGCATTTCCTCCCTTGGTTTCCCTGTCTGGGCACGAACCTTGTATATTCTGAAGGAAACCCACCCAACGGTACTTCGACTCAAGGAACTCAACATACTGCTTGCCTACTTGTGCAAGCCCAGCCGCTGTAGCTCCAGCAAGTGTTATCAAGTATTCGCCTGAAGAAAGACCAGCAATTGCCAAGGGGATAGAGACAATCGTAGTCACATTGGCCCAACGTTTGGCCTTCGGAAAGATCGAATGGACCAGTTTGGTGAGTTTATATTGTTCTTCGTTGAACTCCTTGGCAACCTCGTGTGGATCTACTATGTCCGACTTGTCACGTCGGACAACAATCTTGTCGACAACATCCTTAGCCTGCTGTATCTCATCGTATTCTCGCCACTTCAAAAGCTCCAAGGTCTTAGTCTCAAGGTCTTTGAGGTAAGTTCCTTTACATTTCTTCTCGTTCTGGCAATCCAGACATCGTCCTTGGCTATCGAACACGTAGCCGGGAATTAGCGGTTCATTTGGGAAGTACGACTCGAACACAGTGGTGAAGCTCTGAATCCTGCCATTGTCAGCCTGTTTGGGAAACGCCTCTATGCCGAACTTGTAACGAAGGTAATGAATGGCGCGAGGATCGAAGAGGCAGTTTGCTTCCCATGCTTTTGCCAGCACAAGGCTGGCGTAAATGCTACTAATGTATGGTTCGCAGAATCCGACACCATCAATCAGCGTCTCATTAGGGCCTTCTTTGCCAGGTTTGCCCATTGACCGCTGGGCTACTTTGTCTGGGAATAGACGCTTTATCTTATCGAGATCGTTATCGACCTGTGTAAAGATAGCATCACTCAGGCCTGGCCGGAGTAGAGGAGTTGGTTGGACGATTTCTACAATACCTTGATCCCTCGCAATATCAAAGATAAGTTTACAAGCTTTGGCCAGTTCTGGCAAACCAGGCAAATACTTTTTCTGAATGACCTGCCAAACAGTCTCGGTGATTATGATTCGGTCCGCCCAGAGCAGAATGGACGGATAATTGATCAACCAGTCAAGGTCGTAGTTACACACGTTGCACACGCCTGCATCTTGGCCTATCGCCATTCCTGTAACGAGTAGTTTATTCATTCTTGGCTTCTCTACCCCTTTCTGCGAGTGAATACGGGGACATCCTATTATTTTAAGCTATCTATTTTCTCTTTACAAATCTTCTCAGTAACCGCATGCAATTTTTTGACACATGTAGCCAATTGTTCTAACTTCTTCTTTGTTATCTTGTCATTATACCCCAAACCGACAATCCGGCAATCGCTATTATTGTGGCTGAAATAGTTCCATAATGAAGCTGGAAAACTTGAGTTTTCAAGCAGATTTGCTACTCAATTAGAAAAGCGGCCCTGCTGATAAAAAGGGTCCTTGACCCCTTCGTGCCTCTTCGTGGTTATATATACTCTGATATCTCTGTATTCTCTGCTATCTCTGAGTTTCTCTCTGGTTGGATATTTATATGTCTCTTCGGAGCGTTTGTCCGAATCTATTCTTTAATATTCTTGCCCACCGCGAACTGAACGAATTTCTCGATCTCGCCTGCCAGGTCGGATATATCCGGCAGGGAAAAATCCTCGTAATGGCCTGGCTCGAATTCCCCATGCTCGTTTTTGGCGAACAGTCTTACCCGCACCGTCGCCAGTTTCTTGTCGCCGGTCATCGCCGGGCTGGAGCACTCCGTAAGTTCCACCCGTGAATCTTCGCTGATGAAGACCAGGCTTCTGCCGGTGAAGATCGCCATGGGAAAATAATCTCGCAGTATTTTCAATACATCAGTCATGGCGTTTAAATATATCCATCCCCCGCCCAAATAGCAATTCAGCCTTTTTAAATTCGCACCAATTAGTTATGATACCATGAACCCTTGAACATTAAACCTCTTATCGTTGAACGTTAAACCTTGAACGTTGAACTCTTACCTTCTCACTTTCTCACTTTCTCACTTTCCCACCCCCGCCCTGCGTAGCCTTGGCGAAGCAGGGTTCTTTCTCACTTTCTCACTTTCTCACTTTCCCACCCCCGCCCTGCGTAGCCTTGGCGAAGCAGGGTTCTTTCCTACTTTCTCACCTTCTTACCTTTCTACCATCCCGATCAATTCACTTACCGCCGCGATCTTATGGTCAATAAGATACTGCCTGATCCCATCTATAATCCTCGTCAGACAACTAGGCTGTACCAGCGTCTCGGTCCCCACCCCCACCGCCGTAGCCCCCGCCAGGATGAATTCTATCGCGTCCTCGGCTGAGCAGATTCCGCCCAGCCCGATGATCGGCACCCCCGCCGGCTGGGCCACCTCCTTATATACCTTATCAACCAGGTAAATCGCCATCGGCTTGATCGCCGGCCCGCTTAGCCCACCCGTGCGATTGCCCAGCACTGGCTTTCTGCTCTCGATATCTATCGCCATGCCCAGGAACGTATTCACCAGGCTCAGGGCGTTAGCCCCGCCTTCGATTGCCGCCCGGGCTGATGCCGTAATATCCGTAACATTAGGCGTCAGTTTGACAATCAGGAAACTATTTGGGCACGCCGCTCGCACCGCTGCTACCAGCTTTTTCAGCCCTTTCGGGTCGATGCCGAAGGTTATCCCGCCGTGACTTACGTTGGGACAACTAACGTTTAGCTCCAGTCCCGCGATGCATTTAAAACCCGCTAATCGCCCAGCTACCGCCACGTATTCCTCGACGGTCTTGCCCGCCACGTTGACAAATACCGGGATCGTCATCCTCTCCAGCAGCGGTATCTTTTCCTCACAGAACTTCTCCAGTCCCACGTTAGCCAATCCGATGGAATTGAGCATCCCGCTGGCTGTTTCAAAGGTCCGCTGGGGTGGATTACCCATCCGCGGCTCAAGGGTGATGCTCTTGGTAACGAACGCACCAAGCCTGCCCAGGTCCACAAACTCCGACAGTTCAAAGGTATAGCCGCAGGTCCCCGACGCTGTCATCACCGGATTAGCTAAGCGAACTGGCCCTAAATGGCAGGACATATCTGGTTCTTTAACTCTATTTTCTGCGATGGTTTATCACTCCCAAATGATGCAATTAGCATTAAAAACCGGCCCGTTGGTGCATACTAACTTGTAGTGCCATTTATCAGTTCCACTACCTTGGCCATCCTGCTGCTGGGTATGTACCGGCACCGCACACGATTGACAGATTCCCATCCCGCAGGCCATATATGCTTCTAAACACACCTGGCAGTTGATATTACGCCTCTGAGCCAGCATAGCGATGGCCCGCAGCATCAACTTAGGCCCGCAGGCATAAATCAAGGCCCCTTCCAGCCCACTTTGTCGATCCAGATATTGCTCCAAGGCCTGGGCTGCGTTGCCGGCGAACCCGTAACTGCTGTCGTCAGTGGCAATTACGCAGGGTACGTTATTGCGTCTGAACTGTTCCAGGGCCATTTGAGGTCGCAGCGGCTCATCCTTTTTGTAACCGTCAATTTTAAGGATTCCCGGTATTAAGTCTTTGCTTCTACAGCCGATAAAGCCGACGATATTCTTATGCCCCGCCTGTCGTAACTGCTTGGCTAGAAAGTACATCGGCGGTATCCCCACCCCGCCACCAACAAGGATCGCGGGTTGAAAATCCTGGTCGGGAAAGGTAAAACCATTGCCCAAAGGGCCTAAAAGATTAACACTGTCGCCCGGCTGACGCTGGGCAAGCCAGTGGGTTCCCTTTCCCAGTAATCGGTATATAACTTCCACTATTACAGTAAGTTGTGACTGGCTGGGTTCGCTAATTTTAACCGGCGGGACTTCGACGAAGGCAGTCGAGCCGTGGTTTTTTTCGGAGAAATCGCCGGGATTTGTATCGTAACTTCCTTCAATATCATTAGTTATAACCTGGATGTCGGCGATGCTGAAGGGGCGGCGCAATAGCGTCGAGCTGTTATTTGGAACGTAAAGGTTGCGGCAGGCGATATTTATGAACTGGCCAGCTCGGGAGTCGGCGAAGCACTGGACCCGACTGCCGGTGAGCTGCAACATCATAGACCAATGTTCGCTGCCAAATGCTTGCTGGCTAAGGACTTGCGCGTTAAACTCGCCTCGGTGAATGTTTTTGGGGGAAGGTGATTTTTGGTGAATTTCTGTCATTTTTTGTGATTTTCGCGACGATTTCGGGCAAAATGAGCGCAATTCCGTGAAAAAATCGCCCATTTAATGTTAAAAACGTTGTAAAAATTCTAAAAGTTTAACTTTTCGCCAGATATTTTCAAAACACCGGTTTTTCGGATAAAGTCGCAATATTATTAACCAAATAAGATGATAAAAACAGGGAAAAACTTTCGGCTCGGCGGGCGATAAATATTTATTTTTCCCGCCAAGACTCAAAAAAGAAGAAATACTCACCACGAAGAGCGCGAAGGGAAGAAATAATTAAACCGCAAATAACTAATAAGGGGGGCGGGGTGAGGATTGATAAAAAAAAGACGCGTCCTCCGGAGAAGGCGCGTCAGGACGCTCCTTAGAGCATATCCCCAGGATCAGATACACTAAGATTTATAAAGCATATTTTGGTGGAAGCGTCATGAGAATTTTGATAAAATTACAACATATTTTTATAATTTTCAATTTTACAGACGCGTCGGGAAGCAGATTAGGAAAGGGGCAGTTATGGCTGAGAGCAGGTCCGGCAGTTTTAAAAGGATTGCCGAAAACAGGACCAACGAGTTAATCAGACGGATTCGGATACTCGGAAACTGCTCCAACCGAAGCTGCCATGCCTACTCCGAGCAGCAGGTAAAAAAATATTTAATGCTATTGAATCCGAATTGAAAACCGCTAAACCACGATCTACCCATACCAGGGATAGAAAAGTATTCAAGCTTTAAACAGACGGAGAAATCGTGATGGATATTAGTTGGCATTTCAGTAAGGTCACACCGAGCCGAAAAAACAGAGAGGCTATGCAGGGGGAATTCTTTGCAGCAAATACTAATATCGCATCCTCATTAATTAGAGAAGCAATTCAAAACTCTCTTGATGCCAGACTAAAAAATGGAGGCCTCCATGAAAAAACGCCTGTAAAAATCAGAATATTTTTTTCTGGCAGTGAATCATCCCTGCCGTGGAGTAGAGTCAAACCCTTTTTCAATGAGGCTTGGGGGCATTACACCGCAGGAAATAGCGGATTAAGTTCATGTCCAGAACAGAATGAACCGTGTAAATTTTTTGTGATTGAAGATTTTAATACAACCGGATTGAATGGCGATATCCGTCAATTTATTTCACCAATTAATGGTGAACAAAACTCGTTTTATTCTTTTTTCAGAGCAGAAGGGCAATCAAATAAAAGACATACCGACCGTGGAAGGTGGGGAGTTGGAAAATTTGTATTTCCTAAAGCAAGCAGAATTAAAACATTTTTCGGTTTGACTGTTCGTGATGAAGACCAGAAAAAGTATCTTGTTGGCCAAACAATTTTAAAGTCACATAGAGTAAATAATGTTGCATATACCCCTGATGGCTGGTATGGGGGGAGTGTTGAAATACATTATGATGAAAATAAAACAGACTCTCTGCACATGCCGGTGGATAGAGAGGAGCATCGACTGCTGGTTGATGGTTTTTGTGAAGCATTCCGTATCCAGCGACAAACTGAACCTGGCCTTTCAATCATTGTTCCATTCATTGATGAAGATATTGATGGTAAAGATATTGTAAAAGCAGTTCTGAATGATTATTTCTGGCCCATACTGACAGGGGAACTGTTTGTGTCAATCGAATTATCGGATCAAATGTATAATATTGAAAGGGGGTCTTTGGAAAAATTTTCTGAACAATTCAAAGACGAGCGAACCGTTGAAATCAAGGCTCGGATTGAACTTGCAAAATGGGCCACAGAGGTAAGACAAGACGAGTTTATTACCATACATTCCCCAAGGCCCACAGTTCCACCCAAATGGACTGAAGAATTGATTAGTTCTGAATTACAGGTGCAGTTACGAAAAAAGCTTGAAGCAGAAGATAGAATTGCAATTCGAATTCCTATAACTATTCGGGAAAGACAGAAAGAAAGCAAGTACAACGAAACATACTATAATGTCTTTCTACAGAGACATCCAGATGCCAAAAATGGAGAGCCCGTTTTTATAAGAGAAGGTCTTATCATACCAGATGTTCGTTGCAAGGAAACTCACGGGACTGTTGCTCTTGTTATTGCGGATGAGCCCGTGATAGCAGATTTTCTGGGAAATGCGGAGAATCCTGCTCATACCGATTGGCATGCTAATTCTGAAAATTTTAAGGATAGGTATATTTATGGGTACCAAACTCTTTCTTTTATCAAAAACACCATCTCAAGCATTATCAATATAATCGATGAAAGCTCCAGCAATGAAGACCGTACTCTTTTACTAGATTTTTTCTCCATCCCTGCACCATCTGAAGGACCGAAGCGACAATGTGAGATAAAAACTGATAATATAGGTGATGAATCTGAGAAACCTATCGTGCCAGAGATTCCAACGCCACTAAAACCATATAAAGTTTCCAAGGTTCAGGGTGGTTTTACAATCTCCAACGGTGATAAGACGATATCTGTTCCGGCAACTCTTGATATAAAAGTGTTTTATGACAGACGAGGGGGAAAGGCTAAGTACTCACCACATGACTTCAGGCTCAATAAATCACCTATTGAAACGACTGGAAAAAATGTAAAATTGCTGGGAGTAAAAGACAATCTCTTGAAAGTGGAAATTCTTGAACAGGATTTCAGACTGACTGTAAAAGGTTTTGATATTAAAAGAGACCTTCTTGTAAAACCATCTATCGAACAGGAGATAGAAGATGCCACGACTTAACTACACCGGAAGAAAGAAAATCAAACGTCAAGATATAACAATAACAGTATTCGATAAAAATGGCGTTTTAGATTTCAAGACAGATATGGATTTGAGTGAATACGGATTGCCCCCCGAGTCACCTGTCTATGTAGAGGCATACAGGCAAACATCGTGGATGCGTTTCGAATCAGGTGTTGTGTGTGACCCAAAGGCTCAAACAGATAATAGACTCTCAGAATTTGACTCGCTGGATGGTATCCGCTTTCGAATAAAGGTGTCTGATCGTGAAGGAGCTCATGGAAAGTTACTTGCAGTCGCTGACAAAATTCGTCCTGTGAAGCCTGAAGAGGGTGATGCAGAAAGATTATGTATATTGCCCGTCCAGTCTGAAGAGATGGACTGTATTTGGAAAATTAAATTTGACAGGAATCCTGTTCTTCTTATTAGTAAGCGGGCGGGAAGTAAAGATATTATAAGCAAATCCCCTGAATTTATATCGCTTGTATATCCTGCTATCCTGAGAGAAGTTCTACGTGAAATAAAACAATCAGATGATGACTGGCAGGAAGACGAGGAGGCATGGCAGATACAATGGATTTCTTTTATTAATCTTCTGCCCGGAGTTGGAGAAATGCCTGAATTATCTGATGAGAACGATGATGCTTATGATCAATGGGTTGAAGATGCGGTTGGGGCTTTCTCAAGACGGCTCAAGATAGTTGAAACTTTTGTATCTTATCGAGAAGATGGAGAATAAGGCGTGGATAAGATGAAACTGAGAAAACTGAAAGAAAGTGGAATCCGTAAAATGGGTGAATACCTTGATTCTCTCAGTGCCGAACATCCCTTGGGGTATCCCTATGGAATACTGGCGGATCCTTTATTTTCTGATGCTGTATCAGATGTTGAAGTTGAACCTATGGACTTTGATAATAAACATGCTGTCGCTTCTTACTTATATAATATTTTCACGAAAGCAGGCTTGACCGATGTGGCGACTGATAGCGGATTGTGGTGTTGGCTTTCGCTGTATTATTTTGAACAACTTTGCCCCCGTGACCGGGGAGGCAAATTCAATCCTGGTGCAAGAGCAAGATGGATACCCGAAGTTCACAATTTCCAGAGATACTACAGGCACTTGCTTGCAGGTCCATACAGGATTTTCTATTTTCACCGGGATAAACCGGATCGCGCAAAGGCTCTATTATGTGGTGAAATATGCAAACAGGGAGATTTAATCGAACAGTTAGCTTCAAGACAGGAACTTATTACAAACAGGCACCTTATCGAGGCGGTGACACATCTATACTATGATCCGGAAACAGGCAAAAACAAGCGCGGTGCGGGAGGAAAAGGTGGAGGAAGCCCGAGAAGACTGGCTGAAGTTATCGACCAGTTCAATCTTACGTGGGATTTATATTCTACGACATCAGATGAAATAATGTATCTCCTGCCAGCGGAATTTGAAAGATTTAAAAAGGGAAATCAATAAAGGCGTAATTGAACAGAATCCGGATGCTAATAAATGGAGGCTAAAAAGGCAAGTTGATGATCAGGAGAGTCAATATATTTTCAGCTTTTTATAAAATTTATTTTCCAGAGCAGATAAATTCTTTATCTGACACTCCCAAACCACAATCTTTTTCCAGCCAAGTTTTTTCAACTCTTCTTCATGTTTTTTGTCACGCTCGATATTCCCTTGGAATTTCTTCAGCCAGAATTCAATCTTGCTTTTGGGTGTGTAGGCATATTTACAATTTTTATGCCTGTGCCAGAAGCAGCCGTGAACAAAAATGATGGTCTTGTATTTCGGCAAGACGATATCAGGCCTGCCCGGAAGGCCTTTTTGGTGCAACCGAAATCTATAGCCCATGTGATGAAGCAGTGAACGTACATACATCTCCGGTTTCGTATCTTTACTTCGAATACGAGACATGTTCCAGCTTCGCTTTTCCTTGGTGAGACTGTCAGCCATAATCAAATACGTTTTTCAAGAATCTTCCATACAATTTCTGCGATCTGACTTGCAAGATAAGGTGGAACCGCGTTGCCCACCTGGTGATACTGTGACGTACGGGGGCCACAGAAAAAATAATTATCCGGAAATGTTTGAAGGCGAGCTGCTTCCCTAACGGTCAGACTTCGGCACTGGGTTGGATCATAATGAATATAATAATGACCGTCTTTGGAAATGTGACTGGTTATTGTAGTTGAGGTTCTGTCTCTGATCTGGACACGAAATCTATCTGAAAAGAGACTTCCATTTTCAATGGCCTGTTTTACATTCTTGTGGTTGGGGCGAAGTGATTCTGGAAACTCACTAAGGACAGGAGATATACCTCGGACTTTGGCAAAACACGAAGCGAACAGATAACGGTGAATATCTTCGGGGATATGCCCACGGGTTGCATGATTACACACACCATTAAAATTAGGGTCATTAAACCAATTCTTCAGTCTCTGAGTATTTACATTGCAGGCAATGAATTCTCCACCTCTTTTGTTGTGGGGAAGGCGAATATTATTAACTGTATCAATAATACAAGAACGGATATCACTGTCTATCGATCTAATCCATGGGGTCTGCAATACAGATTTTATAACTTGCCTCCAATTTTCTGAAGAATCACTTTTTGACAAGCCACTTCTAACTCTGGGTAAATCTTCAATAACATTTTTGACAGAAACCTCGATTTGTTCTCTAAGAGTCGGTATCTGATTCCCATTATAACATTTGCTCAATCCTAAGAGGATTACTCGATGACGTGCCTGAGGAACACCATACAATTCTGATTTAATTACATAACTCCGAGGATCAACGAATGACTCTTCAAGTAAACCAGTATTTTGTGATATTGTAAATGAGTAAATATTATATTCATGTTCTGTCAAATCTCGCATAATACTGTCGATAATCGGTATTTGTTTTACTTTTGATGACAGCAATCCTTTAACATTTTCCATTACAAATACAGGAGGGCGATGCTTATTTAATATGCGCAAATATTCCCTATATAAATAGTGCCTTTTATCATTTTCTGGGGCGTATTCACTGTTTCCCTTATTTCTTGAACGGCCTGCAAGTGAATAGGCTTGACAAGGAGGCCCCCCAATCAATACCCAAGTTTTTGCATTTCTAAGCACTCCGGCAATCTTCCTATCAACGAGTTTAGAATCTGTAACGCCGAGTTCTGCCTTGAACGCCTCTTTCTTTGCATTTTCAGATTGTACAGAGTGTAAAGAAAAAAGAGTGTCTTTGTCAATTTCTCCGCGGAGGTACGAATAATATTCCTTTGGCGCTCCGTCATTCATAAACTGACGATAAAATGCTCTTAATTCCAGTGTTTTGTGGGCATTATCATCCATTTCAATAGATAAGACTATTTTGAATTTCGATTTTCCATTGTCAAAAGAAGAAAAGCCTTCTCCAAGCCCTCCGGGGCCGGCAAATAAATCAATCACTGGTATTATATCACTAATTGCCATACTTATTTTGTATTTTATACTTAAGGTATTGTAAAGTTAATAACATAACTATCTTATTATAAACTACTTATGCTACTTTGTGAAGTACGATCAATTTCATATATGCAGGTATGATAGTACGGAAATGGGGGGTGATGTCAAGGAGTACTTTCGTACTGTTTCTGGCGGAGCATTAGCACTGATGAAAAGGTGGGAAGGGGGCGCTGCGCGAGAACAGGAGAACAGTTGAACAGGTGAACAGGCGAAAGATAAGAAAAAAAGAAGATTGAACAAAAGCCGCTGCCTGGTCCGCGGCCGACAGTGACGGCGGAGAGCAGGTGAACAGGTGAAAGATAGAAGACGAGGCCGGTGGCCTTCTTTATAAGCTGAGCAATCAGACCCACCAAACAAAAGGCGGGTAACAGTTAAGAGATTTGGGAAAACAAAGGAAATGAACCCCCACCTCGCGGGGTGGGGGCTAAATCACAACGCCTGAACGGCAGGCGTTGAAAAAGGTTGAAATGAATGGGAAAGACACTTGGATACATGGTGACATTCACAACATACGGCACCTGGTTACAGGGAGACAAGAGAGGATTTGTAAAGGATGGTAAGATATTTGAAGGGTGCGAGAGGTTAGAACTAGCCAACAAGAAAATGCAGCGAGATGACAAGGTCAGGTTGGGAAAAGTAGAACGAGAGATTGCGAGAAATGCTATTCTTCAAGAGGCAGAAAGAATTGGAGAGAAGATATTAGCGATGTCAGTCTGGAGTAATCATGTACATATGGTTATTAAAGAGGGCGGAAAGCCAGTAGATATGGTAGTAAATCGTTTTAAGACCGCGGCATACTATTCCTTACGAAAGAGTGGGTTCGAAGGAAAAGTTTGGACGAGAAGTTTTGATAAACGATTTTGTTTTGATGAGAGAACGCTGAAGAAAAGAATCGAATACGTTGAAAAACAGGAAAAATAAGCATTAGTCAGCGAAGCCGAGGCGTTTTTTTGGAAACTCCGGCAATCTTCCTATCTACGAGTTTAGAATCTGTAACGCCGAGTTCTGCCTTGCCGGGGGCTAACAGTTAAAGACGGATAGAAAAAAACTTCCGGATGGTAAACCATCCGGAAGTTCGCCACGGCATTAATTTCGGTGCCGGTTTAATGCAATGCAATAAAAGACACCTAAGCCGCATATTACTTTTTTATAGACTCAAAGGATCAGAATTTCCCGCCCCCCCACAACCGTTTAAAATATAGCGGCTAGAAAAATCACTGTCAAATAATCCATGAAAAAAATCCCGCCGGCTCTTAAACGAAGCCAAGGGCAAAATAGTTATAACCACTTGTTAATAAAGATTTTAAGTCGCGAGGTCGCCAGGAGGGGGAGAGTGGTTAAGCCGTTTATTATCAAGCTGTTACGTAAAATAAAATTATTGTTAATTATGGTCGTAAAATAGTAGTTTTTGTAACAGTGGGGATAGGAGATTAGGGACGGGGCCGCCTTCGGCGGAGAACAGGTGATCAGGTGAGCAGTTGAACAGGCGAAAGAAAAATCAAAGAACACAGAGATTATTATCCGCAGATGACGCCGATTAACGCAGATTAAAGAATAGAGGAATATTTTTTCGCTGACGAAACGGCCGACAATAAGGGAACATTTGACAAAGGTGCAGGATAAAAGTTAATTAAAATGCCGATGGCCGCAGACGACCGCCGGCGGCGGAGATAGTAGAAAATTGAGAGCAGAAAGTAGAAAGATTAAGAAAGTGTGAACCCGTCTTCGCCAAAGGATTCGATGCATCAGAAAACCAGAATGTCCCCTTTTTCCTTTTTCTTTTTCCTGAATGCAGTGGGCTAACAATTAAACACGTGGACCTGAAGGTCCACCCTACCAACTAAAAATAAAACGCTAAGATTGCAATGACGTAAAACGCGATATCTCTCGGCGGGGACGGGTCAGGGTTTCTGGGACTTCTCCAGGGCGTGGTCCACGTCGGCAATGATGTCGTCGATGTGCTCCAGGCCGACGGAGACCCGGACAAATTCCGGGGTGACGCCGGCAGACCGCTGGGCCTTTTCGCTCATCTGGCGGTGGCTGGTCGAGGCGGGATGCAACACCAAAGTCTTGGCGTCGCCGACGTTGGCAAGATGGCTGCATAATTTAACGGAATTTATAAACTGCTCGCCCGCACGGGCGCCGCCCACGATGCCGAAACCCAAAACGGCGCCGAAACCGCCAGTCAGGTACTTTTTGGCATTGGCGTAAGTGGGATTACTATCCAGGCCGGCGTAATTGACCCACTGAACCAGCTTGTGAGATTGCAGGTGCCGGGCTAAGGCTAAGGCGTTGGCACAGTGCCTATCCATCCGAATGGGCAGGGTCTCCAGGCCCTGCAGGAACAGAAAAGCGTTGAAAGGACTGAGGCATAGGCCGATGTTACGCATGCCCTGGACGCGGGCCCTGGTAATAAAAGCAATATTGCCCCTGCCAGGGTAGCTGCCGAAGGTCTGCCAGAACTTCAGGCCATGATAGCTCTCGTCCGGCAGGGTAAAACCGGGGAAGTTGCCGCTGGACCAGTCGAAGGTACCGCCGTCTATGATTACCCCGCCGATAGAAGTGCCGTGGCCGCCGATCCACTTGGTGCAGGAGTGAATGACAATGTCCGCACCGAGCTTAATCGGCTGGCAGATGATGGGAGCGAAGGTGTTGTCAATAATCAGCGGCAGATGATGGGTATGGGCGGCCTGGGCAATCGCAGCGAGGTCCGGGACGTCACAGCGGGGATTGCCGATGGTCTCCAGGTAAACGGCTTTGGTGTTGGACTTAATAGCGGCGGCGATTTTTTCGGCGTTCGGCTCGGCGACGAAGGTGGTGGTAATACCCATCTGCGGCAAAGTGTAACGAAAGAGGGTCTCCGTCCCGCCGTACAGGCTGGCGGAAGAAACTATATGGTCGCCGACGCCAGCGATATTGTGGATGGCTAAAAAGATGGCGGCCATGCCGCTGGAGGCAGCTAAGGCGCCGGAGCCGCCTTCCAGAGCGGCGAGGCGCTTCTCCAAGACGTCGGTGGTCGGGTTCGTCAGGCGGGTGTAAATGTTGCCGAACTCCTTCAGGTCGAAAAGGTCGCCGGCGTGTGCGGTGTCTTTAAAAAGGTAACTGGTGGTCTGATAAATAGGCACGGCCCGGGAGAGGGTGGCGGGGTCCACCTGCTGGCCGGCGTGAATAGCGAGGGTCTCAGGTTTGAGGGTTGATTTAGTTTTCTTCATTGAAAACACACTCCTTTTTCATATTGATATCGACGAGGGATTTTTCGAAGTTTTGGACCATGAAGTTTTTGCTTTTGCCTTTGCGGACGACGGTGTGGCCCTCGGCGGTGAGGCGGGCGGTGAGGTTCTCCCGGCCGCCAGGGTACTTTTCGTTGAGGAGGCCGCCGGTCTTGAGGGTCCGCCAATAGGGGGTGATTTTCTTTTTGCCGGCTTTCTCCCGCTCGTCGGCGGCGTGGGCGGCGATCCAGGAAAAAATGCCGGTGGTAATCGGGCAGCCGATGGTCGCGTGATGCCGCCGTGCCAGCATCTGCCGGATCTCGTTAATAGTAATTAGCTTACCCTTAGGCACCTTAGCCATGATTCCGTCAACTTCTATCGGCGCCGGTATCACAAACGACCCCGTCCCCCACCGCTTGCTCTTTTTCTCGTCAATTTTTTCGACGCGGGGCAGGTCCTTACTATCCGCAAGTTTTTCCTGCCAACTAGTCTTCTTCTTCATTTTATCGATCCTCCTGTATATTCTTCCAAAAGCTGTCGCGGCTGGTCAATGGTTAAAGGTGATTAGTCATTTCGTCCAGGCCGGCGAGGCAGAGGCTGGACCAGGTCTCCATCGAATCTTTAACCGCCCGCAACTCATCAGGGGTCATAAAAGCCAACTGGGTAATCATCTGCTCCCGCCTGGTGACCTGGGGGGCGTCCAGCAGCCAAAGGTGCACAATCCCCAGGTGAACGCTGCCGACCGCGTTGGTCTCGTCGTTAAGCAAGGCGACAATCCGGTCAGTATAAGCGGCCTCGACGGCAACCTCCTCGGCAATCTCTCGCTGGACGGCGGCAAGATAGGTCTGGCGCGAGTCGGTATTAAAAAGCGGCAGGTCGTCGGCAGGATTGATGTGACCGCCGATACCCAGAGAACGCAGGCCAACAAGCCGGGTCTCACCAGCGCGGCGGCCGCGAACGTAACTGAGGTATTTGCCGGCGTGACTCATGATGACGTAAGGGATGAGCTGTTTATAGGCGGGGTCGTTCTCCGCCTGAGACCGGGCTATGAAAAAGGCGGCGCCGGGGGCGAAAATCCGGGAGAGGTACCGCTGGACGTCAAACATCAGGCCGTGAAACGTACCCAACTCATCAAAAAGGCTACGCTTGATTACCAGAACCTGCTCTTGCTGGGCCATGCAACTTGCTCCTTGGGGACCATAAGCTAAATAAAATTGTTTTTCAGGCTTTCGCTGCCTTCTTCGCTAACTCCAGCTCAATTTCCGCTAACTGCTGGAGGGTGCGCGAGGCTAAAACATGATTAATCGCCTCGATCAAATCCTGCCAAACCTGTCGGGCGGCACAACAGGCGAGACGCGGGCAGGACGGCTGGCGGCAATCGATGATTTCACCACCCACATTGAGCACCTTATAGACATCCAAGACGGTAATCTTACCGGCTGGTCGGGTCAGGCGATATCCGCCTTCGGCGCCCCGAACGCTCTCCACTAAACCCGCAATCTTCAGCGACGACATCATCTGCTCGAGGTATTTGGCGGAGATACCCTGATTGCGGGCTAATTCCCGCAGGGGGACGTTGCTTCTGTGCCGCGGCTTGGCTAACTCCACCATGGCCCGCACACCATAGCGCACCTTTGTCGAAAGCTTCATAAGAGCAGACTCCCTGAAATCACAATCCATACTAATATAGTAGGCATTTTATCCGGCTTAAATTCCCTGTCAAGATTTTCCAGGCGAAATTTAAATTATTTCCCCTGAATCTGGTGTAATAGGAGAGATTTTACTATATCCAAAGGGATTCAAGTGAAATATAATACCGCCATGACGGCAGGCGTAGTGTACTTTCGTACTTTTTCTTGCGCACGATTAGCCCTAATTATAGTAAGAAGGTGTGAAAGTAAGAAAGTAAGAAGGTAGGAAGGTAAGAAAGTTAGAAAGTGAGAAAGTGAGAAGGAATCCTAATAGGCAATCTGCGAAAGTTAACGGAGTAGTAATACTGTCCCATCCAGAATAATATAATTTAGGAGAGATAAAAATGAAGCTTGTAAGGACATGCCTAATCATTATTAGTTTATCCCTGGTCCCGATGCTGGCAGCCGCGAGTGCCAGCGCGCAGATCGGCAACACACCGGAGGTGCTGAGCCAGATGCCGGCGTCGGCTATGCTGGTAGTCGTTACCAAACCGCTCGACAGCCTCAACGGGAAAGTGAACACGTATATCCAGCAGCCGGGGACGACGGCGCCGGGGACGGAAGAGCCGTTCAATATCACCCAAATGCTCATGGGGGAAGTAAGCGGCGTCCTGGGGGCGCCGGTAACAATCGACGGCACAAAAGGCATAGGTATCACCCTATTAAACATTATGGCGGAGAAGAAATCGATAGTTGCCTATATTCCGGTTACGGATATCAAGGGGCTAATCGACTCCCTGGCCAATAAAGAGGCAGCAGCGGGCGGCTTCTGGAAGGTAAACAATCTTTATATAGGCACAGCGGAACCTTACCTGATGGTAACGGATGATTCCAATATCCCCGTGCAACTGGGGCAAACCCCTAAAGGAGTAAAGCTGACCACGGCCCAGACGGAGCTGGCAGGCAGGTCGGATATAGTCGCCGTCATAAAACTAAATGAATTAATGCAGACCGCTCGAGGGAAGATTACGGCCAAAGTGATGAGCGATCCCAATATGCAGCAGCATCCGTCCATGACGCAACTGGCTAATATGACTGCCGACCGGCTGGGCGAGCTGCAAAGCGCGGCTATCGGGGTGCAAATGACTGCCAAAAGCGTCAATCTCCATATAAATCTCCAAACGCAGGAAGGCAGCAAGCTGGCCCAGTTCCTGAGCAACCAGCCGATGCTCGATATCTCCAGCCTGCAAAATCTGCCGCTGGGAGATTTCATGGCGGCGGGATACGCTAGTATGAATCCCAAATCTTTCATCGGGCCGGTGGACGCGGTCTTCAACGCGCTGATTAATGACCCCACGGTGACGGACAAGGTGGGCAAGGATAATATCACCGAACTTAAGAGTCTGATGGACCAGAGTATGAATATTGGCAGCCAGGGAGGCAGCTTCGCCATGTATTTACCCACGGCGGGTACGCCGGGACCGCTGCAAAGAGATTTCATCGGGATTAACATCTGTACGGCGGAATATCTAGCGCAATATCAGCAGCTACAGCAAAAAATGTTACCGCTGATGTCGAAAATTCTGCAGGCGGTGGGACTCAACCTGCCGATGACGTATCAACAAAACGCGGGCACGGCAGCGGGAAAATCCTACGATGCGCTAACCGTGGATATGTCCCAGATGCCCATGTTGCCGCAGCAAAGGATGATGCTGCAAATGCAGGGCATGGAGAATCTGACCTATTCGGTCCTGATGTGCAAAGTGGATAACAACAAGCTCGCCAGCGCGGCGAGCAAGGAGCTGCTGGAAAAACTGATCAACCACCAGGCAGGCGGCACAGGGCTGAACGGTTTGAACAGTAACCCGTCCATCATGGCCTTAGCGCAGGAATTGCCCCCGCGGTCAAATGTATTGTACGTAGTCGATCTGGGCAATTTCATTAAGGCACAAATGGCCCAGCCGGGGATGCAGATGAATCCGATGGCGATGATGTTCGGGTCAATAAAAGGCACCATCGGCTGCAGCGCAATTATCGAATCGGGCGAGGTAAAAGGCACCGTCGTACTGCCGGCGGAACTGATTCAATCGTTCGTCCAGATGGGGATGATGATGGGCCAGATGATGGCCCCGCAGGGTGGACCGGGTCAGGGGCCTGAGCCGTCAGATGAGCCGGCACCGACGTTTTAATTTGTTCAATGTTCAAAGTTTAACGTTCAAAGAAAAAAGAAAAGACACGATTTGTCGCATTCTCATAACTTGGGGAAACCGCAGCAAAAACCAGCATTAGCACCCTCGGCAAAACGTCGGGGGTGTTTTTTATCCGATGGGATTTTTTAGCGGATAAATATACCACCGGCTGGATTGATTTGCCCCTTGACGATACCGCCGGCAGCGGGTAAACTGTTGGATTATAATTTTAAGCGGATAAACAATTAACTTCTTTCCTGGCAATTAATTACGAGAAGAGCCAATGCAAGATAAAATCATAGACGAAGGTATAACTTTTGACGATGTGCTGCTGCTGCCGGGCAGGAGCGATTTTCTGCCGCGGGACGCGGAAACGAGCACCCGTTTGACGCGGAATATAACGATGAATATCCCGCTGGTAAGCTCACCGATGGATACGGTGACAGAGTCGGCACTGGCGATTGCCCTGGCCCAGGAAGGGGGGATCGGCATCATCCACAAGAATCTTACCATCGAGCAGCAGAAACGCGAGGTAGATAAGGTCAAGCGGAGCGAAAATGGTGTCATCCTCGACCCCATCACCCTCGGTCCGCGGGACAAAGTCAGCACCGCCCGCAAACTGATGACGGAGAATAATATCTCCGGCGTGCCGATTGTTAACGACGGCAGACTGGTGGGAATCCTGACGCGGCGTGACCTGAAATTCCTGGAAAATGACGAAGAAAAAATTGAGACGGTGATGACCAGTGAGAACCTGGTAACCGGCCCACCGGGGACGACCTTGGAGCAGGCGGAGGCGATACTCAATAAGCACAAGGTGGAAAAACTGCTGCTGGTCAATAAGGATGGTTCTTTGGCAGGGCTGATTACCATGCGGGACATCGAGCGGGTGCATCAGTTCCCCAACGCCAGTAAGGACGCACGCGGACGGCTGCGGGTGGGTGCGTCGGTAGGGGTGCTGGATTTCGAGCGGGTCGAGCAGCTCATCAGCAAAGACGTGGACCTGGTAGTAGTCGATTCCGCGCATGGGCACTCGAAAAATGTTATCGAGACGGTAAAGCAAATCCGCAAAAATTATAAAATCGACATCATCGCAGGCAATATCGCCACCGCCGAAGCGGTTAAAGACCTTTTCGAGGCCGGTGCCGACGCGGTGCGAGTGGGTATTGGGCCGGGAGCGATCTGCACCACCCGGGTGGTCAGCGGGGTGGGGGTACCCCAGATAACCGCGATAATGAACTGCGCCAAGGCGGCGGACGAGCGAGGTATTCCCGTGATTGCCGACGGCGGGATTAGACACAGCGGTGATATTACCAAGGCGCTGGCGGCAGGGGCGTCGGCAGTGATGCTGGGGTCACTGTTCGCCGGACTGGAAGAGTCACCGGGCAAACTGGTCATCTACAAAGGCAGACGGTTCAAGGAATACCGCGGGATGGGCTCGCTGGGAGCTATGGTCACCGGCGGCGGTGAACGCTACGGCCAGCTAACCAATGTCAAAGGCAAACTGGTGCCGGAGGGGGTGGAAGGACGCGTACCTTATCGCGGAACGCTGGCGGAATACGTCTATCAACTGGTGGGCGGACTGCAGGCAGGAATGGGTTACTGCGGGACGCGGAATATCGAAGCGCTGCGGCAAAACAGCAAGTTCATTCGCGTTACCCCGGCCGCCGTGACCGAAAGTCATCCGCACGATATTACCATCACCCACGAGGCACCGAATTATTCCTATGGCGCTTCCCTGGAACAATAAAATGGGTAAAAAACAATTAAATATTATTCTGGCATTGCTGTTGATAATGACCCTGATCACCGGCTGCAGCAGCGGCCGGAAGCCGCAGGCCGATATGCAAGCCGCAACCGACGAACTTAAAACGGCAGAACCAAACGCCGCCGACCTGGTAAACATTACGGCGATGGAGTGCCGGCCCTGGCCGATGACGGCGGCTAATTATAATAATATCGCGGTGAAACATCCGGCGTTATATATGCAGGATTATTTCGAGGGGTGGGACGGCCAGGCAGGGCATTACACTACTTGGCGGCCCCAGGACATTATCGCGGTCGTTTCGGGACCGGCGCAATTCCTGGCTAATACTGTCACCTTGCCGGCAGCGGCTGTGATAACGCCGCCGTGTCAGAGGCAGTACAGCCGCAGCATCTTTCCGTTACAAGCGCCGGATTATGAAATTCCGTACCCGGCTGATATGGCGAATTACAACGACCCGCAGGCTAATTGACCGTTGAGTGAACAAGCTGTGGACCAATGAAACATGGAAGAAACAATTGCCATCCTTGATTTTGGCAGCCAATACGGCCAATTGATAGCCCGGCGGATCCGCGAGCACAACGTATATAGTGAATTATTTCCCCATGACGTGTCGAGCGAGACACTTCGCCGGCTGAATCTTAAAGGCATAATCCTGAGCGGCGGCCCGGCAAGCGTGTATGCCGAGAACGCCCCGCAATGCGATTCGAAAATTTTCGACCTGGGCGTGCCGATCCTGGGTATTTGTTACGGGATGCAGATCGGCTGTCAACTGCTGGGGGCAAAGGTTTCCCTGGCGCCGGCGCGGGAGTACGGCTCGACCCGGCTGCAACTGGTAAAAGAAGACACGCTGTTAGGGCACCTGTCGGGCGAGAAAATCGTCTGGATGAGTCATGGCGACCAGGTCAATCAGTTGAATGATGATTTTATTATTCTGGGGACAACTGGCTCGTGCCCCTACGCGGCGGTCCGTCATAAAAAGGGCCTTTTCTTCGGGGTGCAGTTTCACCCGGAGGTTACTCATACACCCTGTGGGGTCCAGATATTCCGTAATTTCCTGTATGACATCTGCCATTGCCAGGGCAAGTGGCGAATGGGTAATTTTATCGAGCAGGCTACCGGCGAAATCCGCCGGCAGGTCGGCCGCAGCACAGTTATCTGCGGGCTTAGCGGCGGGGTGGACTCCTCGGTGGTGGCGGCACTGCTGCACCAGGCGATCGGGGGGCAACTGGTGTGCATTTTCGTGGATAACGGCTTACTGCGTAAAGGAGAACGCGACTATGTCGAATCAACTTTTCGCGATCACTTTCAGTTTAACCTGCGGGTGGTGGACTGGTCCGGGCGGTTCCTCGACCGGCTGGCCGGTGTTACAGATCCTCAACAAAAAAGAATCATCATCGGATATGAATTTATCGAGGCTTTCAGCAGTGAATCTGATCATATCCCCGATGCACGGTTTCTCGCCCAGGGGACGCTCTATCCCGACGTCATTGAATCGGGCAGCAAGAGCGGCCATCCCGCGGCCAATATCAAGCTGCATCACAATGTCGGAGGCCTACCGGAAAAACTGGGCTTCGAACTGATAGAACCACTGCGGAATTTATTCAAAGATGAGGTCAGAATCCTGGGCGAACATTTATCCCTGCCGGAGGATGTCATCTGGCGTCATCCCTTCCCCGGCCCAGGTCTGGCGGTACGGATCGTGGGGGAAATAACTCCGCCCCGACTGGAGGTTCTCCGCAACGCCGATGAGATAGTAATTGAGGAGATAACGGCGGCGGGCCTCTACCGCAGCATCGGCCAGGTGTTCGCGGTGCTGCTGCCCATCAGCTCAGTGGGAGTGATGGGCGACGCCCGCAGCTATGAAAACGTAGTAGCCCTGCGAGCTATCGAGAGCCATGATTTCATGACCGCTGACTGGGCGCACCTGCCCTATGAAGTGCTGGCAAAAATCTCCAATCGGATCATAAACGAAGTTCGCGGCGTTAATCGCGTGGTCTATGATATTTCCAGCAAACCCCCCGCCACCATCGAGTGGGAATAAACCCGCTGAGGTTGCTATAATGTCATAAATCACCTGGTACAATCTATAACAGTTTGTCACATAAAGAGTTAAAGGAGAATAGACCTCATGGAAAGGACCCTTGTCATCTTAAAGCCCGACGCCCTGCAGAGGCAGTTAGTCGGCAGAATAATCACCCGTTTTGAAGAGAAAGGCCTGCAAATCGTCGCCTGCAAGATGATGCAAATGTCGCGGGATCTGGCTGAGCGGCATTACGCAGTTCATAAGGGAAAACCCTTCTACGCAAGCTTGATTGAATACATTATCAGCGGGCCGGTAATGGTCGTGGTTTTGCAGGCGGCAGGAGTGATCGAGATGACCCGTAAGATGATGGGGGCGACCTTCGGCTTCCAGGCGGAGCCAGGTACTATCAGAGGTGATTTCGGGGCGTCTCGGGGCTTGAACCTCATTCACGGCAGCGACAGCCCGCAAGCCGCCCAGACGGAAATAAAACTGTTCTTCGCCGATACCGAGCTCATTGATTACCAACTGAGCGGCAGCGGCTGGATATACGGAAAAGCGCAGGATTAAACCATTTTCGGATTAAGCCAATCACCGAAACAATTTCTAGCACAGAAAGAGCTATATCATGATTATTAAAAAAATAAGCGAGGTGCCCGCTGAACCGGTAACTATCGAAGGCGCTAAAAATGTTGTCGCCCGGATGATCTTTGGCCCCCAGGACCACGCCCCGACCTTCGCCATGCGGCAGTTTGAGATCGCACCCGGCGGCCATACCCCGCTGCACAGCCATCCCTATGAGCACGAAGTGATAGTTTTACAGGGCCGGCTGGAGGTAGTTGACAAGGACAAGCCGATACCGCTGGAGCCAGGCGATGCGGTAATGGTCGAGCCGAATCTGCGACATCAGTTCCGTAATCTTTCCCCCGATAAACTCGCCAAAATGATCTGCATTATACCGGTGGAATACCAGAAGTGATATAATCGGCTTAAAACCGTTTATACGAAAATAAAGGTAAGTAATGCAAGACAGGTCTATATGAGCAAATCGGTGCCGCAACGCATAGAAGAGCTTCGCCGCCAGATTCAGCATCATGACTATCTGTATTACGTTCAGGACGCCCCGGAGATCAGCGACCGGGAATATGACCGGCTGTTCCATGAGCTAAAACAACTGGAGGAATCCCACCCACAGTTGATAACAGTGGATTCGCCGACCCAGCGGGTTTCAGGCAAGCCGTTGGAGGGCTTTACCCAGGTCCGTCACGCAGTACCGATGCTCAGTATCGATAATACCTATTCCGCTGAGGAGATGCGGCAGTTTGACCAGCGGGTTCGCAAGATAATCGGCCAAGCGAGCCTGAAGTACGCAGTCGAGCTGAAAATCGACGGAGTAGCGGTCTCCCTGCGTTACGAAAGCGGTCGATTGGTGGTGGGTTCCACCCGCGGCGACGGAGTGACCGGCGATGACATCACCCGCAATATCCGCACCATCAATTCCATCCCCCTGCGACTGGAGATGCAAAAGGGTGCGGAATCACTTTTCGCCGCCGCTAAACCTGCCCTGCCGGAGGTGCTGGAGGTCCGCGGTGAGGTCTATATGCCGACCAAAGAATTCCTGCGGATCAATAAAGAACGCCAGGAAACGGCGGAGCCGCTCTTCGCCAACCCGCGAAACGCGACCGCCGGCTCGCTGAAACTGCTCGACAGCCGCATCGTGGCCAAGAGGAAGCTGCGCTTTCTGGGGTATGGTATCGGCCAGATTATTCCCCCGCTGGCCCAAAGCCACGGGCAGATGCTAAAAATCCTGGAAAGACTGTCGCTGCCTGTCAGTCCCTATACCGAGATCGCGGAGGACATCGAGCAGGTAATAAGCATTTGCGACCGCTGGGAGGGCAAAAGGCACAACCTGGACTATCAGATCGACGGCATGGTAATAAAAGTGGATAGCTACGCCCAGCAGCGGCAGTTGGGCAGTACCAGCCGGGCGCCCCGCTGGTGCATCGCCTACAAATTCGCCGCGGAACGGGCGCAAACCCGGATAGAAAACATCCGCGTGCAGGTGGGCAAGACCGGGGCCTTGACCCCGGTAGCGGATCTCCAACCGGTGCAACTGGCCGGGACCACGGTAAGCAGGGCCAGTCTGCATAATTTCGATGAGCTGGCCCGCAAAGACGCGCGGATCGGCGATACGGTACTAGTGGAAAAGGCGGGAGAAATCATCCCCCAGGTGGTGGAGGTTTTAAAAGAGAAGCGGCCCTCTCACAGCAAGCCATTCCCGCTGCCTAAGAAATGCCCTGAATGCTCCGGGCCGGTGGCCAAAGACGAGGCGGGCGTCTATATCCGCTGCAGCAATCCCGCCTGTCCCGCTCAACTGGTCGAGCACCTACGGTATTTCTCCGGCCGCGGCCAGATGGATATCGATGGGCTGGGCATCGCTATTATCGAGCAACTGGTCGGCAAGGGTCTGGTAAAAAATTTCGCCGACCTTTATCGGCTAAAAAAGGAACAACTCGTTCAGTTGGAGCGGATGGGGGAAAAATCCGCAGACAATCTTATCAACGCAATCGAGGCCAGCAAACGCCGCCCCCTGGCCCGTGTTCTGGCTGGGCTGGGCATTCTGCACGTGGGCAGCCGAGCGGCGGAGATTTTAGCGGATGAATTCGGCAGTATCGAAGATATTCTCGAAGCGGATCAAGAGCGGCTGGAACAGATTGACGAAATCGGACCGGTGATCGCCCAAAGCATCTACCAGTTTTTTCACGACAAAAAGACCCGCCATCTGGTCGAGGACCTGCGGGCGGTGGGCGTAGAGATGCCGGGGGCGGTAAAAAAGGGCCCCACCCAAGGCCCGATCGCCGGACAGACCATCGTGGTGACCGGGGGCATCGAGGGCTTCAGCCGTGAGGAAATCGAGCAGTTCATTAAAGAGCACGGCGGAAAACCCACCGGCAGCGTCAGCAAAAAGACCGATCTGGTAGTTTACGGGGAAAACCCTGGCAGTAAACTAACCAAAGCCGAGCAACTGGCGGTAAAAACGATGCCGGCTAAAGATTTTTTAAAGCAGTTCAAGGAATAACTAGTCCGTCTAAGCATCCAGCGGGAGAATAATCCAAATGGCAAAGCTGCGGATGTCCTGGCCGAATCGGCTGACAATTGCCCGAATTATTCTAATTTTGCCCTTTGTCATCCTGATGCTGCATATCAACGATGTCAAGTATCAGCCGTGGGCCAGGCTGGCCGCTTTTGCGATATTTATCGTGATGGCGGTCAGTGACGCTGTGGACGGGTATCTGGCCCGCAAAAACAATCAAATTACCATGCTGGGCAGCTTTCTCGATCCGCTGGCGGATAAACTGCTGATTATCTGCGCCTGCATCCTCTTATCAGCCCCCACGACGGCGGTGCCCGATGCGGAGCTGCCCGACGCCGTTGTCGTCATCATCATCGGCAAAGACGTACTGACGATCCTGGGATTCATCATTATCTATCTGGTCACTTCCGAGATGAAGATCGTCCCGGTCACTATGGGCAAATTAAGCACCGCTACGCAATTAATTATGGTAAGCTCTATCCTGATTTCACCGGAATTTACCCGAATAGCCCCGGGATTTATCCAGTGGGTGAAGTTACTGTGGTTTGCCACCTCCACTTTTGCGATCCTGACCGTCATAATCTATATCCGCAACGGCACCCGCTACTTAAACGAATACGAAAACCGCCAGAAGGCCCTGCGGAACTAATATGGCTGGGTTTGCGTTTACCTAAACTGGATAGTCGTTTTTTTGCCACTAATATGTTATAATGGGATAAAATATTAAACGGAAGGATGGATGAAGCGGGAAAGATTATGTTATCTTATCCTTTCAAAATCTTAAGTTGTTAATATGGGTAATTATTTTAGCGAAATTGAAGCAATACTGGCTGAGCTGCAGGCGGGCAGGATAATCGTCCTGGTGGACGACGAAGACCGGGAAAATGAAGGCGACCTGGTCTGCGTGGCGGAAAAGGTCACCCCGGAAATAATCAACTTCATGGCCACCCACGGGCGGGGCATGATTTGTATGCCATTAACGGGTGAACACTGCGACCGGCTGCGGCTGCATCTGCAAACGCATAATAACACCTCTGCCCTGCGAACCGCCTTTACCGTCACTATCGACGCCGCCCATGGCATTACGACGGGAATCTCGGCAGCGGATCGGGCGGCGACTATCCGGCAGGCGATCCGCGACGATTGCCAGCCGGATGATCTGGCACGCCCAGGTCATGTCTTCCCCCTGCGGGCTCGCGAAGGTGGAGTGCTGGTAAGGGCGGGCCAGACGGAAGGCGCGGTTGACCTGGCCCGACTGGCGGGACTTAAGCCGGCGGGCGTTATCTGCGAGATTATGAATCCCGACGGCACTATGGCGCGAATGCCCCAATTAATAGAGTTTTGTAAAAATCATCAGTTGAAAATGATCTCGGTGGCGGACCTGATCGAATACCGCCAGCAGCGGGAAATGCTGGTTAAGCGGGTAGAAACCGTGGACCTGCCCACCGACTGCGGCTTGTTCCGCATGATCGGCTATAAAACCGCAATTGACAATCATCTGCACCTGGCCCTGTGCAAAGGCGATGTGGGAATGTTGGACAGCTCCGGCAAGGTCATCGAGCAACAAGACCGGGTCCTGGTGCGGGTGCACAGCGAATGCCTGACGGGTGATATCTTTCACTCGCGGCGGTGCGACTGCGGTAATCAGTTACACGAGGCTATGCGGCGGATAGAGCAGGCGGGCAAGGGAGCGATCATCTACCTCCGCCAGGAAGGCCGGGGCATCGGTCTTACAGCCAAGCTGCACGCCTATCACCTCCAGGATGTAGGCATGGATACGGTGCAGGCTAATGAATGGCTGGGCTACAAGGCGGACAAGCGCGATTACGGCATAGGGGCTCAGATCTGCCGCGACCTGGGCCTGCGGAAAATAGCCATCATGACCAACAATCCTCTCAAGACCTCTCGCCTGCAGATGTACGGCATTACGGTGGTAGAACAGATTCCCCTGGAAATCCCCCCCAATGAGCATAACCGCCGATATATGCAGACCAAGCGCGATAAAATGGGCCATATCCTGAAAAACCTGTAAAAAGCGCTAATTACCCGCTTTTTTCGCTAAAATTCCGAGACATAATGGCTTATCCAATGCTTATGAAGGAGGTGTTCTTATGCAGCGGATACCAGCATATCAACTGATAGTAATAATTGGTCTATGTCTAATAGTCAGTTACATTAGTTTACCTGGGTGCGACGAGGAAAAACCCAAACCGGCAAAAAACGAACCACCAAAAACTGAGCAAGCACAAACTGAGCCAGTCAAAACACCCTCAACCGGAACCAACGCAAATATTCCCAGCGCGAAAGGAGCAGCAGAAATGGCCATTAAAAGTAAAGCATTTTCCGACGGCCAGGAGATCCCCAAACCGTACACCGGCGACGGGCGGGATGTTTCTCCCCCTTTGACCTGGTCCGATTTACCGCCGGGGACGAAGGAGCTGGCCCTTATCTGTGATGATCCTGACGCCCCCACGCCCCAGCCCTGGGTGCACTGGGTAATCTATAAGATCCCCGCGGACGCCATGGGCCTGGCGGAGGGTATTCCGCAACAGGAAAAACTAGCCCAGCCGGCCGGGGCCTTGCAGGGTAAGAATTCCTGGTCCTCAGGCAATATCGGGTATCGCGGCCCAGCCCCGCCCAAAGGGCACGGCGTCCACCATTATCACTTCAAACTCTACGCCCTCGACGCACCCCTGAACGTTCAGCCAGGACCGGACAAAGAGAAATTAATCAAAGCCATGCAGGGGCATATCCTGGCCCAGACAGAACTGGTGGGAACCTATAAAAGGTAACTATAGTCGGGTGAAAGATCTGTCGGAAAATATCCACCAGCTATGTCAAATGCTTAGCTCGTGTCGGCTTTGCCCGCGGAATTGCGGCGTGGACCGCACTGCCGGCCAGCTTGGTCAATGCGGCATCGGGGCCAGGCCCGTAGTATCTTCCGCTATGGCCCATTTCGGGGAAGAGCAGGTATTAGTGGGCTACGGCGGCAGCGGGACGATATTTTTCTGCGGCTGCAATCTCCACTGCGTTTACTGCCAAAACTACGACATAAGTCAAAATGCCTCCGGCAAAACCTCTTCACCGGAGGAACTCGCCCAGTTTGCCCGGCAACTGGTAGAGGCGGGCTGCGAGAATATCAATTTTGTCTCCCCTACCCACGTAGCGCACGCTGTGGCCGAGGCAATCATTCTCATCCGCCGGGCAGGGATAACCGTACCAACCGTTTATAATTGCGGCGGCTACGAATCGGTGGAGGTGCTGCAACTACTGGAAGGACTGGTGGATATTTATATGCCGGATTTTAAATACGCCGACGCGGGAACAGGCCTAAAATACTCCGGCGTAAAAGACTATCCCGCTTTTGCCCAATCGGCCCTGGAAGAGATGCACCGGCAGGTGGGAACGCTGCAATTAAATGATAACAGGATCGCTATACGCGGGGTATTGGTACGGCATCTGGTTCTGCCCAACGATATCGCCAACAGTAGAAAGGTTATCGAGATGGTAGCGCACTCGGCGCCGGGGTGTACGATAAATATCATGCGGCAGTATCGACCCGCATATCGGGCCGGGGAGTTTGAAGAGCTATTGGCATACCCATCCCTCCAAACAATCGATGAATTGCGACTTTATGCCGGTGAATTGGGTCTAAAGCGAGAAGGTGTCGAGAGCTAGCGGAACGCTTAGAATAATGTTTCCTGCTCGTCGCTGACCGCTTCCATGAAACTGGCGGGTCGGTTCGCCGGCAAGGGCAGTTTCAAATGCTTGTAAGCGGCATCGGTAGCCACCCGCCCCTGCCGGGTGCGGGCGATAAAGCCGATCTGCAGGAGATAGGGTTCCACAATATCTTCCAGGGTATCACGCTCCTCACCGAGAGAGGCAGCGATGGCATCGATCCCCGCCGGCCCGCCTTTGTAGGTAATAATCAGGCAACTCAGAAACGACCGGTCGAGATTATCCAGACCCAAAGGATCAATTTCTTCTATCTGCAGGGCCTGACGGGCCAGTTGGGCGGTGACATTCCCGTCACCATGCACCTGGGCGTAATCGCGGACCCGCCGCAACAGGCGATTTGCAATCCGCGGCGTACCACGACTGCAGAAACTGATAAGCTCCAGTGATTCATCATCGCATGACAGGCTTAGTATTTTCGCCGAACGGACGAGGCATTGCCGCAGATGCTCCTGCGACCAGAACTCCAGATGGTGCTGGATGCCGAACCTGGCCCGCAGCGGGGCGGTAATCAATCCCGCCCGCGTCGTCGCCCCAATCAGGGTAAACGGCTGCAGGGGAATATTAATCGTTTTAGCGTGCATGCCGCTATCGACGGTAAAATCGACTCGAAAATCCTCCATCGCCGGATAGATAAATTCCTCCACCACCGCCGGCAGGCGATGGATCTCGTCGATGAAAAGCACATCACCCCGCTGCAAGTTGGTCAATATCCCCATCAGATCGCCGCTGCGCACCAGGGCTGGGCCGCTGCTGGTCTTGAGGTTAGCCTGCATCTCATGGGCGATCACGTGGGCGATAGTGGTCTTGCCCAGGCCCGGCGGGCCGTGCAGCAGGATGTGCTCGGTAGGCTCGTTCCGCTGGCGGGCGGCGGTCAGGGCGATGCGGATCTTCTCCAGCAGCTTTTCCTGCCCGATACATTCATCCAGCGTTTGCGGCCGCAGCGTCAGATCATAATGATCTTCCTGAACATCATGCACTGACGAATCGATAATCCTCTCTCGTGCCATATTATAACCTTATCACTTCTGTCGCGCCTGATTACAAGACGCCCGATTTCATGCGGTAAACCGCCTGCACCAGGGCATCGGTAGTTTTAATCTCACTGAAATTGCTGACAATCTTGCTGATAAGTTCCTCCGCGTCGCTGCGCCGTTCACCCAGTTGCAGTAATATCTCCAGGGCCTCCTTCTCGATGGCGGTCAACGGCTTGACCGCCTTTTGCGCTTTGGTACTGGGTTGGCTGGCAAATTCCTGCATTTTGCCCTTCAGCTCCGCGATAATCTGCTCCGCGGTTCGCTTACCGATCTCCGGCAGGGTAGCCAGCATCTTTCCGTCGCCGTTTTCGATACTATAGGCGATATCGGCAATCGGACCGGCTAAAGCCCGCAGGGCCTTGCGGATGCCAATGCCTTTGACCGAGATAAACCGTTGAAAGAAAGCCTTGTCCTGCACCTGGGGAAAACCGACCAAACGCGGGACAAAACTACTTCCCTGCCCTACGCTTTCATAATATTCCAGGCAATAAAAGGTGACCGTTCGATTTATTTCGTCCGCCAGCTCACCAACTACGTATCGGGGAACCATCACCTCATAGACCAGCGGCGGTACGTCCAGCAGAACGGTATTAGTCTGACAATTAAGCTCGATCAGGATGCCGGTGATTCGCGCGATCATTATAATCGGCCCTCCCTGCCCTGGGCATCGATAGCGCACACAGCTACCGCCAGGGCGTCGGCGACATCCGCCGGCTGAGGAATTTTTCCCAGCTTTAACTGCTGGGCGACGGCCTTTTGCACCTGCTCTTTGCTGGCCCGGCCGTTGCCCGTAAGATTCTTTTTGATCCGGGTAGCGGAAAAATCGCTTACCGGGATGCCCCGCCGGGCCGCCGCCAGCAGAAAGACGCCCCGGGCATGACCCATCAGGATCGCCGTTCGCGGATGTTTATAATGGGAATAAAGCTGTTCCACCGCCATCACATCAATATCATACTCGCCCAACAGGCTGTCAATATCCTGATATATTTGTTTTAGTCGCTTAGCTAACGGCAAAACTTCCCGCTGCACCGCATCGGTTTTTATGGTACCCGCATCCAGTACCAGCAGCTTTTGCCCCAGCCGCTCGACCACAGCGTACCCGCTGGTTCTTAAACCCGGATCAACGCCCAACACCTTCATCTTCCACCTGAGGTTTTTATTTCCCTAATGAATTCGGGCTAATTTATTCCCTTCGCCAATCGGCGGAGCCGTCAGGATTATCCTCAATAATAATGTTTAGCTCTGACAGTCTTTCACGAATACTATCCGCCAGGGCGTAATTTTTTTCTTCTCGCGCCCGGGCTCTTAGCTCAATTATCAACTGCATCAATTTCCCCGTCAGCTCACCGCCGCCTTCGGATTTCTCGATGGGTCCATCCAGCAGACCCAGTATCTGTCCCAGCGTAGTAACCATCCGGGCGCTTTCCAGCAGCAGCTCGCGGGATGACTCTTTCGCCTTGATTTCCATCTGCCGCTGGTCGATGAATCGGTTAATGGTGCTGCATAGCTCAAACAGCACCGCCAGGGCCCCCGCGGTATTGAAGTCATCGTCCAGCGCCTCCAGAAAATGAATTTGACCGGTAGTGACCGCCTCTTTCAGTTGTTTATCCACCTCGCTTTGGGCTAATTGTTCCAGCCGGCCCACCTTGCACGCCGGACCATATACATCCTGGCTGCACAAACGTATTACCCGATCCAGCAGCCGATAAATATTCATCATGCCTTTTTGCCCCGCCTGGATAGCCTCATCGGAAAAATCGATCGGCCGACGATAGTGGGTGCTCAAGAGGAAAAAACGGATGCACTGCGGCTGATATACTTCCAGCAGCTCGCTGATCGATTTGATATTGCCCAGCGATTTACTCATTTTTTCGTTTTGCCATTCGCCGCCGGCTGCCTTGGTCCGCAGTCGCGTCAGACCGTTATGCATCCAGTATTTGACAAACGGCTTGCCGGTGGCGGTCTGGGCCTGGGCAATTTCATTCTCGTGATGGGGAAATATCAAATCCATTCCCCCGCCGTGGATGTCGAAGGTTTCCCCCAGGTAGTGCATACTCATCGCGGAACATTCGATATGCCAGCCCGGCCGACCCCAGCCCCAGGGCGAATCCCAGCCGATTTCCTCCGGCAAAGACTTCTTCCACAAGGCAAAATCACCGGGATTGCGCTTGCCCGCGCCCTCCAGTTGCCGCGAGCCCTCCAACTGATCCTCGCTGCGGCGGTGCGAAAGCTTTCCATAATCCTTACAGCGTGCGATATCAAAATAAACATCACCGGCCACTTCATACGCCGCATTGTTCTCCCCCAGCCGCTGAATCAGCCGGATAATCTGCTCGATGTGCTCCGTAGCCCGGGGATAAACATCCACGCTGGTGACACCCAGTTTCTCCATCATCTCAAAATAATTGGCGCTGACCTGCTGGGCCAACTCCTGGATACTGATGCTCAGTCGCTGCGATTCAACAATCAGTTTGTCGTCAACGTCGGTTATATTTACCACCAATTTTACCTTGTAACCCTTATAGGTGAGAAATTTTTTGAAGGCATCAAAGATCACCGGCCCCACCGCATGGCCGATGTGAGATTCCTTATACACCGTCGGTCCGCACAAATAGATTCCCACCTTGCCCGGCTCGATAGGCTCAAAAATCTCTTTCCGCTTGGTCAACGTGTTGTAAAGTCTTAGCGCCATTTTACCTATTTTCATCCATACTAACTGAAATCTATTTTCCCTGTGCCAGGGTAACAATCGCCTGGCACACCACGGCCCGGCCGGCGCCGATATCGCCCAGCGCCTCGTTGGTTTTCGCCTTGATACTCACGGCACTTACCTCAAGACCCAGCATCTTCGCCAGCTTCTGGCGCATAGCCATTTTAAAGGGTGATAATCTGGGCTTTTCCATAATTATCGTAGTATCAACGTTGACCGGCGTAAATCCTTCGCCGCGGACCAACTCCAGCGCTTGCGCCAGTAACTTGCTGCCGGCTATACCCTTATAAGCGGGGTCACTATCGGGAAAATGCTCACCAATATCACCCAGCCCCGCTGCGCCCAGCAGGGCGTCAATCACCGCATGTATGACCACATCCGCATCGCTGTGGCCCTCCAGGTGCATATCGCCGGCGATCTGGACCCCGGCCAGCACCAGCCGGCCGCCCGCCTGCAAAGGGTGCAAATCATAACCCTGGCCCACCCTGCTAATTATCGCCATATTGCCTCACCAAATCCCACTCGATGTTAATATACGTCTTATTTAGGGTAGCGAAAAAATCAATAAAAGCAAGCCTCTTGTCAAACTAGCCCTGATGCGTCGCAACGGGTAGTTATTACCGCCGGCAACCGCAGCCTTGCCCAATCGGCTCATTAATGTTAGACTATCAAACGGCCGATATAACAAATCGTACCTGTTGGAGTAATAAATATGCCTATCGAAGGCGATTTTACCAAGGAAACCTGGCGGGTTTTCCGCATAATGGCGGAATTTGTGGAGGGTTTCGACGAATTAAGCAAACTAGGTCCTGCTGTCTCGATCTTCGGCTCGTCCCGCACCAAACCTACCAGTCCGTATTATAAACTGGCTGAGCAAACCGCCGCGGAACTGGTTAAGGCGGGCCTGGCGGTTATCACCGGCGGCGGACCGGGCACTATGGAGGCGGCCAACAAGGGGGCATATCAAGCCGGCGGCCGCAGCGTCGGGCTTAACATCGAAATACCCCAGGCACAAATCGCCAACAGCTACCAGAATCTTTCCTTGAGCTTTCGCTACTTTTTTGCCCGTAAGATGATGTTCACCAAATACGCCCACGGCTTTGTGATTATGCCGGGCGGTTTTGGCACTATGGACGAGCTTTTCGAGTCCCTAACCCTCATTCAAACCCTGAAAGTAGCCCGTTTTCCGGTAATCTTGATGGGCCGTAAATTCTGGCAGGGTCTGCTTGACTGGCTGGAAGACGTGGTTTTAGCCGAAGGAAATATCTCTCCGGAAGAACTTGGCCTTTGGACGGTCACCGACGATCCTGCTGAAGTGGTTGATATTATTTGTAAATCCGAAGGCCGAAAGTGGATTGAACCCACCGGCATTGTCACCTATAAAAATAATAAGCATTAATCAATCGCTTTCAGCAGAATCAATAACATCGTTTTTTTGGTTTATTCCATCAGCCGCTTTTAATATTTATGGATATATTACCCGCTATTGATTTGCGGGGGGGTAAATGCGTTCGTCTTCTGCAGGGTGATTATGCCCGCCAGATTGATTACAGCGACGATCCCCTGGCCCAGGCACGGCTGTTCCACAGTCAGCATGCCCAATGGCTGCACATTGTTGATCTCGACGGCGCCCGGCACGGCAGGATGCACAATGCCGCGGTAATCGAAAAGATCATCAGCGAAACCCCGCTGAAGGTCGAGGTCGGCGGCGGCATCCGGCAGGAAGAGGTCATTAGCGAGCTTTTACAGATGGGCGTGACCCAGGTCGTTATCGGCACCCGGGCACTGGAAGATCCCGAATGGTTGAAAAACCTGCTAAAAAATGATCGTTATGCCCATCGCCTCGTGCTCGGGCTCGACGCCCGCGACGGCCGAATCGCCACCCACGGCTGGACGCACGTCGCTGCGATGACAGTCGCTGAAATGGCCCAAATCGTCAGCGACTGGCCCCTGGCCGCCATCGTCTATACCGACATTGCCCGCGATGGCATGCTTACCGGCCCGAATATCGCCGCCACCGACTCCCTGGCTCGTAATTGCCGCGTGCCCATTATCGCATCCGGCGGGATCGGTGATCTCACGCATGTAGAACAATTGACACATCTGCCTATAAAGGGTATGATTATCGGTAGAGCGCTTTATGAGGGCCGATTCACTCTGGTTCAGGCCCTGGAAATAGTTAATTCCGTACCGAATATCTAGAAAATGAAAATTACCCGTTTAGAGCGCATCCTTCGGCTGATAACAATTCTGCAGTCCGGCCGATATTACAACCCCGGCGAGCTGGCCCAGCAACTGGCTGTCTCCCGCCGCACCGTCTTTCGCGATCTGGATACGCTCCACAAGGGCGGCATTCCTTATTATCATGACGAGGAAAAAGGCGGATATAAAATCGCCGCCAACTTCTTTTTGCCCCCTTTGAATCTCAAGCTGTCGGAGGCCTTGGCCTTGATTCTGGTAGCTCATTCCGCCGGCTCCACCAATGGCCTGCCGCTTTACCAAGAGGCCCGGGAAGCCGCCTTGAAAATCGAAAACGCCCTGCCAGCTTACATTCAGCAGGAATGCGGCCAATTACTAAGAACCACCTCGGTGTATTTCGCCCCTCACGCCCGCCACGACCGACTCGAGCAAATTACCGACCTCCTGCGACAGGCTATCCAAAAGCGTCACAAGGTACAGCTTAGCTATGACTCTTTCTTCGAGAAAAAACAGATTATTACCACTTTAAGCCCCTATCATCTGCATTTTGCCCAGCGGGCCTGGTACGTGATCGGCTACTCCAGCCTGCATCAGTCGATGCGAACCTTTAAATTAGGACGCATCAAAGGCATTCGGCTGATGCCCCACCGCTTTGTCCGCGACAAGAGCTTTCGCATCGAAAATTATCTCAAAGACGCCTGGTCGATTATTCCGGAAGACAAGAGTTATCAAGTTAAACTCCTTTTTTCGCCGATGGTCGCCGGTAATGTAGCGGAGGTCCTTTGGCACCGCACGCAAAAGCATACCTGGCGCGACGATGGCAGACTCCTCTTTGAGGTCCACGTCGATGGTCTCCGGGAAATCACCTGGTGGATACTGGGCTACGGTGATCAGGTGGAGGTCCTGGAGCCGGAAATGTTACGCCGGAATATAAAACAGATCGCAAAAAATATGTTAAACACGTACGAATAATAGATAAATATTGCTGAAAACATTTATTATAACCATAATTTATGATTGCCGAATAACATTGTTCTGCTTAAAATTGGGCCTATTATCGGGGAAATTTCGCCCAAGAAGCAGGGCAATTTATCCTCCAGGTACATAGGCAGGTGATCTGATGAAACTATTCTTAAACAATCAGGAGCTGGAAAACAGCCTGTCCCCGCAGGCTACTCTTGCCGTCGCGTTGCAATCGATTCAGGAGCAGTTCATAGCTGAAAACGAGGTTATTTTCAGCATTCGGGTGGATGACGAGGAGCTTACCGCGGAGAAATTATCGCAGTGGAAGCAGCGGCCCGCCGCCGATTTCGGTGAAATCCACATCGAAGCCTACCCCCGCAGTGCCTACGCCGCCGGCGGTTTAAGGATTCTCGCTCAAGGCCTGGCGGAAAGTAAAGCCGACCGCCAGGAGATTGTCGATCACCTCGGTCAGGGCCGCACTAAAGAGGCTATGGACCTGTTAGTCGGATATATGCAGACCTGGTATGCCACCCAGCAGTCTTTGGGCAGTGTCTGCCGTCTTATGCAGATCGACCTCGACAATCTGGAGGTCTTCGATAATTCTGAACCCCAGTCACCTCAACCCGTTCGAGTTAAGAACCAAATCGATCAACTTTCCCAGCATCTCTCCGAGCTTAAATCCGCCCTGGAAGCCAGTGATTTCGTTCTCCTGGGCGACATTCTCGAATACGAATTCGGCCCGCTTACCGATTCCTGGCAGAATATCTTCGAACAACTGGCCGACCACCTCGAAACCCAAAATTAAAAAATCGCAAATTCCTTTTGCCGTGACTGTGATATGGCCGAGCCTAGGGCCGGGGGTGATACTGTTTATGAATGCTTCGCAGACGCTGCGGATCCACATGAGTATAGATCTGCGTCGTGCTCACATCCGCATGTCCCAGCATCTCCTGCACACTGCGCAGATCCGCCCCGCCCTCCAGAATATGTGAGCCGAAGCAATGCCGCAGCGTATGTGGACTTATCTTGCCCCTCATACCCGCCTTTAATACCGCCTTTTTAACTATCCGCCAGACTGCTATACGGTTGAGCTTCCTGCCGTTACGCGAGAGAAACAAAGACCTGCTTTTATTCGCCGGCTTCAACAGCTTCGGTCGCAGCTCATCCAGATATGCCTGCAGCGTATCCACTGCCTGCTGGTGCAGGGGGATAATACGCTCTTTCCGTCCTTTGCCGATGCAGCGGATATACCTGATTTGGAAGTTGATGTTTTCCAGCTCCAGATCCGCCGCCTCTGACGCTCGCATCCCCGTGGCATAAAGTATTTCCAATAGCGCCCGGTCGCGAAGGTACAAGGCTTCTCCCGGATCGACCGCGGTAATCAACTGAATCGTTTGCTGCTGGCTGATCACTTTCGGCATTAGCTGCCAGGTTTTAGGCCTCTCCAGGGCGGCGCAAACATCCTTTTCCATCAACCCCTGGAGCATATGATAGCGGAGAAACATCTTAACCGCCGCCAGGTGACGTGCTATACTAGCGGTGGAAAGTCGCACTTTAATAAGTTCCCGGCTGAAGCCCTGTACCACTACCGGGTCTATTTTGACGGGATCGTGAATTTTACGCTGGTGGCAGTAGGCGGCAAATTTCTTCAGGTCGCGGCGATAGGATATGACGGTGTTTTCCGCCAGACCGCATTCCACCGCCAGATAATCCAGGAAAGGTTCGATCTGCTTAATCGGCCAGGTGCCGCCCCGCCGACATTCTGCTGCCAAATTACCTGACATATTAAGAGCATTCAATAAGGTCAAAGCCAAGATTTATTCGCGAGGTTTCTTTATCTCTGGTAGCTGCTTTAGAAGTGCAGCAAATATCATTCGCCGTTATTGAACTGCGTGTTATTTAAAACCGCCTGCGGCTGCAGTTTATTTATCTGGATATACAGCGGGCAAAGCTGATATTGATCGGCGCACAATTCAAAGGCTTCGTCCATATTCTGCATATTAAGACTTTCACTACAATGGGGATTGTTCGACTCAATGTAGGGGCAGTTCATAATCAAATACCTCACAACAACTTTTAATCACATTCCTCACAGCAACCACACCATATATTTATCGGTCATTGCACCCTACCACGTGCAATATCAATAATAATATCGACGATTTTACCCTGGATATTCTAAACGATGATTTTGGAAAATATGATAACATCTTATCCCAGCTGGTGTTACATAAATTCTCCCCTCTATGGACAATTCCCCCACCTTTCGACCTGGACTTTTGCCCTATCCTGCCGCCTACATACCGGCGGGCGATTCTTCTACCATGCCAACCTCTGTTATAGCCGGCTTATTAATAGCTGCCGTTAAAAGCTCTAACGCCCTGGCTATGGGTATCCCGAAATTACTGCCGCCAAATCCCTTCATCAAAGCCGTATTAATAGCCACTACTTTGCCCTCCCGGGCGATAACCGGGGCGCCTGAGCCGCCGATGGTGGTGGGAGCGTCATAAAGAATCTTGTTCTTGTGGATTCGTCCGCACATCCCCATCGTCGCTGTCGGCTGAATAAGCTGCCGCTGTGCCATTTTGAGTGACATCTCCTCGAAGGTTAACCCTTTCGTGCCCAACAGCTCCTCCAGCTCACTATGCGGCATCCGGGCCAGCAACACATCAAAACCCGTCGGATAACCCAGCACAATTACCGACTGACCCGCCTTTAAATTACTAAGCAACTCTTGACAGGGCAAAACTGGAATCGATTCATCATCCATCCGGCTATACAGCAAAGCCACATCTTCCTCATCTGCGCTGCTGACAACCTTTAGCTCGAACGGCTCAGGATGGCCGGGAAAAAACGCCCGAAACAGACAAAACTTCGGCTGATACCCTGCCTGCAAAATATATTGATATTCCTGAGAAATCGTCCACGGACACGTTACATGCTTGTTGGTGACGATATAGCCCCGCTTATCGACGAGAAATCCTGTCCCGGTATATTGTACTGTAATGGGCTCTGCCTTGTCCGGCAATTCCATTGCCTTTGCCAAAGTATTACTCACCGACGTATCAGGCAATTCATCTTCTTTTTGCGGCGTTTGCCCATCTGTTCCCGTCGCGTCATAATTGAGCGGCCTGTTGGTTGTGGGGTCCAGAAATACATACTCGCCCTGAATCAGACACACCCCGCCGGAGAACCTCTCCACCATTCTTTCCCCCCAGTTATCCTGCCGGAGTAATTCATTGAGCTGCTGTTTTGCCTGCGTAACCTGACTGTTTAATTCTCTCACACAATTGATAATGTCAGGAGAAACATTCTTGCTCTTTTCCTGCCCGAATCTTTTTTCGTCGTTTTGCCGGTTATGCGGCAATTGCCGGCTATTGCTTAATCGCAATTGTTCTATCTGGTTATGTTGCCGCAGCGACAATCCACCCAGTACCACCAGCGCTATGATAAACAAGGCAGTTAGCGCCGGCGGTAACTGCTGCCACCTGCGACTATATTTTTGATTGCTCTTGAAATCCACCAAAGCTTCCTGAATCGCTTATTTTTAAATCTAAATATCACCACCTGCATAATAAGGTAATCGACATTTTTCCCGGTTCGATTAATGTCCAAAATACCCGCCAAAATCCCCTTTTCACCTGCCCTGATAACCGATCCCGTCCGATTTTAATCATCTAATTACTTAAATTGACCAATGTCCAGTTTTAGTAACTAACTTTCTAATAACAGGTTAAATCGACTTTAAATTAAATTTTGGGCCGACCAGGTATCTAAGGAAAATTGTTATTCTGAATACTTGACTAGAATTACTTGTTATGTAAGAATAACCTTAATGGCTACGGGTTTTCCCCTCTGCGGCTTGTTGCCCCCCCCAACGGGTCGCGCCCCGTAGCCTTTTTTTATCCCCACATTCTGCCGGCAGCCGGCATTACTTCGCCGCTTGGTGTTTCGGCATAGCTCCACATTTACTCCCCGATATGCTCTTCGGCTCCATAGTCATACGGGATTTTGCCATATTGACAGCGCAGTTGATTTTGCATCTGGCGCAAACGTTCGTTGATGCACGTTACGAATTCCTCCCGGCTCATCCGTTTCGTTTCCTGCGGGGTAATCGCCCGGCCATACATCACATTGATTCGCCCGCCGCCGGGCAGTTTTTTATGCCGCGGCCAGACCTCGTACGCTCCATCGATCACCACTGGCACCGTTGTCCCGCCGGACCGCCGCGCTATCAGGTCAAAGCCGGGCTTGATTTTCCTGATTCGCCCGTCGCTGGTCCGCGTCGCCTCCGGAAACACCACCACCGCCCTGCCCGCCCGCAAACGCTTGATTATCTCCTTGATCGCTGCCACATCAGCCTGACCACGTCGAACCGGAAAGGCATTCAGCGACACAATCATCCGGCTAAAATAACGATTGCGAAACAGACTCGCACGCGCCATATAGTCCAGCTCGCGATTCAACCCCAGCCCGCACAACACCGGATCAAGATAGCTTTGATGATTGCTCACCAGTAAAACCGGACCAGCCAGAGGCACATTTTCTCTGCCGTGGCTTCTTACATTTATCGTGGCGCTGAAGAGCACCCGCAGGCATTGCTGGCAAAATGCATAAAATAATTTCATATCTTTGTTCTTCTGTGCTCTTTTATATATCGGTATAGCTTCTCGACTACCTGCTCCACGCTCATGTCGGTTGTATCAACAACGATAGCGTCGCCGGCCGTTTTCAAAGGCCCTACCTGCCGGCTGCTGTCCCGCTGATCCCTCTGCGTCTGATCAAACAAAACCTTTTCCAGGCTCATTTGGACACCCTGCTGCCGCAATTGTTTTTGCCGTCTCTCCGCCCGGCACTGAGCGGTGGCATCCAGATAAAATTTAAAACCCGCCTGCGGAAAAACCACCGTCCCCTGATCCCTCCCCTCCGTTACCAGACTACCCACCTGCCGGGCGATCGCCTGCTGCCGCCGGACCAACAGTTCTCGCACTGCCGGGATAGCCGCTAATATATGTGCCTGATTGGTCACCTGCGGGCTGCGGATGGCGTCGGCAACATCCTGACCATCCAGAAAAATGGTGTTTTGCCGGCCTCGGCGGATATATTCCAAATGTGACTTCCGAACCACCTCCGTCAAGGCTTCAACATCCGTAAGTGGCACTTTCCTCTCCAGCACCGCCCAGGTCACCGCCCGATACATCGCCCCCGTATCGAGATAGGCGATACCGAGTTTCTGTGCCAATTGCTCCGCCACGATGCTTTTGCCCGATCCCGCGGGGCCGTCTATAGTTATGATTAGATTCTCTTCCAATGGGCTGTTATTATAGCCAAAATAACCATAGCTTACGAGTTAAAATATCACCTTACCACTGATCATGCCTTTTCTTCTTGGATAGCCAAAATATGGTCAGCCCAGTTCTTATATTGGTAATCAAACCTCAAATTTGGTCGATATAAAACATAAATGCCGGAAATCAACGCGAAATTTGGTTATAAATTTTTTTCTTGACCCGATTGGTGGAAATGGTAAAATTATCATAGTGTGATATTTGTTCAACTTATGTCTATACAGTGACTTAAACACAGTTATATAATGATATATGGCGTAAAAACGCCGGATTAATTGTGATAAGGAAAGGAGACACGCGAAAATAGCGAACTCGAATAAAGCAGCCCGGATTGCATGAGTTGCGTTTCATTGGCGGGTGGATCTATTTAATTCCTGCTGATGATGGGCTTAAAAGCCGGGGGTAGCTTGTAAAGGCAATGTTAAATTATTTGATGGAACAAAGCCGGGTTGTTATTTAATTGATCTCGCAGCCCTGGGGTGGAACTTATCGGGCAGGCAAGTGTCAAGTGTTTATTATTGATGCGCTAGCCACTAGCGGATTAATTCGATAACAGACCCAGCCCAAATGTACATAACGGCGAATTTATCCACCGGAAAGTACATTCCTGAATCTGTAAACTGATTTGTTGATTGGCGGTATAATTTGCTTTGGAGTTTAAATTGGGCCACTCGGATAAAATATATTATAAACGGTATGCCAGGACAATTCTCCGGATATCGACGAATATTTCCTGTGAAAAATATCCGCTTTTAGATTAGCCGTTTGTAATATAGTGCTATACACAAACTCCGCCGCGATCAACGAATTCCGGCTGTGCTTGGCCGGATCATCCGTAAT
>Ga0209164_1000857_pt1 | contig 50835 bp, 44 predicted proteins | sample MTBNYHSulfiMetaG_FD_187458 | JGI IMG/M metagenome (GOLD analysis project Ga0209164, IMG submission 187458) | Enrichment culture microbial communities from rom New York Harbor, USA that are MTBE-degrading - MTBE-NYH (New York Harbor Sulfidogenic)... | ecosystem: Environmental > Aquatic > Marine >... | reverse complement strand
GCATATATGCGATCCGGGCCATATAGCCCGAATCCTCCATAATTGCAATGGCAAAAAACATGAACATGATGAGGGGTACAAAGCCCAGGACGCCCCCGACGCCGCCGATAATGCCGGAGACGATCAGAGACTGGAAGATGCCTTTCGGGACCACCGCCAGGACGATCCTGCTTAGGCCGTCGAAAAAGGCCTCCAGCCAGAGGATCGGCAGCTCGCTGGCCCAGAAGGTGAAGGAGTACATGCCGTAGAGGATCGCGACCATGACGAAAGGCCCGATGATCCGGTTGGTCAGGACCTTGTCTATCTTGTCCGACAGATTGATGCGCGATTCGATCTTTCTCCTGACCACCTTCTTAGTGATGCCCGCTATGTACCCATAGCGGTGGTCTGCAATGATCGCCTCAGGCTCCTCCTCCAGGGTGTTCATGGTGTGTTTGTAGATATCGTCGCATATGGCCTCTATCTCCTGTCCGAGAGGCGGGTCCCTTTTGAGGCGTTCGGTGATCTCACTGTCCATTTCGAGACATTTGAGGGCGCGCCACCAAGAAGGGTATTTTTTGTCATAGATCTCGGATCGCTCGATGATGGCGGAGATCTTCTCAATGGCCTGGTCGATGTCCATCCCATAGGAGATGGGGGCCGGCTCCCATTGAGGCCTTTCCTCTGCCAATGCAACCACCTTGTCCAGGAGGTCCTGAATCCCCTTGTTGGACCTGGCCACCATCGGTACAACAGGCGCACCAAAGTGGGATGAAAGGGCCTGTGCGTCCACGACGATGCCGCGGGCTTCGGCCATGTCCATCATATTGAGGGCAATCACCAGGGGAACCCCCAGCTCCTTGAACTGAACGGCCAGGTAGAGATGCCTGTCGAGACTTGAGGCGTCCACGATATCCACCACCAGGTCCGGTCGTTCGTCGATCACAAAATTTCTGGCCACCAGCTCTTCCAGAGAATAGGCGGTCAATGAATAGGTCCCCGGCAGGTCCACTACCTCAATTTCACGGCCCTTGTGCATGACGGTGCCGTACTTTTTTTCCACGGTCACCCCGGGATAGTTAGCGATATGCTGGTGTGCGCCGGTAATGGCGTTAAAGACCGTGGTTTTCCCTGCATTGGGGTTCCCGGAGAGGGCTATGGTTATTTTTTTCTTCATGGGCACGACCCGCATAATTGAGGAATTCAGGGATTCAGGAATTCAATCCACCCGTTCCCAACATCCATAATTCCTCAATTCTTCAATTCTTCAATCCCTCAATCCATCCGTTTCCGGCACATCCACCTCTACAAAGATGTTGCTTGCCTCGTCGTTCCTGAGGGTCAGGACAAAATCTCTGAGCTTGACGGCGACAGGGTCCTTGAGGGGTGCCCGGCCCTGTATCTTGATGACGGTTTCAGGGACGAGCCCCATCTCTCTCAGCCTTCTTCCCATATCGCCGGTTGCAGTAATTCTCTTGACGATGCCCCCCTGGTTATCGGACATCTCTCTCATTTTAATGATTCTTTTCATGGCGAGGTTTGATTGCTCCAAGGTCTCCGAAAATGGCTTATCCAAAGGACCGGCAGAATTGAACGCTATTTGATGGAGTCGGACGGAAGGCGCAAGGCGTGAGGCCCAAGGAACGCAACGCCATCCAACCCTTCATATTCATCCATCCGAAACATCCAGCAACGAGTAACCCGCAACCGGAATCGATCCCCTACGGCAACGGTTTCAGACAATCGCGGATCAAGGCCGACATCTCGGGGGTTGCCACCAGCAGGTGCTCATCTATTTTCTTTTCATCCAGGTACGCATTGACAAAAAACGCCTCCCCGTCCATCCGGTAGATCTTTGCCCCCGAGGCCTCAACAATCACCCGGGTCGCGGCCAGATCCTGGTAGGTCTCATGAGCCAACACCGCGGCGTCTGCCTGGCCCCCGGCCACATAACAGAGATGGGCGGCGGTGCAGCCGAGGCTGCGGATCTTTCCTGGAAATGATATTTGATAGTGGTTGTGAAACCGTGAATAGGTGAGGAGAACACTCTCGTCATTGATTTCCGAGTGGCTGGAGACCTGTATCTCATGGTCCCCGCGGTAGGCCTTCTGACCGGCCCGGGCATGAAAGAGATCGCCGGTAACAGGCATATAAAATGCTCCGAAAACGGGCCAGGAGTTTTCTATGAGGGCCAGCGACATTCCCCAGATCGGGACGCCTCCCTGAAAGTTGGCGACCCCGTCCAGGGCGTCAAAGACCCACAAATACCTCTCGCCTTCGTGGCTGTAGCCCCTGTCTTCCTGGTGATTGGTGAATACGCGATGTTCAGGAAAACGAGCGGCAAGCTGGTCCTGGAAAAAATTGGAGAGCCGGAGCTCTGCTTCGGTCACCAGTTCCTCGTCAAATCTGGCATCCGGCTGTCTCTTTCCATAATAGGAAAGGGCGATCTCTCCGGCATCGCGGATCGATTGCATGGCGAAGTCTGTCAGATGTTCAATCGTATCCGTTTCTGTAACCACGCTGTCACCTCCCCATACCGTTTGATTCAGGATAAAAAATTTTCACACAGAGACACGGAGACACAAAGGCTTTTACCCAGATTTTTTCCTGCCCTTCCCTCTGTGTGCTTTGCGGCTTTAAGTGATATTAAAGAGTCTCCGGTTCAATTACCCCAAAATCGATCTCGACACAATCGTCTTTTCCATCTCCTTGGTCCCCTCGTAGATCTCGAGTATCTTGGCGTCCCGGTAGAGGCGCTGGACCTTGTATTCGTCGATGTATCCGTAGCCCCCGTGCATCTGGAGGGCCTCGTCGGCGCATCGGACCGCCATCTGAGCGGAAAACCACTTGGCCATGGCGATCAACCCGTGGTCCACCTTACCATGATCCACAGACCAGGCCGCCTCATAATAGAGGTTCCGTGCAGCCCGGATCCAGGTGGCCATTTCCGCAACCTTGAACTGCGTGACCTGAAACGAAGCCAGAGGTACGCCGAACTGGTGTCTCTGTTTGGTATGCCGCACCGATTCCTCGAGCGCAGCCCGGGCCAAGCCGACGGCCTGGGCACAGATGTGGAGCCGTGTCCGGTTGAAAAAATCCATCAACTCATGGAAACCGTCGCCCTCGTTCCCCACCAGGTAGTCTGATGGCACCCGCAGGTCGTTGAAGGAGAGTTCCGCGGTATCCGAGGCCCGAATGCCCAGCTTGCCCCGAAGCTTGGTAGACGCGTATCCAGGCGTCTCGGTCGGCACCAGGATAAAGCTGTGCCTCTGGTGGCGCGATGGATTTTCCGGATCGGTCTGACAGTAGACTAACATATATTTGGCCAGATTGCCATTGGTGGCGAACATCTTGGCGCCGTTGATGACCCACTCGTTCCCTTCTTTGACCGCGGTGGTTGCAGCGCCTGTAACATCACATCCGGCATCGGGCTCTGTAATGGCGGTCGCCAGGATCGCCTCTCCCGTCACCAATTGCGGAAGGACGAGCTTCTTCAGCTTTTCCGAACCGAACAGGCCGAGGAGTTCGGAACCAAAGGTGGCGGACAAAATCGCCTGGCCGATGCCAGGGTCCACTGCCCAGAACTCCTCAGTGATCAGGCAGTGCTCAAAGAAGCCATAGCCTGCCCCGTCATAGGCCTCATCGATAAAGACCCCCACAAATCCCAGTTCACATGCCTTTCGCCACAGGTTCAGATCAAAGGTCTCATTACGGTCAAACTCCTTTGCCCTGTCCGGGAATTCCTTGGATGCAAATTCCCGGGCCGCCTTGATAATATCCTGTTGTTCTTTGCTCAATGAAAAGTCCACGGTCCACTCCTTATGCGCCTGCCAGTTTCTCTTTCAGGGCATCGGCAACCTTGAAAAGATCGTCCGCCACCCCGTAATCCGCCACCCTGAAAATAGGGGCCTTCCGATCCTTATTGACCGCAATGACCGTACCTGCGCCCGTGATCCCTGCAACGTGCTGAAATGCACCGCTGATGCCGAGCGCCAGGTAGACCTTGGGCCGGACCGATTTCCCGGAGGTGCCCACCTGATGGAATTTGGGAAGCCAGTTTTTGTCCACCACGGGCCGCGAGCAGGATAGGGTGGCGCCCATCCTGTCTGCAAGTTCCCGGATGGTTGCGATGTTTTCCTCTTCCCCGACCCCCCTTCCAATGGAGACCAGGAGGTCCGCCTGGGTGATATCGATCTCCCCGGCGCCGGTATCCACAAACTCCACAAAGGTCGTTCGGGGTTCGGCCAGATCGGCAGGCATATCCTGATTTACAACCTCTCCCTCGGACCCTGCTTCCGCATCGGGGGGAAGAAAGGCCCCGGGCCTCACGGTGATCAGATAGCCGGGCGATTCTTTGAATGACACCCTGCTGAAGAGTTTTCCGCTGTAGATCTGGCGGACAACCATCGGCCGGCCATCCTTTGCCTGAATATCCACGCAGTCCGTGGCAAGGGGAAGGCCGGTCTTGACGGAAAGGGCAGGGGCGAGGTCCATTCCCCAGGAGGTATGACCCATCAGGGTCATGAACGGGCGGTCCTCCTGGATGACCCGATTCAGGATATCCTTGTACAGGTCCGCGTTAAAGGTCTCCAGTCGATCGTCTTCAAAGACCACGACCCGGTCCGCCCATTTCGCCAGGCCATTCGCAAGGCCCGAATCCTTGCCCGCCAATACGAGAGCGGTCAGGCGGTGGGAAAAGGCCCGGCACAGTTCTCGGGCCTTGAACAGCATCTCGAAGGTAATGTCCCGTATCTCGCCTTTTCTGTGTTCTATAACCACGCATATCTCTCCCATTTATATGTTCACCCCCTTTTCTTTCATTATTTTGATGAGTTGCGCAGCCACCGAAGCGGCATCGCCCTCGATCATCTCGGCCCCCGTGGTCTCGGGCGGGATAAAGACCTCCTCGATCCACGTCATCGGCGTTAGGTGGTCCTCATGGATGCCCAAATCCTCCAATTCAACAACGGCAAGTTCCTTATTCCTGGCCTTTCGGATCCCCATGATGGAGACATATCTCGGGTCATTGATGCCGGTCTGGACGGTCAGAAGCGAGGGGAGCTTGATCTTTGCAATTTCATCCAACCCGCCTTCAAGCTCCATTCTGATGGTAGCTGCATCGCCTTCAGGCTGCACGCCGGTTACGACAGCCGCATGACTCAGACCCAGCTCTTCCGCCAACATGATCCCTACCATGCCGCTGTTGTCGTCGTCCGCCTGGACCCCTGTGAGCACAAGGTCATATTCCAGATCTTTAATCACCTTTGCAAGGATTTTGGAAATCACAAAACTGTCTAACTCGCGTTCTCCCGGATCAATCCGGATGGCCTTGTCCGCTCCCATTGCCAATGCCCGTCTCAGCACATCCTCGGATTCATCATCTCCAATGGTAATCGCGGTGACGGTTCCACCTTGGGCCTCTTTAATGCAGACCGCCTCTTCCACGGCATAGTTGTCCCAGTCGTTGATATGCATGACCAGGTCTTCCTTTTCAATCCCCGTTGCTTCCCTGTTGATTTTCAGGTCAGCATCGATGACCTCGGGGACCTGCTTCACGCAGACAATAACATCCATGTTTATATCCTCCAGTTACAGGGTTACCCAATGGAACACCATCTGTCCATTGTCTCTCACGCCCCGCCATACAGGCATGAATGATCCTATCATTCTTCACTTTCACTCTGCAGGCCCAAGGCCATGACAACCAGTTCATTTAAATCCATTACCCGCAGGGTATCCTCCAGGCTGGCGGTCTTACGGGCATCCTCCAGCATGATCAGACATAAGGGGCAGGCCGTGATCACGATTTCTGCACCCGTGTCCGCGGCCTCCCTGACGCGAATTTCCGACATCTTGATTTTTGAATCCAGATCTTGCTGCCACATGCGGCCCCCGCCCCCGCCGCAACAGAGGCTGTTTGCCCGGTTATGCGACATCTCAACCAGTTCAATTCCGGGGATTGAACGAATCACCTTCCGGGGCGCATCATAAATCCTGTTGTGACGACCCAGATAACAGGGGTCATGATAGGTCACCTTGATATTGAGGCGCTTTTCAAAACGGATAGAGCCCTCTGAAACGAGTTCGCCGATAACCTGTGTATAGTGCCGGACATCAAAGTGAACCTTTTCATCAGGCGGCCTCAAGGCCTGACAGGTCGGGTATTCATTCCTGAATGTGTGAAAGCAGTGGGGGGACGACGTGACAACACGACGGATGTTGTTGCGCTCAAAAAGGGCCAGACAGCTCTCCATCTGTTCTTCAAACAGCCCGTCCTCTCCCACTCGACGGGCAATATCCCCGCAGCAAGGCTCATTTTTGCCCAAGGTGCCGAAAGGAACCCCGGCATGCGTGAGTATCCAGGCAAATGATCTGGCCAGATCCTGGGCCCGGGTATCCAGGGCGGTCGTACAACCTACAAAATAGCACAAGGCGTCCTCTTCCCCCGTTTTCGTGAGATCGGGAATCTCCAGATCCTGTGACCATTTTGCACGATTTTTCTTCGAGGCCTCCCACGGATTATTATACTTATAGAGTTTTTCAAGGGTCTGGCTCAACAGTGGGGGCACCTGGGTGCCGTCTTCCACGACTCTGCTCCTCGCCCGCTCTATGACCTTCGGCGTGGCAACATAGACAGGGCATACTTCCAGGCAGGCCCGGCAGCTCGTGCAGTGCCAGACCATTTGAGGATCAAGATCCGGCTTTTCTGTCTTTCTTGAATCGCTCCACCTGGCAAACCAATCCAGGCTTTTTAAGGGATCATGCCTGAGGAGAAGATCTTCCCTGACGGCAGCGATGAATTCACGGGGAGAGAAAGATTCCCCGGCCCCGGTTGAAGGACAGACCTCCACGCAGCGGCCGCAACGGGTACATGCGTCAAAAAAGATCATTTGCCGGGTGGAAAACGTCTCTTCATCCGCGGTCGCTGTTTCAGCGGGAATGGGGAGATCGGGCTGGCCCTCCAGGTAGATGTTCACTGGCGCCGCCAACACGTGGAAGAGCTTGCAGAAGGGGATGGCTGCGACGAGTCCCAGGCTCAGGATCGCATGGGACCACCATATATAGGGATAGACGGAGAGGACCGCGCGAGGATCAGACCAGAAAAGACTTATCCCGTGACCGATAAATGACCACGCTCCCCACTCGGGTCTCTGGGAGGACAGCCGAACTCCTTCCACCAAAAACCCTGACAGCACGACCACAAGAAGCCAGACAGGAACCATCAGGTCTTGGATTCGTCTTTCAAGGCGTGTCACACGCTGGAGGTATCTGCGGATGAGGGCCCAGACGAGCCCGATCGTGAGCATCAGCCCGAACAACTCAAGGCATAGGGAGTATCCGATATAGACGGCCCCTTTAAGAAAAGGATAGACCCAGTAGTCGGCAGAGATTAATACGGTCCCCACAAACAGGCCCAGGAATCCCCAGAGTATCAAGAAATGCATGGTCCCCGCGGCCACATCGCCTCTGAAGATCCGTCGACCCAACAGGCCGTCCAGAAAAAGGTTAAAAACGCCCTGTCCGGAAAACCCCATGCCCTGGCGCCTTGCACCTCTTGACCAGACAGATACGTGGGAAATCACCCCGAAGACGAACACTGCCACAGCCAATGCCGCCAGGACGTAAAAGATCCAGACCGATACGATTGACCAGTAAGAAGCCCTGTAAGGAATGATCATCGCAACATCACCTCAATATGCCTTTTGTGAAGATCTCCACAAACGAGTCTGCCAATTCTTCCAATCCCACCAGACCCTTTTTGTCGTACCATTTGATGGTATAGTGCACCATCCCGAGGAAGGCGAATGTGGCCACGCTGTGAGGAATCTCCTTTGTCAGGCGATCCCCTTTCAGTTCCTCGAAGACGTCCTTGAAGATAGAGATATACTGCCGCTGTTTCTCCACCAGGATGCGACGGTGCTCAGGGGTCAATGAATTCTGCTCATTCACCAGAAGGATGAGACGCTCCGGGGCCCCGGCATAATACCGGGTATAAAAGTGAAGCATCTTGGTCAGCTTGTCTCGCGGAAGGAATTCTCCGGCGCAAATTTTCTTTAAGGTGATCAGGGCATTGTCAACGGCATCGTTCATGAGTTCGAAGAGGATCTCCTCTTTGCTACGAAAGTAATGGTAGAGGGAGGACTGGTTCATGCCGAGCGCGCGGGCGATTTCACGCATCGATGTGGAATGATACCCATTGTATGCAAAAAGAGGGGCGACGACGCTCTGAATCTCGCGTATTTTCTCGCGGTTTTTCGGACCCGACATGGTGGATCTCCCTTGCAACCAAACAAACGTTTGATCGAGGCATGAAAGATATCACCGGTTCGCGCCCTTGTCAAGCATTATGATGGCGAGGGGAAACGCAAGACATGAGGCTTGAAACCTGAAACGATCCTCACGCCCCCTTGAACATTCCCTTTCGTTTCTGCAGGTAGGCGGCGACGGCCTCCATGAGATCCTGAGACGGGACGATCATGCTGGATCGGGCGGCATTGTACGCCAGGGATTCTTCCAGGCTGGCCTCCTCGTCAAAGCAAAGAACCTCCTTTGCGCCCTGGACCGCCAGCGGGGGATTCCCTGCAATCTCTTCGGCCATCTCCCTTCCTTGGATCTCAAGGGTTTGCTTGTCGGGGAAGACATCATTGACCAGTGAAATCGCTTGTGCGCGGCGGGCGTCGAAGCGGTGCCCCCGAAAGGCGATTTCCCTGGCATGACCCTTTCCCACCACCCTTGGCAGGCGCTGCAATCCCCCCACATCGGTGATGAACCCGAGTTTGGCTTCGGGAAGTGCGAACAGGGCATCCTGGGTGCAGAGCCTTATGTCGCAGCAGAGGACCAGTTCCAGCCCGGCGCCGAGACAATGCCTGTGGATCAGGGCGATGGTGGGTCTTGGCAACCGCTCCAGCCGGGTGTGGATATCCTGGACCTTCCTGACTTCCTTGAAAAACCAGACCTTTTGCGCGGCGTCCGGAGTCTGGCCCGCCACGGAAAAGAGCTCGTTTTCCGGGCTCAGATCAAGGCCCGCGCAAAACGATTTGCCCGCACCGGTCAGGAGGATGACCCGCGCCTCCCCGTCTTTTTCAGCCTCCCCGATGGCCTTGTCCAGGGCATTCCAGACCACCGGATTCAATGCGTTTCGCTTGTCGGGCCGGTTCAGGGTGATGAATCCGATGAAATCGTCTCGATGATAGGTGACCAGATTTTCTGCTTCGGTTGACGGCATGTGATCCTCCTTGTCCCGGTTGCTGGTTGCTGGATACGGGTTGCTTTCATGTGTGAGCTTTCAGCTCTTGCCTCACGCCTCACGCCTCAATTATACCCCATACAGCATCGATTGTCACACAAAGAGTGACGTCTCACGCTCATGAAGGGGGTTCCCGAATTTTGATTTTGCCTTTTTACGGATTTTGGAGTAGCATTCTGAATTCTGCACCAGCAGTTGGACCTTGAATCGTTTTTTATTGCGGAAGGAGTGCTGAGCCATGCAGGAATTCAGGAGAATGAGCCGTCTGCCTCCCTATGTCTTTGCCACGGTCAACAAGATCAAGATGGAGGCCAGACACAGGGGAGAGGATATCGTGGACCTGGGCATGGGAAATCCGGATATCCCGACGCCCAAGCATATCGTCGATAAGCTGGTGGAGGCCGCAGAAAAAGGGGCTAACCATCGGTATTCGGCCTCCATGGGGATCACCAAACTGAGACATGCCATCTGCGACTGGTACAAGCGCCGCTACGACGTGGATCTGGACCCGGATGAAGAGGCGATTGTCACTATCGGGGCCAAGGAGGGACTTTCCCATCTGGTGCTGGCCACCATCAGCCCCGGGGACGTGGTCTTTGCGCCCAATCCGACCTATCCGATACATCCCTATTCGGTCATCATCGCCGGGGGGGACTTAAGGAGCATACCGATCGGCCCGGATCGGGACTTTTTTGAGGATCTGCTCGTGGCCGTGAAGCAGACATGGCCGGCCCCCAAAATGCTGATTATCTCCTATCCCCACAACCCCACGACCGCGGTGGTGGACCGTGCGTTTTTTGAAAAGATTGTGGATTTCTGCCGGGAACACGACATGGTGGTTATACACGACTTTGCCTATGCAGACCTGGTCTTTGACGGGTATGAGCCGCCCAGCTTTCTCCAGATCCCCGGGGCCAAGGAGATCGGCGTCGAATTTTTCAGCCTTTCCAAGAGCTATTCCATGCCCGGATGGCGTGTGGGCTTCTGCGTTGGCAATCCTGTGCTTGTGGGGGCGTTGCGGAGGATCAAAAGCTACCTCGATTACGGCGTGTTTCAGCCGATCCAGATCGCCGCTATCATCGCCCTCAACGGACCCTATGATTGCGTCCGTGAGATTGTGGAGATTTACAGGGAGCGGCGCGACGTTCTTGTCGACGGTTTGGACCGTGTGGGCTGGCATATCGAGAAACCCAAAGGGACCATGTTCGTGTGGGGAAAGATCCCTGATAAATACCTGCACATGGGTTCGGTGGAATTCTCCAAGATGCTCATCAAGGAGGCCAAGGTGGCGGTCTCTCCGGGTATCGGCTTCGGGGAATATGGCGACGATCATGTAAGGTTCGCCCTGGTTGAAAACCCCCACCGCACGCGTCAGGCCATCAAGGGAATCAAGGCGATACTGTGATCGAGGGATTTACGGATTAAAGAATTGAGGAATTGAGGAATGCTGGAATTGAGGGAATGAGGAATCGGGAGACATGGGAGATAGGGCATCGGCAGCAATTTCTGAACCTGACGTCTTGCGCCCATAATATACTGAGGAAAATTTGATGTCGAAAATCAACATAGGGATTATCGGGTTTGGGACCGTGGGGGCCGGGGCGTATGAGGTGTTGTGCACCAACCGGGAGATTATCGCCAGCCGGGTCGGCGCGGAGGTGGTTGTCAAGAGGATCGCGGACCTGGATATCACGTCGGATCGGGGGATCGCCGTTCAACCTGACAGGTCCCTCTTCACCCTTGACGCCATGGAGGTGATCCACGACCCGGAGATCGACGTGGTGGTCGAGCTGATCGGAGGGATCGAAACGGCCAGGGCGTTGATTCTTGAGGCCATGAAGACCGGGAAGCATGTGGTGACGGCCAACAAGGCGCTGCTTGCGGAATGCGGGCCTGAGATATACAGGGCCGCGGAAGCGCACGGTGTGGGGCTGGGCTTTGAGGCCAGCGTGGGGGGAGGCATCCCTATCATCGGGGCCTTGAAGAACGGGCTTTCCGCAAACCGCATTCAGACCTGTATCGGTATCTTGAACGGGACCTCCAACTATATCCTGACCAAAATGACCCAGGAGGGCCTTCCATTCGACAAGGCGGTGGAAGAGGCGGTCCGTCTGGGTTTTGCAGAAGACCCGCCTACACTGGATGTGGACGGCGCCGATGCGGCCCACAAACTGGCCATCATCATCTCCATCGCCTTTGGGGCCCCGGTCTCGTTCAAGGATATCTACCGGGAGGGGATTGTGGCCGTGACCCCCGACGATATCCGATTCGCAGACGAATTCGGGTACGGCATCAAGCTCCTGGCCATTGCAAAGGACCTGGAAGACCGGATCGAGGCCCGTGTGCATGCGGCCATGATCCCCAAGGATCATATCCTTGCCAATGTCAACGAGGCATTCAATGCCATTTACATTGAAGGAGATTTTGTGGGACCCAATCTCTACTACGGCCTGGGGGCTGGAAGGAGACCCACGGGGAGCGCAGTGGCATCCGACATCATCGCCTTGGCGCGGGAGATCCGCTGCGGAAACAGTGTGCGCGTGCCTCCCCTGGCCCATGTGCGCGCGCCTGTTAAAGAGATCGTCATACAGCCCATTGAACATCTGGTGACGCCTTACTATTTCAGGGTATCGGCCCTGGACAGGCCGGGTGTCCTGTCGCGGATCGCCGGGATCCTGGCGGACCATCAAATCAGCATATCGTCTGTGATCCAGAAAGGGCGGGGCCGCAAAGGCCCGGTGGCGATTGTCATGCTTACCCATGAGGCCAGGGAAAGCGCCATGCAGAAGGCCATTTCGCTCATCGATCATCTGGATGTGGTGGCCGAGAAGACCATGGTGCTCCGCGTTGAAGGGAGCCAGCCATGACCGTCCGTCGGGAAATCGGGCCGAAATACGTCCTGTTGGTGGGGGACGGGATGGCCGACTATCCCCTCGCCGAGCTGGGCGGAAGGACGGCGATCGAGGCCGCTCATACCCCGAATATGGATCGGATCGCGGCGTGCCGGGTCGGACTCGTCAAGACCATTCCGACGGGCCTGTCCCCTGGGAGCGACGTGGCCAACCTCTCTCTCTTAGGGTATGATCCGACCCTGTGTCTCACGGGGCGGGCCCCCTTTGAGGCGGCCAGCATGGGCGTTGCATTGGGGGAGCGGGAGGTGGCCTTTCGGCTGAACCTGGTGACCCTCGACCACCGGTCTGATGGGGAGATCGTAATGGTCAGCCACAGCTCCGGGGATATCCCCACGCCAGAGGGGAGGACGATTGTGGAGACGCTACAGAGGGACCTGGTCCTGCCGGGGGTCAAAATTCATCCCGGCGTTGCCTACCGGCATCTCCTGGTATGGGAGGAGGGGCCCCTCGCCGCAGAAACCATTCCGCCCCATGACGTCCTGGATCAGAACATGGGTTCGTATCTCAACCCCGAACGCAGAGACCCGATAGTAGCGGTCATTCGACGATCGTGGGACATCCTGAAGGACCACCCCGTCAATCTGACGCGGCGGGCACAGAGGCTGAACGAGGCCAATTCCATCTGGCTCTGGGGCCAGGGGAAGGCGCTTCGCATTCCCCGGTTCAGGGATAAATTCGGCCTGCAAGGGGGTGTGATTTCCGCGGTGGACCTGCTGAAGGGGATCGGGGTCTATGCGGGGCTCCAACCGATCGTGGTGGAGGGGGCGACCGGCTATCTGGACACCAATTATGCGGGCAAGGCCCGTGAGGCGGTAACGGCCCTGAATGATCTCGACTTCATGTTCGTCCATGTGGAGGCCCCTGACGAGGCAAGCCACAACGGGAATATTAACGAAAAGATCCAGGCCATCGAGTCCTTTGATGAAAAGGTGGTGGGTCCGGTTCTGGAAGGGCTGGAACGCTTTCCTGACTACCGGGTGATGGTTGCCAGCGATCATTTCACCCCGATCTCCATAAAGACCCACGCGAGCGACCCTGCCCCGTTTGCATGGGCCGCCAAAGGGGAACTGGCTTCAGGGAAAAGAGGAGGGGCATTCACCGAGGCATCTGCAAAGGCATCGGGGCTCTATTTTGAAAAAGGATGCGAGCTGATGCCCTCCTTTCTGGGGCGTGTATAATATCAGTCCGAATCCCTTGACACGGCTGCGGTTTTGAAATAGTTTTCAAATTAAAAATTCTGGAAAAGGAGAAAGGAAAGGATGAAAATACTGTTTTTCGGTCCGAACGGAAGCGGCAAGGGGACCCAGGGGGCCATTGTAAAAGATAAGTACGGCATTCCGCACATTGAAACCGGGGTTATTTTCAGGGACAATATCTCCCGGGGCACCGACCTGGGCAAGGAAGCCAAGGGGTATATCGACAGGGGAGAACTGGTCCCCGACAGTATTACCATCCCGATGATCCTGGATCGTCTCAAGGCAGACGACTGCAAAAAGGGCTGGCTTTTGGACGGTTTTCCCAGGAATCTCACCCAGGCCCAGGAGCTGGATAAGGCCCTTAAAAAAGAAGGGATTGTCCTGGATATCGTCATCGACATGGTCCTCCCCCGTGAGATCGCCAAGGGACGCATCATGGGCCGGCGTCTCTGCGTCAATGACAACAACCATCCCAACAACGTCAGTATCGAGGCCATCAAACCCAATGGCGACAAGTGCAGGGTGTGCGGCGGGGATCTCAAGACCCGGTCGGACGACCAGGACGAGGCGGCCATCGATCAACGTCACAACATTTATTACGACACCCAGACCGGCACCACGGCCGGAATGAATTATTTTAAGGAACTTTCGGCAAAGAACAACGGCATTCCCAGGATCATCGAACTGGATGGGAGACCGGGCGTCAAGGAGGTTTCCCAAGAGTTGTTGTCCAAACTTGGAGCATAACGACTGGGGTAAAGATCGGCCCCTGACTCAACGGGAAAGGGGCCGCGCCTGCCCTGTCAGCACCCCCCCTGGAGGCCACCCATGAAGACAAAGATAGGCGTGTTATCTGCAGGCGGCGACTGTGCCGGGATCAACAGCGCCATTCACTGGCTCGTTTACTCGGCCCTTGACAAGGACCTGGTCGCCTTGCGTGGGACCATGTTCAAGGTGTTGGGCATTCTGGACGGCTGGAAAGGCCTGATAGAGGTCAAGCCGGACAAAAAGGCGAGTCTCGCCCAGTGGACCATGGATCTTACCATGGACATCGTCCGGACCTGGGACAGATACGGGGGGACCCGCCTCGGGACCAGCCGCATCAACCCTTTCGCCCCTGACGACGATACGTCGGATCTCATTCTGGAAAACTGCGGCAAACTGGGTTTGGATGCCCTGGTGGTGATCGGAGGCCCCAACAGCCTTTCAGTGGCCTATCAGCTCTACAAGAAGGGCCTGAAGGTGATCGGCATCCCCAAGACCATCGACAGAGACCTGGCCGCCACAGAATACACGCTCGGCTTCGATTCGGCCCTCAACACCATTACCCAGGACATTGACAGGCTGCGGATAACGGCTGGGTCTCACAGCCGTATATTTGTGGTGGAATGCATGGGGAGAAACGCGGGTTGGCTGGCCCTGGAGGGGGGCGAGGCATCGGGCGCCGCCATTATCCTCATCCCTGAGCACGATTTTGTCATGGAACGGGTGATCGAGCTGTTAGGCATGAGACGAAAGGCCGGCGAACGCTACAGCATCGTCCTGGTCTCGGAGGGGGCCAAACCGAGGGGGATGGAGCCGATCCTGGAGAGACGGGGAAGGGACGGGTTCGGACACTACTATTTAGGCGGCGTCGGCGGTTTTATCGCAGAAGAGATACAGAAAAGTGGAATGGAGGTGAGATACGTGGCCCTCAGACACCTCCAGCGGGGGGGCGTTCCCACTGCCTATGATCGCCGCATGGGTCGGAAATTCGGGGTGGCAGCGGTCGATATGATTGTGGGCGAGGACTTCGGCCGCATGGTGAGCATCAAGCAGGGGCAGGTGACCTCAGTCCCCCTCAAGAAGGCCCTGGACAAGCTTCACCTGGTGGACGTTGAAAAGTATTATAATACCAAAAATTACAAGACGATGGATCAGATTGTGTAAGCGGGAATGGGTCGAGCAGGGAATCGTCGGGTGGGGAAATCTGGCACTCTGGATGAAAACCGGGCACTGCAGGTTCAATCCTCGACTCCCCAATCCAGGTTTTAAATTAACAGGATTTTTTGACTTTCGGCACTTGCCCTCCTATTGAAATATCTTGCCCGGGTTGAGTATCCCCTTTGGATCAAAGGCCTTCTTGATGCGTTTCATGAGTTGGATGCCCGGAGCTGAGATTTCCATTTCGAGATATGGGGCCTTGGTGATGCCGATGCCATGTTCTCCGGTAATGGTTCCCCCCATGCGGATCACCTGCCTGAACAGCTCCTTCACCACGATCCCGGCGGTTTCCACCTGACCGGGGGCCTCCCTGTCGAGCATAATGTTGACATGAATATTCCCATCGCCCGCATGGCCGAAGGCCGCGATGGGCAGCCCGTGCCTGGCGGTCAGGCCCTCTAAAAAGGCCCCCAAGTCAGGCATCCGGCTTCTGGGAACAACAATATCTTCGCTGATCTTGTGGGGCTTAAGCCGGAAGAGGGCAGGCGATACGTTTCGCCGGGCCTCCCACAGCCTGTCCGCCGCTTCGGTTCCTGCGGCCGCCTCGAAGCGAATGGCACCGCCGCCCCGACACACCTCCTCGATGGTCTTCGCATCGCGTGAGACATCCATCTCATCGCCGTCCACCTCGATCAAAAGCATGGCCCCGGCCCCCTGAGGCATGTCCAGGCCCATTTCCTGTCCCACGCAGTCGATGCAGATTTTATCCAAAAATTCCAGGATGGTCGGGATAATCCGGTTTCGGATGATCGCCGAGACTATTTTAACTGCGGAAGAGACATCCGGGAAAAAGGCGATCATGGTCTTCCTGCCGGCCGGCTTGGGGATGAGCCGAAGGGTGACGGCGGTGATGACCGCCAGGGTCCCTTCAGAGCCTATGATGAGACGGGTCAGGTCGTAGCCTGCCACCCCCTTCAGGGTCTGGACCCCGGTGTGGAGGATTTCGCCGGTGGGAAGCACCACCTTCAGGCCCAAGACATAATCCCGGGTGACGCCGTATTTGACGGCCCGCAAGCCGCCCGCGCATTCCGCCACATTGCCGCCGATGGTGGAGATGTAGAGGCTGGCGGGGTCCGGGGGATAGAAGAGCCCCACCCTTTCAACCGCTTCCTGGAGATGGGCCGTAACGACCCCGGGCTCCACCCTCGCGATGAGATTGTCCTCATCAATGGCCAGGATGCGGTCAAACCGTCGCATGGCTATGACCAGGCCGCCCTGCACGGGTACGGCGCCGCCGGTCATACCGCTCCCTGCTCCCCTGGGGATCACCGGGAACCCGGTCTCGGCCGCCAGGGCGAGGATTCGGGAGATCTGCCGGCTGTTTCCGGGAAAGACCACCGCATCGGGGGCGGATGCCAGTCTTGAGGCATCGGCGCCGTATTCGGCCAAGGTTTCCTCTGCGGTCTTCACATGGGCCGGGCCGACGATTTCAGCCAGCGCTTTGAGGGCGGATGCGGGTATCATGGGGTGACCGGGAGGCGGGTCTTGAGGGCGTGTTCGATGGTCATCCGGTCCATATATTTGAGATCCCCTCCCATGGGAATGCCCAGGGCGATCCGGGTAACGGCGATGCGGGGATGCCTTTCGGACAGGAGACCGGCGAGGAAGGAGGCCGTGGCCTGGCCGGCGGTGGTGGGATTGGTGGCCAGGATGACCTCCTCGATTTTTTCGGGTTCGAGTCTTCGCAGCAGATGACCGATCTTAAGGTCTTCGGGGCCGATCCCGTCCAGAGGGGAGAGGACCCCGTTGAGCACATGGTATCGTCCCTTGAAGGTCCCCGAGGCCTCCAGGGCGAGCTGGTCTCCCGGTCCTTCCACCACGCAGATGGCTCCATTGGCGCGACGTTCGTCCCTGCAGATGGTACAGGGATCATCATCCGTCAGATTGTGACAGGTGGAACAGAAGCGGATCTTCTCCTTGACCTCCAGAAGGCTTGTGGCGAGCCCTTCCGCCAGGTCCCGGTCGCTCCTCAGGACATGGAGCGCCACCCGTGTCGCCGACTTCTGGCCGATTCCAGGGAGTCTCGATAGGTGTTCGATCAGTTTTTCCAGTGATGGGGGATAGATACCCATGCGAATAATTGAGGAATTCTCGATTGGGGGATTGACGAATCGGTTGAAACAACCATTTCTCCCTTCAATCCCTAAATCCCTAAATTCCTTAATTCCTGAATCCCTAAATTATGCGTTTACATGAGTCCGGGCATGCCGGGGATATTCATTCCCTTGGTCAGTTTCCCCATTTCCTCGTTGGTCATGTCTTTGGCCCGGTTCAAGGCATCGTTGACGGCCGCGAGGATGAGGTCCTGCAGCATTTCCACATCATTGGGGTCCACCACCTCGGGGTCGATGGCGATGGAAAGCACCTCCTGTTTGCCATTGGCCACAGCCGTAACCATCCCGCCGCCGGCTGAGGCCTCAACGGTCCGTTGATTCAACTCTTCCTGAAGTTCCGCCATCTTGGCCTGAAATTTCTGGGCCTGTTTCAGGAGCTGGCCCATGTTAGGCATTCCTTTCATCAATGGTTCCTCCTAATGTTATCCGTTTTGTTTGAACGCGAATCTTCTTCCATCATATGCCCGTCAAAGAGATTCAGGACGTCCTGGGCGGTCCTGGGAATCGTTGCATCCTCCCTTTCCTGATCTTCCCTCTTTCGGGGGGGTTGCTTTGAAGGACCAGGGGACGACCGGCCATGGGCACGAATGGTGACGTTCATATTCCTGTCAAAAAACTCCCTGCAAAAGGCCATGAGTTGATGGTAACGCTCCGGGTCGTCAAAATAGCGCGAGGAAAAGGAATCGTTTTGGCTCTCTATTTCCAGGGCGTCCTCGGTCAATTTCAAAAGCCGCCAGTCTTTGAGAATGCTGTGCGCAGCATTGCTCCGGGTCCCCACGAAGGCCAGGAAGTCGTCCCAGCCTCCCTGGGGGCGCCCGCCCGCAGAAGGGTCCCTGCCCTGTTGAACAGGCCTGGAGGCTTCTCCAGCACGGCCTTCAGGCCCTTGAGACCGCCACTCTGCACCGGGATCTGAAAGCCGTTCAGGAGCCGGCGGAACGGAGGTCTTGACGGCGCTTGGCGGGGTCCCTGCCAGTCTCTCTTCCAGCGCGGCCATCCTCTTCAGGAGTTCTTCAAAAGAGAGGATGTCGCCGAGGCTGCACAGCTTGACCATGGTGGTCTCCAGGACCAGCCTTGGATGGGAGGTGAATCTGAGATCCTCTTCCCGGTTGATCAGGAAGTTCAGGAGGAGGTGGAGCTTTTCCTCCCCGGCCATTTCAGCCTGTCTCTTGATTTCGTCTTTGTCGGTGTCGCTCACATCGATCAGGCCATGTTGGGGGGCTATCAGGCGAATCAGGAGGTTCCTGAACTGCTGCATGAGGGCGCGATAGAATTCCTTGATGTCGTACCCGTAAGTATAGATCTTTTCCACGATCTCGAGACACCGGTCCGGGGCTCTTTCGAGGATGGCCGCCGATGACTCGAAGATAATATCCCGGTCGACAATCCCCAGCGTGTTGGCAATGTCCTTGTCCCGCACCGTCTGACCGCTGAATGAGATGACCTGATCCATCAGGCTCTGGGCGTCCCGCATGCTCCCTTCGGCCTCTCGCGCGATGATGCCCAGACCGGAAACGGCGATGTCGATCCCCTCATCCTCTGCGATCTTTTTGAGATGGGCGACAATGTCTGCCGCCGGGATCCGTTTGAAATCATATCTCTGGCAACGGGAAAGGATGGTGACGGGCACCTTGTGGGGCTCGGTGGTCGCAAATATGAACTTCACATGGGCCGGGGGTTCTTCAAGGGTCTTGAGGAGGGCATTGAAGGCCGGGAGGGTCAGCATGTGCACTTCATCGATCACATAGATCCGGTACTTGCTCGAGGACGGCATGTACTTGATGCTTTCCCTGAGTTCCCTGATCTCGTCAATCCCCCGGTTGGATGCCCCGTCAATCTCCTGAACATCAACGGACGAGCCGTCGGTGATCTCGATGCAGGAGCGGCACTGGTTGCAGGGGACCCCCGCTTCCCCCTGCTGGCAATTGATGGCCTTGGCAAAGATCCGGGCGACCGATGTTTTCCCCACCCCCCTCGGCCCGCTGAAGAGATAGGCATGTGCCAGCCTGTCGGTCTTGATGGCATTCATCAGGGTCTGTGCAACATGTTCCTGACCAATGACGTCCTCAAAGACCTGCGGACGCCATTTTCGGGCTAACACCTGGTACGTCATGGTGTGGGGGATCTCCGGATTCAATGGCCGCCCCCGGAAGAGACGGCCGGGTTACGGATGGCGAAGACATTCCTCGGATGGAGAGGGGATGGCAACAGCCACGGAAAAGGATGCATATTTTTGTTAATGGCGGAGAGAGAGGGATTCGAACCCTCGGTACCGCTGTTGGCAGTACACGCGATTTCCAGTCGCGCTCCTTCGGCCAGCTCGGACATCTCTCCAATCTTCAGGCCTGCTGAAACTTCTTATTATTCTGTCTTTTCAATGGGATAATGGCGGAGAGGGTGGGATTCGAACCCACGTGCCCTGCTATTCACAAGGCAAATCGATTTCGAGTCGACCCCGTTACGACCACTTCGGTACCTCTCCGGAAGATGTTGACATTAGATTCCCCGTCGGTCCCGGAAGAATCGCCGCATCAGATCCTGACACGCCTCTTCCATGATTCCGGATACGACCTCCGGCCTGTGATTGAGACGGTCATCCCGGCTCAGGTCATACAGCGAGCCTGCCGCGCCCCCCTTTGCGTCAAAGGCCCCAAAGACGAGCCGGGCGATTCTCGCGTGGATGGCCGCTCCCATGCACATGAGGCACGGTTCGATGGTGACCACGAGAATGCATTCGTTGAGGCGATAGTTTCCCATGGCAATCCCTGCTTGTCTCAGTGCAAGGATCTCAGCGTGGGCTGTCGGATCCTTCAGGGCGATCGGCTGATTATGGGCACTGGCCAGTATCCGACCGTCTGGCCCGGCCACGACAGCGCCCACCGGGACCTCCCCTTCTGAAAAGGCACGTTGGGCCTCTATAATGGCCTGTGTCATTAAATAATAAAGATCATCCGCCAAATTTCAATGCCTTTTACACTATTTCCATACTCTGAGTCAATATGATAAGGTATCCGGGACAGAGATTTGTAGCCTCAGGGGTTTAAGGTTCGGATGTCCGGGAAAGGCGACAGGACCTCCCTTACAGATAACATGTCAGATTTGTTTAGGATTGACTCGGGCTTATTCATCAATGGTCTCCTTGATCGCCCTGACAAAACGGTAGAAGGTCTCGGTTTTTTTCCTGATGGACCGTCTGGCGAGGTCCTCAAACATCTTTTCCCTCAGCCCCCTGGATATCTCGATCTGCACCCCTTGTCCGGACAGGCATCGATTGCAGATATTCCGGTGGCTTCTACCCTCCAATCCTGGCTTCAAACTCTCTTCCGCGTGGAACCCCGCCCCTTTCAATGCCTCGATGATCCGATGTTTGAGGTCATCATTTCTGCCGCCCACATAGACCTGTTCCGATTCCCCACGGCAGCCGTGAATCGTCACCACCACGTGGGCCTCTTCAGCGGTCCTGACCGCGACAGGCACGTCGAACAGGCCGCTTCCGACATGAAGGGCTGCATTTCCTGTTTTCTTGATCCCTTTGAAGGCCACCAGGGCGTGTTGATCTGAAGCGACGGCGTCGGCGATATCCGCGGTACCCGGTTCGATCCCCCCGCCGTGCGGGGCGATGACGGCAACCGGGGAGGAACCTTCCCGCGCCAATATCACGTAATCAGCCCCTTCGGTTTCATGTCGGGCCAGTTCACCGTAGCTTTCGTATTTGTCCATTCACGAAGTCCAAGAACGCCTTTTGAGGCCCCGTCGGGCCTCGGCAATGGGTAGGGCCAACCACGGGGCGAACGATCCGTAATTTTTATTTTACCACCATTACAGATAAATAGGTAGGGGCTTGTGCATGGGGTGGGTTCTGATTATAATCGGCTGAAAGAAAATGAGTAACATATGGTAAGGTGGGCCTGATGTTAAGGACAAGAAATGCCTGTTTTCATATTATTCCAATAGGAAATAGTCAATCATCAACAGCCAATTCAGCGAGGTTCCACCCATGGACAATGCCTTTTCGTCGGTGATTATAGAAAGCATGAGCGATGGGGTCCTGGTCCTTGATTTTCAGGGACGCATCACCCATATCAATCCCGCGGGTCTGGATCTCCTGGGCCTCGGCGCTACGAACGTTCGAGAACGCAACTATGTGCAGCTCTTCATGGATGAGGCCGAAAACGATGCGTTCAACGACATTCTGATCCGGGGTATTCAGGAGAGGGAGACCCGGCTCTACCGGGAGGTCCCCTTCAGGAGACAAGACGGCCGCCTGCTCGACCTTGCTGTCACCACATCGTTTCTGCGCCTCGAATCCGGCAGATGGGAGACGCCGGGCATCGTGTTGGTATTTAAGGATATTACCGAATTCAAGGCATTGGATCGTGCGCGTCGCAGGGTCCTGGATCATCTGTCCCATGAGTTGAGGACCCCGCTCTCCATTGTCGCCAGCTCTCTGAGGGGCCTAGAGACCCTCGGGAGCCAGAAAATCCTGGACCGGATCCGGAGGAATCTGAAGCGGCTTCAGGATATCCAAATGGATGTGGAAGCCATCGTCAGAGCAGGGGCGCCGGATCGGGAACAAAGATCCAAGCCCTGTGTGGAGCAGACCCTTGACCTGCTCCACGTCCTTGCAGAAGAGAATCCGGCTCAGGTCCATGCCCTCAACGCCGTCAATGAGATGATCGAAGCCCATCTTCCTCAAAGGAATATCGACCTGCATGCGTTGAAATTGAAGCCTGTTATCGAACGGGTGGCGGCCCTGGTCCCGGGGCTATCATCCCATAGGAATGTCCGGGTAGACAGTGAGATCAGGGAAGATCCTTGTGCCCTGATCGATGAGGCAATCGTGGAGAAGGGCCTCATGAGCCTGGTCAAGAATGCCATCGAAAACACCCCTGACGGCGGAGCGGTCACCATTTCCCTTGGGGCCTCATCCGATGGGGTGGAACTCGTGGTCCGGGATACAGGGGTCGGGATCACCGAGGAAAGTCAGAAGCAGATCTTTGGCGGCTTCTACCATGCCAGGGAGACCGATTATTACTCCACCAGAAGACCTTTTGACTTCGATGCAGGGGGGAAAGGCCTCGAACTCCTGAAACTTAGGATGTTCGCAGATGCATGCCGGTTCCGGGTGGCGTGCGAGAGTACCCGGTGCGTCCATCTCTCGGGTGAGGACGCGACCTGCCCCGGATCGATATCATCCTGTCCCCATGTCCAAGACGAAGCGGGGTGCGCCCGGGCGGGGGGCACAGCATTTACCCTCGTCTTTCCGGTGGCGCCGGATCCCGATCAGGATTAGGGAGCAGGTGGAGGGTGTGGGGGGATTTTGAAATCAAAAGGGATGCTGATGCAATTTTGGGGTTGACAACAACCGCTATCTGGGGTATAGGAACCATCCAGGAGAAAAGGAATGAGCGTGATGCGCACACTGAGGGATTTTTTTTATTATTACTTTAGCCGGAGGGCCGGAATGCCTTAGTGTGTGTTTTCGCAGATATCATATGAAAAAGAGGCGGAGCACATGCTCCGCCTCTTTTTTTTGGACCAGGATTCACTGAATCTGGCGGACGGGAGATGGATGATGGAGAAGAGTGCGCCTCGGAGCCTGGCGTCACGGGGGCATGACAGCACACGGAACGATCTGGATCTCAACCAGAGGCTGGGTCTGATCGGCCTGATCGACGAAGGGATACGGCTCAAGTCCCCTGATTCGCCCATTGTAGCGGATCTGTTTAACAATCTCTGGGACCTTGTCAATGAAACCGTCTCCGGGAGCAGGATCAACCGGCTCAAACCGGAAGATTCCCATAATGGCTTCCGGGTGATCGAGATCAATGCGGAGACCGGGGAAAACCTGGGCCGGCTGAATATGCTCTACCTGCGGAAACCCGTTCCCTGTTATTACCTGGTTTATGTCGAGGTAGGGGCGCCGTTCAGAAGAAAGGGATTAGGCACGCAGATACTGAAGCACTTCAAGAAATTTTTGATCAGAAGGTCGGCCGTCGGAATCCTGGACAACATTATCCCCGAGGAAGACCCCACCTATGATTTCTACCTGAAACAATCGTGGAGACCGGCTGAAAGCATCATCGGAAAATCCGCCCTGGCAGACCGGCACTACTACATGATCTTTACGCCCCCCGGCCTGGAAGCTAAGGACCTGAAAGGACCGGTCCTGAAGCTGCTGCACCACCTGGGTCGAAAACGGACCGTTATCGACATGCGGGATAACCAGATCATGGTCCAGCGCACCATCGAAGAATTCAGGGGCCTTCATTCGGCCCTGATGACCTACTTCGAGGACCCAATCGAGAGGGGGGAATCGTCGCCCGTGATGCGATTCATGTTTACCCGTTTCGTAACCAAGTTCGTTGCCTTCAGACGACGCATAGAGGCCCTGATCGGATATACCGGGGGCGATTCCCTCGAACAGATCACCTTGGCGCCTGAGATCGCCCGGCTGCACGCCCAGTCTTACGCCCCTTTCGACCTGGAGAACGGTCCCACCCTTGTAGACGGGGACATGAGACTGTGGAACCGTCTCCCAGAGACGTTAAAAAGACATCCCGCCGGCTTTATCGAGGGGCTGCCCAACTACGAGAGGCCCAGCCTGACCTCCTGGCTGGAGGGGCATCGGGGACCCACGGCCCATAGGCTGACCATCGGGGATCTCATGGACCTGGGGTTCGATCCGACGCGTCTGAAGGAGATCGATGTGGACGGTCTCCCCTGCATTTTTGAACGAATTCAGGCGAAACAGCTCCCGGATTTGAAGAAGAAGGAGACATTATTGGTGGAGGTGAGATCGAGGATGCGCGGCTGCCGGATCAAAAATACCGGCCTGAATGTGAACCTCCCGCTTCTGACGATCCGCGACAGGGGAAACGCCTATGTCCTGCGCAGAAAGATCGGCGGGATCCACTGGGAGGAGGCGGTGGAACAGATCCAGAGTTCACCCCGCTTGAGGGTCCTCGATGGCTCCCTGAAGCTGCACCGGATGATTGCCGGGACCGTGAGGGAGGCACACCGGGCCGTGTCTGAGGAACTGAAGGTGCCGGAGGAGGTCCTGAATGACCTCCTGGCCTGCTTTGTCTCTTGGGACATCAAGACCAACCGGCCGCTCATCATGGTCGATTACACCACCTCCTATTTGACATCGATCTGGATGGCGTGAATCCGGGGCTCACTCAGGATGGCTGTTTCAGCAGGGGATATCCGGGTGCCTCCGGTCCCCCTGTGCCTGACAGGGATCGGATCTTTAGAGAAGGCCATTTGATGGAGGATCGGATGTCCGGGCTCGATGGCTTTCAGCCGATTGAGTTTCGCTCCGCTCTGCCCAACTTACCGGTTTGGGATCCAGTATCCAGTATCCAGCATCAATCCAGGACGAACTCCTTCTCCTTGAGCTTGGCATGGGCCGCGGCCAGTCGGGCAATGGGAACCCGGGGCGGGGAGCAGGAGACATAGGTCATTTTGATATGGTGACAGAACCGGATGGATTCCGGATGCCCCCCCTGCTCGCCGCAGATTCCGACCTTCAGGTCCGGCCGTGTCTTTCTCGCCCACTCCATGGTGATCCTCATGAGTCTGCCGACGCCCTTGATGTCCAGGACGTCAAAGGGATTGTGCTGTAGTATTCCCCGTTCTTCATACAGGGGGAGAAATTTGTTTTCAGCGTCTTCCCTGGAAAAGGAAAAGGTCGCCTGGGTCAGGTCATTGGTTCCAAAGGAGATGAATTCAGCCAGTTCTGCTATCCTTCCTGCCCGCATGCAGGCCCTGACCACCTCCACCATGGTCCCGAATTTGTAGGGGATCTTGATTTGATACTTCTTCTCTACGTCGCCGTTGATGCGAGTCACGTAGCGATGGACCCATTTCAACTCCTCCAGGGTGCATACCTGGGGGATCATGATTTCGGGGGAGACGCGCCCCCCTTCCTTGATATGCTCGGCCGCAGCCTCCAGGATGGCCCTGATCTGCATGGCATAGATCTCCGGATAGGTGATCCCGAGTCTGACCCCCCGATGACCCAGCATGGGGTTGATCTCGGCCAGGGACTTTACCTTCTTGAGCATGACCTCCTTGGATTCGATCATGGGACCCTCCAGATGCCTGGTTTTGAGTTCCTCCAGTCCCTTGATGATCACATCCAGGTTGGTGGTGTAGCGGTCGTGCAATTCGGGATCCAGCATCTTCAGGGTATCGGGCAGGACCGCCATCCCTTCCACGGTCTGTTTCAACTCCCTCAGTTTGTTGATTTCGTCTGAAAGCTCTTCAGCAGAGGGGAGGAACTCGTGTATGGGCGGGTCCAACAGGCGGACGGTGACCGGGTCTCCGTCCATGAGCCGAAAGATCTCCTTGAAATCCTCTTTCTGAAATGGGAGGAGACGGTCCAAGGCGGCCTCCCTCTCTTTGGGGGTATCGGCCAGAATCATCTCCTGAACCACCGGCAGCCTCTCCGGTTGATTGAACATCCGTTCCGTCCGGCACAGCCCGATGCCCACGGCCCCGTATTTTTTGGCCTTGGAGACGGCCTCGGGGGTGTCCGCATTGGCCATGACCTGGAGTTCGCTGATCTCATCCGCCCACTCGAGCAGGACCAGCAGGTCTTCAACGAATTCCGGTTCGATGGTCGGCACCTTGTCCGGGTAGACGTTGCCGGTGGTCCCGTCAATGGTGATCATGTCGCCTTCCCTGAGGGTTACCCCGGAGATAACCGCCTCTCTGTTGAGATCGTTGATGACAATGGCCTCGCATCCGGAGACGCACGGCTTTCCCATGCTCCTCGCCACCACGGCCGCGTGGGATGTCTTTCCGCCCCTGCTGGTGAGGATCCCCTGGGCGGCAAAGAATCCGTGGATATCATCTGGCTTGGTTTCCTCCCTCACGAGGATGACCTTTTCACCCAGTTTTGCCTTGCTCTCGGCCCGGTCCGCATCAAAGACCATCTTGCCGGATGCTGCCCCCGGGGATGCCGGGAGTCCCTGGGCCAGGACCTCGGCCTTGGCGTCCGGATCCAGTCGAGGATGGAGGAGCTGCTCCAGCATGTCCGGCTGGATCCTCAGAAGGGCCTCCACTTCAGAGATGAGGCCTTCGTTTACCATGTCCACAGACGTTTTTATGAAGGCCGCTGCGTTCATCTTGGCATTCCGGGTCTGGAGACAATAGAGCTTGTCTTTTTCAATGGTGAACTCGAGGTCCTGGACTTCGCGATAATGGTCTTCCAAGGTGTGCCGCAGCTTTTCCAATTCCGGATAGACGTTCGGCATGTCTTTTCTGAGTTCACGGATCGGTTTGGGGGTGCGGATGCCTGCCACCACGTCCTCGCCCTGGGCATTGATCATGTACTCTCCGAAAAAGCGGTTCTCGCCCGTGGCCGGATCTCTGGTAAAGGCCACGCCCGTGGCGCTGTCGTTCCCCATGTTCCCATAGACCATGGTGCAGATGTTGACGGCCGTGCCGTTGGCCATCTCCTTGGTGATCTTGAATTCCTTCCGGTAATCCACGGCCCGTTTTCCCATCCACGACTTGAAGACCGATTCCACCGCCAGGTTCAGCTGGACGTAAGGGTCCTGGGGAAAGGGATTGCCTGTTTTTTCCTTGAAGAGGTTCACGAACCTGTTGCACGCTGTTTTGAGGGACCCGGCATCCAGTTCCACGTCTTCCCGTACGCCCTGTTCTTTTTTCAACGCATTGAAGATCTGGTTGAAGTCTTCGTCCTTCATGTGGAACGTCACGGTGCCGAAGAGCTGTATCAGCCTGCGATAGAGATCATAGACGAATCGCTCATCGTTCGTCAGGTGGATAAAACCGGCCACGGTTTCGTCGTTGAGCCCGAGATTCAGGATGGTGTCCATCATGCCGGGCATGGACATGGCGGCCCCGGACCTGACCGATACCAGCAGGGGGTTTGCCGGGTCGCCGAACCCCTTTCCGGTATCCTTCTCCAGTTGCGCCATGGCATTACGTATCTCTTCGGCAACTTCGGGCTGAAGCCCTTCTTTCCCTTTCTTCTGGTCCAGATATGCCAGGCAGGCCTCGGTGGTGATCACGAATCCCGGCGGCACCGGGAGTCCGATCTGCGTCATCTCACACAGGTTGGCACCCTTGCCCCCGAGGAGTCTCTTGTTTTTGCCGTCGCCCTCTTTAAACGAGTAGACGTATTTCGTCGATTCCATTATGCGCCCCCTTTTTTATTTCTGTTTCTCACATACTCGAACAGGTAGGCAAAACCAAATAACGCCACACCCAACCCGAGGACTTTTACCGTCGACATATTGTCAAAGAACAGGCGGGAAATGACAACTGCGAATATGCCGGAAAGGATTAAACGGAACACAATAATTCGGGTCTTTTGCATTGAATTCTACCTCAGAAATCCGCATCTCTCAGTGTTCATCGGTGGTTGCACGCAAACGCCTGCGGTCTATGCCGAAGGCTTTTTGAAGGGGATGACCGTGCCTGCCTTGCTGGATGTCTTCTTCCCCTCAGTCTGCCCCGGAGACGGCGGCGCATCTTCCTTAATGGGGGTTTTCGGAACCAGTTCCAATCTCATCGGCACCCCGCCCATGGTGAACGGCTCGCCCTCGATATACGCCCCTCTCAGTATCCATGTGACAGGTTGGGTGGGGACACTGAGGAGCAACAGGGTAATATGATACCAGTCCCTCTTATAATCGGGCTCAATATGCTCTACCCGTGCAAACACCGTGGGGCGCTCCTGCTGGTAAATCAGGACGACATCTCCTTCTGTTGCCATGGGGGATCTCTTTTCCGATGATGGGTGAATGGTGTGCTGGCCCGGGGTCTTCAGTCGCTGTCTTTCAGAACAGAGCCCGGATCGCTCCGCAGCTTCTCCAGCTTTGATTCAAATCCGCTCCCCAAGTCCACCCCCATCTGCTGCGCACGCTTTTTGGCCTGAAGACCGATGTTTCGACTGTCCTTATAAAAGCTGTCGCTATGACGACCGACAGGATCATAGCTGTCCAGGCGATCCTTTTCAGACTGGTGATAGGCGACTCTGGAAATCAATCGTTCCCACTGCCGACTGCCGCAGGTCGGACACGCAAGCGCATCTTCATCGGACGCGCTCATGATCAGGGTTTGAAATTCACTTCTGCAGCGTCGGCACGCATATTCATAGATCGGCATGGCCGGTTTCCTCCGTCAAGGGCATTGAAGATTCCTCACAGCAGGCTGCGGGGAATGCGCTCGCTGAGCATTTTCAGTGGTCAGCAGGGGTTACGCGGTTTTTATAACAGATATTCTGAGTTTAGGCAATCCTTCTGATGCGCCCTATTTGCGCTGATGAAATCGGGTCCAATCCAGCATCTCCTGGATATTCTTGGAAAGATACCATCGACCGTTGGCAAAGACCCCATAGTCGGCGCCTGCCATGGCCGATGCAAGGCGGGTAGAATTGGCGTAAAAGAGCCACTGTTCCACCCACATCTTTTCAATGGCCTCGTTGAAGATGCTGTCCTTCTGGGCAGGCCCCCGGGCAATCCCCGCGCCCCAGGCCGAGAGCAGAATCTGCGTGGCGGTCAGGGTCATGGCGTTGGTCGTCTGAAGGGTGTTTTCAAGCCGGTCGAAATGACCCAGGACCCATCCGTTGCTGTGACAGGCAAGGCAGACCTGTTGCATGGCCTTTTTTCGCCGCTCTTGTTCATCTCTATTAATGAGATATTCGGACGCAGGTTCTCCGGTCAGTTCTGTGGGGAGCGAGAGTCCCGCCCTGTTTCGAATGATGGTGGTATCGGGGGACACCGGATGGGGATGGGCATAGATCAATCCAAACAGTCGCTGGTCGAGACGATCGTTCATCCGGTGGGTCCGCTTGGCCACTTCCGATCCATCCCTTGAAACGAGGAGGCTTACATGGCAGGCGGCGCAGGTGGGCGAGGTAAAGTTCTTGCCCACGGTCCAGGGGATTGCCTCGAAATCCCATGAGGATGACTGAGAAAAGGACGAAAAGATATTGCCGTGCTTGCTGACGGCGTAGACCGAATAGGCCGGAACATCCGGGCCCTTATGGCATTCGGCGCAGGTATAGGGCTTTCTGGCCACGGCCACGCTGAACTGATGCCTCGGATGGCAGGCGGTGCAGGCCCCTTTCGATCCATCCGGATTGATCCTCCCCACCCCCTGGTTGGGCCACCCGGAGAGGATGGGAAAGGACATCTCGCCGAAATCCGTTTCCTTCTCCACGGTCCCCTGACGCTTCACTTGGGTGCCGTGACAGAAGTAGCAGGAGTCAGCCTCTGTGGCATCATCGGTCCGGCTGTAGGATACGCTTCCTGTGGAAAAGGATTGCAGGTCGTTCACCGAGTTGGCAAGGTCCTGATAGACCGCGTTGTTCCTGAGGTTTCCGTAGGCGTGGGCCATGAGGTTCTGGTCGTACTCTTTTCTTTCCACAGGATGACAGGTCGCGCAGTCCTCCGGGGTTACCACCACATGGACCTGGTAGCCGTTGTGCTCGAAACTGTCTGTATGCTTCTTTGGATTGAGGGTATGACATTCGGCGCAGCCTACCACTACATTTTTAAGGGAATCCGGCAGGGTATCAAAGGAGACCCGTCGTTCCGCCTGGGGCTTTTTCATCGCCTCGGCCGGGGTGATCCCGGCCATGCGCCCCCGTCGCCAGTCCTCCAGGCTCCCTGGATAGACTGTGGCATGGCATTCCAGGCAGGCCCGGGTATCCTCGCTGACCGGGGGTTCTGTTCCCCAACTTCCTGTAGTTAAAGACAAGAACACCCATACCGTTATGATGGCCGTCCTTTTCATGATCCCCTCCTTTCCCGGACATTGCCGCAGAAAAAGCGCCCGGGCGCATTGGTTTTGGTTGCTGAAAAAATGGCATCCAGGTGGCGACGCATCCATCTTGCAGTGTGACGTTATTCTGCAAAATAGTCAAGGTTCCATTGGGTCCATTTTTATATGAATCAGTGAGCTTCTTGCCCCCAAGCCACAGGGATTCCCGTCTCGAAGGGTGACGAGGCGTTAAGGGACCCATTTTTTCATAAAGGAATATTTCCTCTTGACAAGGTCCTCCGGGGGCACGATGATCCCTTTTCGAGGATGCAGGGGATGGAGGGAAGATCAACGACCGTTCACTCTGGAATTGCAGAAACATGGAAGTAAGGCACAGGCCAGCGGATCTGCCCGTCCTGCTGTTGCACAACCTGGACCCGCTTTGGGAACGTGGGGCCCTGGATGCAACGCTGGATGCGGTTCGACAACTCAAAGCCGCGCTCGAAGAGCAGGGCCATTCGGTGGTGGAAGCGCCGGTGCGCGACACCGATCTGGATCGGATACTCCAGCCATATAGCCCGGACCGGCTCATCGTATTCAACTGGTGCGAAGAGCTGCCCGGATCAACGAGAAGCGATGCCCGTGTGGCAGAAGTTCTGGAATATATGGGATTTACCTATACAGGCTCTCCCCCGGAGGTTCTCACCTTGAGTTGGGATAAACCTTCCTGTAAATCGGTGATGAACCACTACGGCATTCTTACTCCCTCGTGGCAGCTTGTCACTTCCGAGCCCCCTGATGACTGGAACCGGTTCCCGGCCATCGTCAAGCCTGCGTTCGAGCATTGCAGCGTGGGCATTAGTCGGGAGGCCGTGGCAATGAACCCGGACGAACTCGCTTCCCGGATCGCATTTGTCCATGAAGAGCTGCAACAGGCCGCACTCATCGAAGATTTTATCGATGGCAGGGAATTCCATGTCACCCTCCTGGGCAACGGCGTGGTAGAGATACTGCCACCGGCAGAGATGGATTATTCGGCTTTTGACAACCCGAGGGATCGATTGTGCAGTTTTGATTCGAAGTTCACCCCCGGTTCCATCCCCTATGAATCCATAGAGATTCGTGTCCCTGCCCGGTTGAACGCGCGGGAACAAGACCAACTGAAAGATGTTGCCATGAGGGCCTACGAGGTGTTCAACTGCCGGGACTATGGGCGCATCGATTTGAGAAGCGTCAACGGACAGATGTATGTCCTGGATATCAATCCCAATGCAGATGTCAGTCCGGACACCAGCCTGGCATTAGCGGCCGAGTCTGCGGGGTTGAGCTACGGGATGGTGGCGAGCCGACTGGTCCACCTTGCCGCCGCGCGGCATCCCTTGTTCGGCGCCATCTCCTGATTGAAACCGGTTGGGTATCGGATGCAAAAAGACAGCCACATGAAACCCTATATACAGGGCGCCCTGGATGGACTGTGCGCCATATACAGCATTGTAAATGCCACTCGGATCATTACCCGAATTCCTGATGAGGAGGCGAGGGATCTTTTTCAGCAGATTCTCGTCTATCTGGAAGAGAATCATCACCTGGGAAGGATCTTGACGGAGGGCATCGGCCTGCCGACCATAGGGGGGGTGCTTCGAGACGTGGTGGGTGATCGAATCGCCCATCGACATATGCCGTTTAAACATCGCCCCGACACCTCACTGGATGAGTTCTGGTCGACCATGATGCAGTTCCTCGAGAATGGTCACCAGCGTGCCATTCTTATCGGCATCGGGGGCCCTTTCTGGGACCATTGGTCCATTGTTCATTCCATCACCGACAGGCAGATCCGCTTCTTTGATTCACACAGGCTGAAGCAACTGAATCGCAACCGCTGCACCACCACCCGGAGCACCTCGTCACGTCCCCACGTCCTGTGCCCCACGCATACCTATTTCTTGTCCTGATGGCGCTCGCGTCTTGTGACGACAGCAGGCGCGTCGATAAATGCCCCGCCTCGCGGTTTGCATCAGGGGAAGCCTGCCGGGGATTCTCTGCAACCAAAGGACACCCGAACGGCTAAAGGTCCCTAAAGATATTTGAGATTCGGACTCGTTGCCGGTTGCTCGTTGCGGGTTTTGGTCTCACCCTCCCACCTTCTTCCAACCGCAGCTTAGGGCTTGTGAGAAATGAACGCTCGGAATGAACGGGTAAGTGCCTACAGGTGGACGATTTTTACCTCGCCCCATTTCATGCCCAGATGTTCGGCCACGAGGCGGCGATGGCAATGGTCGGGCTTGTCCTCGCTGCACAGGAGACAGGCATTGTCGAACAGGTCCCTGGAAAGGGTCTCTTCGGGCTTTCTTTGGCGTAACAGGGACCGAAACGCCTTTTCGTAAGCCGACCAGTCCCCCTTCTCTTTCTTGAAATTGTCCATGATCTCCTGGGTGGGGGCCAGCTCCGGCAGGTGAATATAGTCGATGCCACCAATGGCCTTTAGAAAATAGCGAAGGTCATCCCGCTTGGCAAAACCGGCGAGCTGCGACACATTGTTGAGGCGTATGTCGATGACCCGCTTCACCCCGGCCCTCTGCAGCCTGCCGAAAAACGCCTCGGCCGGCTTCCGGGTGAATCCTATAGTGAACAGGTTTATGGTACCCATCAGAGTTCCCTTTCCCTCTCGTGTGACGGCTTGTCGTTCTCCTGAACATAGGCGATCCGGTCGCCCTGCATGTCATAGGCCCGCTCCACCATTTCTTCCGGAGACGTGAACAGGTCGTTTTCGCGTCCCTTTAGTTAGCGGTCTCATGGATTCCACGGGGTCTGCAGTAGTCCCGAATCATATCCAGAAACAGTGGGCCATAGGTCTTCTGTTTGGTTGCCCCAACCCCGTGAATATCCATCGGCCGCATCTCGCTTTGCGGGAAAAAGAGGGCCATCTCCATCAGGGTCCTGTCCGGGAAGATGAGTGCGGGGATCTGATAACACAACGACTTGCCGCCGCCCGTGGGCATGATGACCAGGGTGTCGCGTCTGCTCAAGACGTTTTCGATAATATCGGCCTGAAGCGGCCTGAATGCATCGTAACCGAAGACTTCTTTGAGAATATGCTGTGGCGTATCCCGCATGATAACCGATCCCCTGGCGTGTGACAGTCAGATTCTTATGATCATTTTCATCTTCTGCTTGAGTTTATACGAAAACCGTTTGTCTTCCGGCGCCATGGGACCAGGTGAGTGATTCACATACCCAAAGCCGATCATATCATCCTGCGGATGACTGACAGCCTGAGGCCATACAAAAATCAGGCAGCTCGCTCCGTGAGTTTCGGTACCCCCTACTAATCCAAACCCCGGCCTGCTCGAATCAATAGAGTCAGAAGGTGGCTACGTCCCCCATTAAGTTGGGTTCCAAAGATGCAAAGGGCAGCCCCATGCCCTTTATGCCAACAAAGAAACAAAGTCCGGCCCTATACGCACACTGATCTTCGGTTTTTCCAATTTAATCTTCTTTTTTGTCAGGTTAATTATTCGGCCGTGCGTCTTCCGACCCCGCCAAAGGTCATTTTGACCATTTCCAGTTTTGCAGAAGCAGACCGGCCGCGGCCGCATGTCCCTCCGGCGACCAGTGATCATCGTAATCCAGATAAAATTTCCGTCCGTCCTGTGTTCTCCGTGCAAAACTTTCAAAATCAATAACGGTCACATCCCGGTGGGCCAGACCGTACTCCCGCAAAACCCACCTTCGATTGTCCGCCTGATCATTCCTGTATAAAATAGATTTGTCGGACGTATCGATAATGTAAAGGGGACTTTCCCCAACACCTTTACGCAAACGATCAAGACAGTACAGAAGAAACTCTTTGCGTTCGGAATCAAAGGTCGCCTGAGCGGGCGGATCCATGGGAGGAGGAAAACTGTATCCCGGGGGCGCTTTGTCTATCGTCATCGACTCCTTGATTCTTTTGCTGAAAAGAGGCCTGATGATGCGGGCGTGATAGGCGTGCAGATAGGAACCCCTGCGGAACCTGTCCCATGACCAGTAACCGGGCTGCTGCCTTGCCACCATGGCAGTGAATTCCTTTTCAGCATCAGGCCCGGGATGATATTCGAGATCAAATACCCCGGGCGATACTTTTTTCATGCCGCCCAGCAGATCGTTCGGACAAAACACATAGACGACCGCAACCGGCTTCAGCATGTCCCTGTATAATTCAAACGAGCGGACAATCAAGTCAATGTCCCACGTCGGCATCGCGAGGTTGATGACCTGATTGGCGGCCTCCTTCTTCTGCAATTCTTTTTCCAGAATCCTGCCGATGGTCTGATCCCACTGGACGCCCCATCCAAAAGCGAAGGAATCGCCCAGAACCACGACATTCTTTCTGCCGGGCGACAAATCCCAGTCCGGTCCGCGAAAACCCTGATTGTTGGTATCCACCTCATAGTCAAGCTGGCCCGGATAATACTGTTTCACGCCGCGCAGGTTCTTCTTGAGCGTGCAGTAAAGCTCAGGGTGGAACTCACCGTAAAGCCCTACAATTACAGGCCGCCTCACCTGATAGACGGCTTCTTCAATCGTTTTAATTCTCAGAAACGGCAGGAAGATCTCCACCAGCACTAAAACAATGCAAAGAGAAAAAATCAGCAGTAGAATATTGACGGCGTAACGCTTGAAAGAATTTTCCCAAGAACCCTTCATAGCCACTTATGCCCCTGGATTAAAACAGCGTATAGATCAGAGGAGCGACAACCGATCCTTCCACCAGGACCAGTAATGTCCCGATAATCAACGGAAATAACAATATCGGAAGAAGCCACCACTTTTTCCGAAGTTTCAGGTAAGACCATAGTTCTTGCACGATTGACAATTCTCACATTGCTTGAACACCCTCAAATATTTTTGCTTTTCAGAACTGCCTTTCGCAGGCAGATTTCTCGGTTTCCGCTTGATCCCGCCGAATCCAGTAGCTGGAGGCAGTCTTGTTCATTTTCAGATCCATAAATTTTTTCCTCCGCAAGGCGGCCCACAAGTCCAATGTGCGTAACGATTCCATAAAAAATGCCTACCACGATGATTCTTCTCATGACAAATCCCATGACCACAGCCATCGTCATCCAGGCTTTCTGAAGCGGTTTTAACACAACCCGCCGGACAAAACCCATGGCTGGAAAAACATCCCCCAGGATCAAACCGGCAACAGCATTAGCATGCTGTTGCTTCCACCACAGATACAACGAACCCGGAAAAGAATCGCATTGATGAACAGTCCGAACTTCTTCAGATCTGACTTTTCACTTTTGATGTTCCTGATTTCTTCTATTATCATATCGTTCAGTCATTCTCAAATTTTTTCTGCCAGTTGATATCCCGCTCCAGTGGTTTCTGGCAAAATGGCAAGGATCTGTTCTTCGGTTATTACCGGACTTTTTACCAAACGAGGTCTATATGCCCGGTGGATGGTTGCAGTGAACAGAGTCCCTTCCCGGTCATCGACAAAATCAATCCTGGGCAATGCTTCCAAGGCCCGCTTTATTCCGGAACCGAGCCGCGATAGGGAAGGAGCCCTTTGGCGATATGAGATACGGCCTCCCCCATTCTCACACGGCATCTCAATCCTTTGCCATATTCAAAACTCCTTTCTCAAGCGAAGTGATGCTATAGAGTTGTTTGCTGCTGCGTGGCTTTTCCGTGATGGTCATTTGGATATATTCTGCTTTCAGAGAGGGGTGCAGATAATTCTGTCTGAAGCTTGGTCAATGTGATAGAGCCAATTTGGTCATGTTCTTCGTCGCATCCAGCATTTCGTTGCCGAGCACTCCCAGCACCTTCTTGACTTGGTCGGTAACTTGTTCGGCGTGTTCTGTGACTTGCCTTTCATTAGGTGTGGTCTGAGCGCGGACACTCGGATTTGGCCGGAAGATGATCGTGAAAAATCCGTTTGTTTCAAATTCAAGCTCCGGACACCCCTGCTCGCGCACATCTTCCTGGATGCGGCGGATGCCGGTGCCGACCGCCTCAACCAGGACCTGGACAGGGTGTATATCCTGAATTCGCGCTCGCAATTCGTTCGAATCATATACGCCGGAGACCGACCCGTCGTCGCGTACGCCGACCAGAATATGGCCGCCCAAGGTATTGGCCAGGGCCACCAGTTCCCGGGCAAAGGAGGAGGACAGGCTCTCCTTGTATTCCAGCATGGTGCCTTCGCCTTCCTGGAGCAGGATTTCGAATTGTCTGGGTTTCATGATCTTTGATTCCTTCTGTATTGTAAGGCGTCTTCAGGTCACATTTCTTGAATACCTGGCCTCCCCCTGAAACACCTCCCGGACATGCCACGCCACGAAGGTGGGCTCGGGATAATAGGACGTGCACTGCGGGGGCTGTAGGGTTTTTCCATGGTAGGCGCCCAGCCATTCGGTGAAGCCGTGGGTGCCGTGTGCCCGGTCCGATACCTGGATGTAAAGGTCGGACAGGTTCCTCACCAACCGAATTTCTTCGGGTCCTTCGGGCCTTAAGGGTTCAATAAGATTCCTCCGAATCCTGCATCCAACCGATAATGCAACAAGAAAGACGCTCAGTCCACCGCTCTGCGGGTTCTGTTGAAGCCTCAAAGAGCCCCGCCCTCAATCAATGCAGGCGTCACAAGCGCCTATTGATTTACTTTTTTGGTCAGCGTCCTGGTCGGCACACCAGATTAAGGCATAAAAGCATAACGTCCCACAGGGCCTATATATAAGACTTGAAAGACCGAGCAGTTCCTCCCGCTCTATACACGTACAGTATTTATCCCCGTCGCAATATGGATGCAATTTCATCGCGATAATTGACACTCGCATCATCTGCGGCAATGAGGTCGATTTCGTCAGGAGATGATACGCCCAAGCCCAATTCCACCGCTCTGGCGATCTGTACCTGATCAAAAACCTTTCTTTTCATAATCTGCTTATTGCTGCCCAGGTGCTTTAAAACAGCGACCCCGACGGCATCGACTGCTACGCGATCCGTTGAAGCGAGAAAGACATTTCCTTTTTTAACCTTGCCGGTGGCAGGACCGCCGTCCACAAAGACATCGACTCCGTCCATGACCACCAGTTTGGGACTGAACACTTGGTTTATTTCCGCAATCAGCTTCTGCTGGTGCCGTGAACCATGAAGTTCACTCATATATGGGTAACCATGCCGTCCCGTCGGCACAACGCCCACATGAAGTTTCAGTGAAAGAGTGAAAACACCCCCGAACTGGTGGGTCTTAAGACATCCGGTGGAAACCAGGCACTCGGATTCCAGAACGGGGCGGGCGACACGAAAACCCTCCCGCCAGTGAGAATCGTTCGTTTTAACCGGTACCCAGTCTTTGTCAGTTAGCGCGTCGAAATCGATGACCTCAACGCCAAGATCTTCCATAAGGGGGATGATGCCTTTCGCTGTCATGACCTCCTGAGTGGGCGGGTAACTCCGCTCCCCCAATCTAATGGAGCGTGCGCCCATTTTCCATATCTCTTCCACCAGTGCAACAAGGGTGTCATTGTGGGTGGAACCCGGGGCAGTATCTGCCGTATTGAAATTGGGTTTGATCAAAACATCCTTGTTCTTCACCGGATTGATCCCGAGCGCACCGATAGAATATCCAACACCTTTTATTCGGTCACTTGTACCGGCAAGCGTTACTTTCGTCATGGCATATCCTTAGCATAGTAGTTGAAAGATTGAACTATCTGTTAAATCAAAAGGGCCTCGCCTATAGATCCCATCAGATTTCTTAGCACAAAGGGGGAGTGTCTGCAAATTGAATAGCCTGCATTTCAAAAAGGAAGAGGCTTTTTCAAGCCGTTGAAGAACGAAAATTGTCGATATCCTTCGTCCCGAACGTGACATTACTTGCTAATGGCGACGCTTTCAATTTGACCGCAGCCATTTAAAACTTCAACGGTCAACCAGCTTTGGTCGGGCGCTGTCGAAGGAAGCGAGGCCGCACTGGTCTACAGACTGTCCTTGATTCCGTCTCCATTGCCGTCCCCGTTGTTTGCGGCGTCTTGCACATCGGCCGGGATACCCGTACCGGCGGATGGACGCTGGTTCTGCAGGTGCATTTTTGTGAGTTTTGGGAGTGTTGTCGGCAAAAGAGGAGACGCGGAAAATGGAGCTTCTATCAGCTATCAGGGATTATGGAAGGGATATAATAAGATCAGCCAGTTCGTCTGCCGAGAAGCGGTTTCTGGGTCTTTGGATGCGATAAACATTCGTGGCTCTAACCACTTCAATGCATTGATCAAAAAAAGTCTGAGCGACGTCAAGGCCGCTCGCGAGATATCTGCCGTAGGTATGCGTCATGATTACCGATGTCTTCTGTGCGCCCTTGGATGGTGTCATTTGGACAACATCCTCATCCCAGACCCTGAGTTCGTAGATAGAACCGACCTTCAGCGGCGACGGGAAAAACCGATCATGGCAGGGGATCTGATATTTTTGCATTGAATCCACGACGGGATCCAGAGGTTGATGTCCAGGATTCACCCCCATGGCCTCAATCATTTCATGCGAGAGTTTCTGCCGGGGATATCCAGGAAAAACGACCACCGGCTCTCCAATCGCAGCTTCTACGGGTGACAGGTCATCGCACATCAGTTGGCCACCACGGTTCAGCAGCGCCCGGGTCAGAGTTGACTTGCCGGATCCTGATTTGCCGACCACAATGACGGCGCTGCCGTTGATGTTGACGGTGCTACCGTGAAGGGGCAAGAGCCCGCGCTGAAACAGGAGCGCTCCAAAGGCCGCACCCATGAGGTAAGCCAATAATTCATTGGCAGCAGCATTCTCATTCGGCTCCACCACAATTGTATCACCCTTTTCGATGTAAAATCGGCCAACTCCCTCAATATTAAAGAGAACCGCATCCCTCCTGGACTGGATCTCTTCTGTATTGATGATCAGGTCTGAAAGCACTTCAGGTGTTTTTCCTGTTGAGATCACCACGTCAAATGGGGGCTTTCCCGGCAAAAGCCCCCCGACGGGAAACGTCGCCTCGATAGACAGCCCGAATACCTGGTAGTGATGCCTATCCATGGCTCAGAAGCTCTCCGTAGATGAAGCGAATGGATCTTTTAACCCCATCATTTTGGCCATTGATCGATATACGGTGCAGACCGGATGGAACAAAAAATAGAGCGGAAACAATGCGTCTGGAATTGAAAGGGTCTGGATTTCCAGGTCCGTGGGCATTAGAAGTCCGTTAATGTATTGGATTCTATCAGCATTTGTCTTAAGGAGGACAAACATGTAAACAATAATGCGGTACATGTGGCCGGAAAACAGGGTCGCCTCCCTGGCTGTCCCGCACGTCTCAAGAAAAGGGATAACCATGCCAGCCAGTCTGGCCGCCCGGTCACCATTAAATCCGTCTTGCCACTGAATCGTATAGTCGATGTCGAAAAGCAGCTTCAGGAGAACCAGTGTCTGCCCCAAGATGTCGCCAACGGCCGAACTTCTGTGTTGACAAAAAAGCCTTTTGATCTTTACATCCGGCCATCTTTTGAGGATTTCATGAACGTCATAAAGCCATGACAAGCGCGACCACTGATGATAGGCGCCGTGGAGACAAAGATAGAGGAAATTGTCAATGGGACCCAGAATAGGTACGGACACATCATTTAAAAGGATTCGGTCGGCTCTCAGCCAGAGGCGGCCAAAGGGATGTTCCCTCAGAAACCGGTTTTTCAACCTGCTCAAGCGCCAGTGAACTTCCAGATTTACACCGGTTTCAGAATGAATAAAGGTGCGATGATGATGGACCGTCTGAAGAAGTTTTTGTTGTCTCTTTGTCAGCAACCGGTTTCTGCCGACGCCCCGATATCCCATATTCTTTAAAATGACCTCGACGCTGTCCAGATCGTCTGCTGGTACCAAGATGTCCAGGTCACTGGAAAGTCTCAAGGAGGTGTCGTTAAACAATAGCTGAGCCAATCCAGGGCCTTTAAGGGATATCATTGGAATTTCTGCCCGTTGAAACTGGTCTGCGACACGGCATAAGGCATCTGAAAGGTTCATACTGACGAAGACGTTGGTTTTATGCTGTGCTGCCAGGATTTTTCTGATCCTGTCAGGGAATCCTGTCAGGGCTCCTTGCCGAACCGTACCAAAGATCAAAGGACCGACGCAATGTCGATCGGAGAGTTGTAAAAATTTCTCCCAGTCAACATCCCATATGGTGTTTCTGAAGACCGAAAGGTCTGATTTTTCACCATTTTTTGAAAGGAATAGCAAAATTAACCGGAGCTCTGGTGAAAGTTGAGCGCGTAGGTCACAAGGAATGTCAGCGCATCGTTTCATGGCAGTTTTTTTGTTGAGAGTTTTTTCTTGCTTCTTTATCTATTATAGTGTATAAAAATTGCAAATTCTTTTTGCGCAGGATGGTAGAATTAATTTTGTATTCTTTAGTGAAAGGATGAGGCTGTTATGAAAAAATCCGCTACCGAGAAAAAGGAATATCAAAAACCGGAGCTCATTGAATACGAAAATCTGGATGAAATTACGGCGGGATTGATCGATAGCGGACAAAGGTAGTAGAAATCTTTTACTTTAAAATGGATCTGGAAAAAGTAAGCCGCTCCTGTAGACCCATTAAGAAAGGAGGAAGTCTTGGAAACGCCATTGGAAGAAAAAAAGGAATACTGGAAACCGGAGCTCGTTGAGTACGAAAACCTGAATGCGATAACCGGAGGCGCACAACCGTCTGGGGAATAGAGAATTTCTCCAAACAGCTCAACATCAAGATATTCTGTCAGACTCAAAACAATTGAGTGAGTGTAGGATCGTGAAAACACATTCTGGAGAGAAAAAAGCATATCAGAAGCCGGAATTGATCACGTATGAGAACCTCAATGAGGTTACCGCGGGAAGGCCATCCGGTCCCGTTTGATATGCGGTTCATCTCTTAGACGAAATCTATTTAAAGAGCTTTATCAGGGCATTTAGCTCGGCCCATAAACTCGAATCAGCCAGAAGTGCCTTTTTAAGGGTAAGATGGCTGCATTTGAGCATGAAGGTCCAACTCATCCCGCCAAGGATCGCATACGAAACCAATGAGGCGACTGCCGCCCCTTCAATTCCCCATACCGGTATTAATAGCGTGTTCAACGCCAGATTGCTGCAGCAGGCAATACCTGAAAGCACCATGCAGAGCCGAATTTTACCTTCAGTGAAAAAGAGTACATTTGCCAACTCATTGAATGATAAAAATACTGTGCTGATGATCAGAATCCTCAATGCCTGAATGCCCGGGGAAAACGCGTCTCCGTACAGAGCAATAATCCAGTGACTGAAAGAAACTCCCACTGCGGCCATTAAAAGACAAATACCGGAAGAAGCCTTGAGCGTTCGGAAAAAAAACCGGTATTTCTCCGAATCCCGGTCCTCATGAGCGTAAAGCCTCCCGGCCAGGGCGGTTGTGATGCTCTGGGGTACGAACAGAAAACACCCGGCGATCGCGACGGCAACCGAATAGACGCCCAGGGATTCATCACCCAGGAAATAATAGATAAAAAACTGGTCGGACCTGAAGATGAGAAACAAAAAGAGGCCGGTCAGCAACGCATGGAAACCATATGTCAGTTCCCCTTTTAAAAGCCCTCGGTCCACCAAAAATTTCAATTTGATTCCGGCAGGTGGATTGTTCAGGGTAAACAAAACCAGTTGTATGAGGATCACCAGGCACATGGCTGCAACCCATGTAAAGGGTGTCAACCGGTTTGTGGCAAAAAGGCCGGCTATCGAAAGAAGTCCGATGGCTTCCGCCGTCAGAACGTAACGATTCATTTGAACGAGATTCTGCTTTGCAATATAGAAGGCCCTAAAAAGAACCATTTGAAAGTGCATTTCCACAAAGACTGCGCCCAGAACAAGAAATCCCCACGTATAAACTGAAGGGATCAAACCCACCGCTTTCAGCCCCAAGAACACGCCGCCATAACACAACGCCATGAAAAACAGGACAGGCCCATTGGTCTGAATCATTTCAGAGTAAGGGTGATGTCTCCGGGCATGAAAATAGATGATGACATTGTTGAGTCCCAGGTGCCCGAATGAAGCGATAAGCATAAATCCGGTCCAGGCGAAAGAGAGGACCCCTTTCTGTTCAGGCCCTAAGGCCCTTGCTGTCAGGATACTGCTCACAAAGGCCATTGTAAAAATCATGACCCGGGTGAACAGATTGCTTTTTACATTGTCTTTGAAGACCACTGCCGGTTTTTTCCCTTTCTGAGTCCATCAGCGTAGCAGGAGTGTGCGGATATGGTTCGAGACACCTCTGAGTTTTAACAGGGGATCGCGGGCCATGGCTTCAAACCAGAAAGAGACCGGGTTGTTGCGCAAGTGAGAGAGAACACTGATCTGCCGAAGCCAGGGATTCAGATGGTTTTCCACCCAACGCCGCAGCGCTTCCGCAGGGATGTCCGAAAGATGAGATCGGCTGTAATAGTCATTGATGGCCGTTTCAGACCAGGGATGAGACTCGAAGAAACCGCCACCTTTCTCCTGGTACAGCAAGGTTCCCGGATAAAGCTGAAGGAGGCTCCAGGTGCTGGTGTCCGGTTTTAGCCGCTTCAACCATGCAAGCTGGCGATTGAGACTTCCAATGGTTTCATTTTCCAGTCCGATGAGCATGTAGGCATGGGCCTGAATGCCATTTTCCCGGCAAAGCCGCAGTGCCGTTTCGCTTGCCTTTACGTCTTCATTTTTGTTTACCTGGTTAAGCTGATGCTGGTGCCCGCTTTCTATTCCCAATTCGATTTTGACACAGCCTGCTTTTTTTAAAGAAGAAAGAATCGAGGCGTCGATTCGATCTGCCCGTGTCTGGATGGCCCATTTCAGCTTTTTTTGAAATCCGTGGTTCATCATGAGTCTACAAATGGTTTCCGCACGGTCCCGGTTCGCCATGAAATCATTATCCAGAAAATAAATACCATTGACCTTATAGCGCCCTGTAAGCTCTTTGAGACATTCCATGACATATTCCGGACTGTGAAAGCGAACTCCACGCCCATAGGTCAGCGATTCGGCGCAAAACGCGCACTGGTGTGGGCACCCCCTTGAGGTTAGAACCGTTGCAACGGAAAGGTTGAATCCCCGAATGGTTGCAGGATTTTCCTTTAAATAATAAGGCATGTTAAGGATATCCAATTTTGGGAAGGGAAGTGCGTCCAGGGACGTGATTTTTTCAGGTGGCACTGAAACGATATCATCGTCGTTGCGACCGGAGATTCCCGGTATCGATAACGGGTTGTCTCCATTCGCCAGGGAAGCGAGAGCGAGCTCTCCCTCACCGGAAATAGCCCAGTCGACTCCGGGCATCCGCTTTAAGGTCATTCCCGGCATGGCCGTAACGTGGTGGCCACCGGCAATGATGGTTTTATCGTGGAACGTGCGGATAAATTGAACGCAGTCCACCGTATCATAAATGGCGGGGGATACCGTGCTCAACGCAATCACATCTGGAGAAAACTTCAGGATCTCCTGTTTCATGACATCCTGAATCTTTGATCGTTCACCCCTGAGTAGGCTGTATTCCATGGTCCTGTCAAAGAGCTTGCTCTTATGACCATAAGCGTGCAGAACTGCGGCCAAAGAACAGATGCCCATAGGCATCCAGCGCGCGGTGAACCGTGTTAAGAGAGGCGTTATAAAAAAAACTCTCACTAAAATTCCTTTTAGGGGCCGATCATGGTGTAAACCGCTTCGGTATCGGTGGAAAATACAACCTGAAAGCCAGCTAAAAAGGCCTGGTTTTCTTTGAACGGCTTGCCGCCAATCACAAGCCAGCTGTGCCCTTCGAGATGGCTTTCTCTTTTTTTCAACCCGATGACTAAACCGGCCTGTTGCCCCTTACGACTGCACCAGTCAAACAGAACCAGTGATCTGGGGAGGCAGGGTTTTTGTTTTTTTAACAACCGATGCTGTATGAAATGGCAAGCCTTCCAGAGGGTGAGGAGGTCAGGATTGCAGGAGTTGTCTGATGGGCTCGAACGGTTTTGCTGACGGTTTTTCTTCGCTATTTTTTGGACAATGTCATCGATGGAGTACTTTCGAATGAGGCGTTCGAAATAAAACACCCTGGGCAGTGCATAGAGCACCATGGCGACATTGCGGGCAGTGTCGGATATCAATGTGGGCAATCCTCTCTACATTCCTGCCGACCATTTAATCCATTAAGATCAATTCTTTTTCCCTCATTTCCGCCAGGAGCTCACGAATATCTTGGGTCAGGCTGGTTTCTTCGACGTCGTATTCGTCAAGCAACGCCGTTACAATATCCTCCAAGCTGCGATTCCCATCAACCATTTCCCAAAAAGAGGCACCCACGGCTTGAAGTCCAAAACAGCCCCCTGTCTTGAAATTTAAAAGCACGATCTCCCCGTCAACTTCTTTCCATTTAATATCCGGGTTTTTTTTAAGTAAATTTGACATGATAATCCCTTTTTTGGGTGAGAGCAGAATGCCTTGGTTTTTTGCAAATTGATTATAGGAAAGAGTGGACTGCAAGACAAGCAAAAAGGCTAACGGGGCAGGTTTTTGATGGCGTACTCACAAGACTCCACAGTCCAAAGTTCTCGTAATGTATTGTTTTTATTGAATGCATAAATTCCAGGCCGTCATTCCGGCGAAAGCCGGAATCGCGCAATTTCAATTAAATTATTAAAGGATGTCCCGCTCCTTCATAACAGGCTGTCCTGGTCTCGGGACAGAGAACCTCACGCCTCTCGATACAGTCCTCTCGGTCTTTATCGTTCCGGAATATTTTCCTGCGTTCTATCCCCCGAATCATTACGTGGTGCAGAACGCAGGGAGCATCTAATCTGGCTGTTCCTGGCATATCATGATCTCAATTTTAACCTGGAATAACCTCAACTAAATCATTAAAGAGCGTCTCGGTGACCGACTTTTCTATCCACCCCTTCCGGAACGCACCGCAAAAGCCCTTAAGGCGCTGGAGCCGTCACAGGGATAAGGATATCTGGCCCCACCGTCAAAGTAGAAATACCAGGCCTCGGACGAACCTTCCGTTTCACTTGACCACACTCCCCATCCGCTGGTCTTCAGCAAAGACGTCATATTACGATCCCCTGCACCTTCCTTGTAAAGACCCGCCAATTCGTCCATGGTCGGGAGTCGCCAACCGCCGCCGTCAAGATTCAAACTTTGCCCCCAGGATTTGGCCTCGTTCCAGTTTGTGTCTTCGTCAGGACCGGTTATCCACTCAAGACCCGTCTTTGTGTCTTTTACGATCCCATTGGAATACGCCACATAAACCCCACCCCGGCTGATCTCATCAGAAGCAGGAGGCCCCTTTTCATAAAAATCCGGATTCGGCCGCACAGATGCCTGCATTGGTTCCAGGTTGACCTCAATCCTTTTATTTTCACCGGCTTTCAGAACCACCCATGTTTCCTGTCGAATATACCCGGTTTTCGATATCTCCAGGTGATAACGCCCCGGAGCAAGCCTCATCCCCTGTTCAAATGGTGAATCGATATTAAGAATTTCGACCCTTGCACCGCTCGGTTCGACCTGGACAGAAATGCTGGATTTTAGGGGTTCAGTGGGGGTGAATGCCATTTTCTCTTTTGGTTTCAAACTCTCAATCTTCCGCTGTGCAATGGGAACAAAGACACCGTTTGGGAATGCATTCAGATAGGCCTCAAACAGGGCTGGATCATCACTGCTCTGAATGGACTGCCAAAAGAGTATTTCCTTGTCAATGGTATCCTTCTGAGTCCAGGGAACGACGGGCGCCGATTCCTTTTTCTTACATGATACAAACACAAATTCCCCACCCTGGTCTCCGGTATTCAACATGGGACGACACAGCGGTGTTTGTTCCGAATTATTCGCGATAACAGGCGCAATTCGAGTGTAGATCTCCTGGGTGCTCAGAAAGGCTTTATCGCTTTTATTCAGTTCGTTAAGAAACTGATAGGCGAATATGCTGTGCCCGTAACTGCCCCTATCAGATACAGGCGTCCTGTTTCCGGACGTCATGCCCCATCGGCTTTTTTCATTGTAAAGGCTCAGGTAATATTTGTCATCGATAACCGGGGGCACGCTTCGAGCCTTTCCGAAAAGAGTACCGGAATAGCAGGAATCTGAAATCAGCAGAACATGCCGGGCCTTCATGCTGCGCATGGCTTTTTGGACATGGACGTTATCCAGATACGTTACAGGATTCCCGGCCACAGCATCTGCTGGAATCCACCACCCATCATCATAGGTTCGATCCAGGTCTCCATGCCCAGCAAAATAGATCAATACGCTGTCATTGCTTTCTGTCGATGCAGCCAGCGTTCGCAGTTCCTTATATACAACTTCCTTGGTAGCTTCCCGGTCCAGGAGAAGCTTCACCTTGAATCCGTATTTTTCTTTGAGAACCTTTGCCAGGGCCTTTGCATCGTTTACGGGTGTTTCGAGATCATGAATCTCAGGACTCTCATAATCATTTATCCCGATGATCAGGGCCTTATACCCTCCCAGTTTTCCACTATGGTGGCTTAGATCATCTATTCTTTTTACCTGAATGCCACGATCGGCAGCAACGCGCTCCGCAGGCATGCCAAGGGACAGGATTATCCAGACAGCGGATGCAAAAACAACAGACCATTTCATCTTTTCATCCTCTTCGTAAAGGGCAGCGGAACGCTCTCTTAAAATTTATCAACGTATGCATCAAATGAATAATTGGCGCTTCTCGCGATGGACTCTCCCCTCTCCACTGAAAATCAGATGCCCGGCCAACATATTGCTTTCATTCTGGAATCATGTCAACTAAATAATCAACGAGCCAGCCGGACTGCACCTCGGCCTCAGCAATGTGGATCTCGGCAGGGCGTTATACCATGCTCACGATCAGGGCCCCCCAGACGGTAAGCAGAACGTTTCCAATGGCATAGGGAACCGTATATCCGATCACCGCAACCGCGCTCTTGGAATCCTCTTTAACCGAATTCAGGGCTGCGGTACAGGTGCCGGCCCCGGTCATCGCCCCCAAGAGAAGGACGGGGTTGAGCTTGAGCACGTAGAGTCCAAAGACCCAGGTCAGGACATGGGGGATGCAGGTCAAACACACCCCGGCGATGAAGATGGTAATGCCCGCCTGTTTGAGGGCCGCAAGGGCCTCGGGACCGGCAGAGATGCCGACGCAGGCAATAAAAAGATTCAGCCCGAGGTCGGTAAAGATCCACTGGGCCGGGGTGGGGATCTGCCCCCAGGTGGGTCCGACCGACCGGAGCCACCCGAAGAAGATCCCTGACACCAAAACGCCCCCGCCGACGCCGAGGGTGATGGGGACGCCCCCGACATTGATGGCCAGCAGGCCGACCAGGGTCCCGACGATGATGCCGATCCCTACTGTGACCAGATCGGTAATCTGGGTCCGGCGTTCAGGAAAGCCCACAGCCGCCGCCAGGGTCTCCACATCCTTGCGCGAGCCGACCACGGAGAGGATATCCCCTCTGTGCACCTTGAGCTTGGGGGCGAGGGGAAGTTCGTGGCCCTGACGGGTCACGCTGCGGATAAAGCAGCCGTGCCCCAGACCCGTGAAGATGTCGCTGATGGATTTTCCGTCCAGGGCCTTGTTGGTGACGCAGATGCCGAGGATCTCTCCGACCATTTCCTGGACCACCTTGTCGTCGACCTCCGGGCCGATGATCTCCCAGGCATTGAAGACCCGTGACCGGAACCCGGTGAGGACGACAATATCCCCTTTATCCAGCCTGACGTCCCGGTTAAACTCATCGATGACCTGGCCCCCTTTCTTGATCCGGTCAACCGCTATCCTTTTCGGGAACAGGGCTTCGACCTCCTGGACCGTTTTACCGATGGCCTCCTTTTTGTCAACCCGGTAGGCCCTGGGAACCACCAGGTTTGACCAGTGAAAGGCCTCCACCGATTCGGTCTGATCCATGGAACCGAGTTCGCCCTCCGCCCTCTTTGCCGCTTCGGGGAGATTGATGCGCCAGAGGCCGGAAAGGACTTTCAGGAGGATGATCAGGCCCGCGGTCCCGAAGACATAGGTGACGGCATAGGCAACCGCAATATCGGACTTGAGATCCAGGACCTCTGTGACCCTCCCGGCAGTCAGCTTCTGGATGGCCCCGCTGGCGGTCCCGATGACCGAGGACTGGGTCAGTGCCCCGGCCAAAAGCCCCCCGCTGTAGCCGCTGTTGAGGCCGAAGAGCCTGGCCAGGACGATTGCCGCGATCAGGGCCGCGACGCAGAAGAAGACTGAAATGGTCACATATTTCACTCCCCCGCGCTTCAGCCCCCCGATGAAATCGGGGCCGACTTTGTAACCGATGGCAAAGATAAAAAGCCCGAAGGAGATGGTCTTGATCAGGCCCAGATCGAAATGGGTATGACGGAGGATCAAGGCCCCCAAAACAATCGCCACGATCAGGACGCTGGTGGTGGAACCGAGCGAAAAGGTCCCGAACTTGACCTTCCCGAGGGCATAGCCGGCCGCGAGGGATGCAAAGAGAAGGATCGACGGATTTTCACGGCAGAGCTGGAACACATCATGAATCAGGGTATGCATGACACCACCTCCGTGAGGCTATTGATCAGATTCCCATTCCTTCCGGTAATCTTCCAGGAGTTCACTGATCCCCTTTCCGATCTTGTCGTAATCGTTCTTGAAAAGGTTGGCCAGGGAGACCCGGATGGACATCTCCGGCGCGTCGAAACCGCCGCCGTCCATGAGAACGATCTCTTTCTCTTCAGCCAGTCTCCAGACAAAGTCGATCGGCTCGTGGGAGGTCTCAAGCCACTTCGCAAATGCTTCCCCGTGGCGTTCCCTGGCCAGTTTGGGGATATCGATGGTGGTGTAGTACCGCGCATAGCAGGGGAGTTCCGGGGCCGGGGCGCCCAGCCCTGCGTAAAGGGTCTCGAACCGTTCCCGGACCAGGTCCTGGGCCTCCTTGCGGTATAGATGGCTGTCGGAATCGAGGAGTTCCTGGAAGGAAAAGAGCGCCATCATAACCTGCTGGGGGGTGGAGAGACCGGCGGTATGGTTGAGGGCCACCGCCCGGCTGTCGGCCACCAGCCGATCGATCAGCTTCAGGCTGTCCGGGTCGGTGATGATCGACTGATAGCGCTGGTGGAGGGCCTTGCGCTTCTGCTCGGGGAGCGCGGCGATCATCGGGTCCATGACATTGTCCCGGTAGATCCCGATCACGCCCACCCGCCATCCGGTGGCGCCGAAATACTTGGAGTATGAGTAGACCAGAATGGTGTTCCTGGGGGCGATGGCGACCAGCGACTTGAAGCCGTTGACAAAGGTGCCGTAGACATCGTCCGTGAGGATGATCAGGTCCTTTCTCCTGGAGTTGACCAGTTCCGCGATCTTGTTTAAGGATGCGCCGTCGACGCTCACCGATGCGGGATTGGAAGGATTGACCAGAAAAAAGGCCTTGATATGGGGGTCTGTGAGTTTTTCCAGCTCCGCGTCCGGGTATTGCCAGTTCTTCTCCTCGTCCTGTTTGACATCGATGACAACCAGTTGGTAGTCGTTGAGGATGGGGATCTCCAGGTAGGGGGTGAAGATGGGGGTGCCGAGCGCGATTTTGTCCCCGGGGCTGATCAGACCATTCTCCTTGAGCGTGTTGAAGATATAGGTCATGGCCGCGGTCCCCCCTTCCACCGCGAACAGGTCCATGGCCCCTTCAGGGGGCGCGTTGTCGCACATGGTGACGTCGAGATAGGCCCGGACGATCCGTTCGATATTTTCAAGGATGCGGTCCGGCGTGGGATAATGGTCGCCCAGGATGCCGTCCACCATCTCGCCCATAAAGGCATCGCCGTCCAGCCCGATCTTCTCGGTGGCATATTGGTAGCTGTCCGCCAGGAACTGGGCCCCCCGCTGCTCGGCGTGGAAACGGCAGAACTCCTGGAAGCGTTTCCCCATACCCTTTGGGTCGGGGGCCCCGGCCAGCCCAGGCCGGCTCAGGACCCGGCGACCTTCCTCGATGGCAAAGGCACCCAGGAGGAAGAAGGCCTCGCGGGGCTCGGTCGCCACCCAGTTCGGGTTGCCCCGCCCGGCGTTAAGCATCATCTTCTCCCGGTTGCCCTTTGCCATGGCGATCAGCTTGTTCTTAAGCTCAAAGGGACTCAGTGCCTCGTATCCTTTTTCGATTTCCGCTCTGCCCATGTCTATTGCTCTCCTGTGTTGCTAATGATTTCGGGTCATCCTGCTTCCTCCCCCACCCCCGCAGACTGGAACCACGCCTCCCTATTCGATCCGTTCGCTGATGATCATCGTGCCCCCTTCGTTTTGAGCTCAGTGTATGGTTCATTTCTCCTTGCCTCCCTACATGAAAATATATTAACAATTAGGTAGCATTTCATAAAATATATATCAAGCCATAAAATTTGAGGACGTTGTATCATCTCATTATCCAGTGCCTAAAAGTTTGGTGCTTTTATCCTCATTCGGAGTTCAGGCGTCAGCATTTTATCACATGATGCGGGGCCGGCAGATGCTCCGATTTATTGAGATGACACAGAACATTTACTGTAAATTGAGGATGCTGTCTTCAAAACGCTGCTTTTTTCCGGCCTGAACCGGTCTTATTGACTGCCTCACAATAGTATCGACATTTTCGTCATGCCGGGCCTGGATCACGTCCAGGATGACG